>LSQX01391330.1_pt2 | contig 16986 bp, 12 predicted proteins | sample 654561 | NCBI WGS metagenome assembly LSQX01 (sample SAMN04489861, study PRJNA283612) | anaerobic digester metagenome | isolation source: 4 biogas reactors fed with cattle manure at either 37C or 55C with and... | place: Denmark: Kongens Lyngby | collected 2014
ACTACTATCATTTCCTGCTTTTCAAATTGATGGATTCTGTATACTCCTCTTTCCTCAAGTCCATGAGCTCCCTTTTCCTTACGAAAACAGGGTGAATAGCTGGTTAGAGTATGGGGAAGATCATCCTCGCTAATAATCGTATCTATAAATTTACCAATCATAGAATGCTCACTGGTACCTATGAGATAGAGGTCCTCGCCTTCAATCTTATACATCATAGCATCCATTTCCGCAAAGCTCATAACACCTGTAACCACCTCGCTACGAATCATGAATGGTGGTATGCAATAAGTGAAACCACGGTCAATCATAAAATCACGGGCATAGGATATAACAGCTGAATGAAGTCTTGCGATATCTCCCATTAGATAATAGAAGCCATTACCGGCAACTCTTCTGGCACTGTCTAAATCTATACCGTTTTTACTCTCCATAATATCGATATGATAGGGTATCTCAAAGTCAGGAACCACCGGGTCACCGTAGCGCATAACCTCTACATTTTCGCTATCGTCCTTTCCGATTGGAACGCTGGGGTCTATTATATTCGGTATAGTCATCATAATCTGTGTTATTTTCACACCAAGCTCGGCTTCTCTTTCCTCAAGGGCTTTCAAGCGGTCAGACTGCTTGGTTACCTTATTCTTAAGCTCCATTGCTTCTTCTTTTTTACCCTGTGACATCAAGCCACCAATTTGCTTGGATATGGTATTGCGTTCATATCTAAGATTATCAGCCTCCTGCTTTGCATTACGATTTTCAAGATCAAGGGCAATAACCTCATCAACCAATTCGAGCTTATGATCCTGGAATTTATTCCGGATGTTTTGTTTAACGATTTCTGGGTTCTCTCTTACAAATTTTACATCAAGCATTTTCTATTCCTCCTAGATATTTTTTAAGTTGTTCACTGTTTACAACGGAGGAATTCTCCTCCTAGATAAATTATATTATTTTGCTACTTATAACGGAGAAAGATCCTCCTTGTTTTATTTTTGTATTAAATTTCAATAAAAAACCCTCCATCCCAATAACATGGGACGGAAGGATCCGCGTTGCCACCCAAATTGCCGTAAATAATAACGGCCACTCGAAGATACTATAAAGGGTATCAGCCTCTGACTCATCGCCAATTGCTCCAAAAGTGGAAGGACTTATTCCATCACCGATTCGCACCAACCATCGGCTCTCTGAAGATTTCTTAAATCGTAGCTTTTATCAAGGCAAGCTTATATATAGATTTTCACCAATTATAACCCTTTTTATTATATTTTGCAAGCCTATGAATTTCGTTTTGTATCGGTTTTTTAACTGAATGTAATATTACGCCATATGTTATTGTGATTAATTTCACAGCAATATTTTCCAAAGATGATAATTGTTCTCAATTAGTTCTTGACATAGATGTTGTATTTCTGTATAATATGAACACAACATATTGTGCTCGCGAACGAAAAACTGAAGATGTTTAAGTTCCAAATCTGCGAACATACTATAATATATATTGCATGCGGATAAACAGGATTGGAGGATGTATATGGAGCATTTATTATCTGAGAAATTTTTAAGTACATATCGTAATATGAAGAGCCCACTTAGCCATATTGGTGAGTTTGTATATTTAAGGACCTATTCCAGATATCTTGAGGAGAAAAAAAGGCGGGAGACTTGGTTTGAAACTGTTCATAGAACCATAGAGTATAATATAAATCTGGGCATTAAGCATAAGAAGAAAATGGGCCTAAGCATTAATATGGAAGAGGAAGTAAAGGAAGCTGAGCAGCTTTTTGATGAGCTTTTTAATCTAAAGACCTTTACATCAGGAAGGACTCTTTATATGGGCGGCACTGAGGTGGTGGAGAAGTATCCCTTGTCCAATTATAATTGTGCCTTTACCAATATTGAAAAGTTCTCTGATTTGGTCGATGTCTTTTACCTTCTAATGGTAGGTAGCGGGGTTGGAATTCGAATTACTAGAGAGATGGTTGATAAGCTCCCTAAGGTTCGTCGTGTAAGCCTAGAGGGCAGATATGATGGAACAGTAAGAGCTAATACCTCAAAGGAGGATATGGAGGATACTAAGTGCATCCTCGATAAGAGCGATAATTCCATAGCTGTTATACTTGTTGGTGACAGCAAGGAGGGCTGGTGCGATGCGCTTGAAAGATATTTTAAGCTGCTTTCCTTAGATGAATATAAGGATGTTACAAGAGTTATTATTGACTATAGCTATGTAAGGCCAGAGGGAGAAAGGCTAAAGAGATTTGGCGGAAGGGCATCTGGACATAAGTCCATTAAGAGGATGTTTGAGAAGATCAACAAGGTGATTCACCGAAGGGAGAATGGCATCCTTCAAACTCTTGATGTACTGGATGTTGCTACTGTAATCAGTGAGAACGTGGTATCAGGTGGCGTAAGAAGAAGTGCCATGATGGTTATATGTGATGAGGATGATGATGAGGTCATCAATGCCAAACGTAACATTTATAAGGTGGTTGATGGTAAATGGATTGAGGATACTGATATTTCTCATAGAAAAATGAGCAATAATTCAATCCTTTATAATCATCGCCCAACTTTAGATAGAATAAAGGAAATTATAGATTCAATTAAGGTTAACGGAGAACCCGGCTTTATTAACGGTGCTGAAGCACTTCGTAGAAAGCCAACATTTAAGGGCTGCAATCCATGTGGAGAGATTCTGCTACAATCAAAGCAGTGCTGTAACCTTACAACTAATAACCTTATGGCCTTTGTAAAGGGTTCTGTTCTTGATGAAGAGCAGCTTATGAATACCATTAAGCTTTCCACAAGAGTAGCTATAAGAATGACCTTGGTTGACGTAGAGCTTCCTGAGTGGAATAAGGTTATGCAGGAGGACAGAATAATAGGAATATCCCTGACAGGAATGATGGATATGGTTAATAAGACCGGTATGAGCTATGATGACTTGGCTGTTTTACTTAAGAAGCTTCGCAAAGAAGTTCATAAGGAGGGTAAGAGCTACTCCGTTCTGCTAGGCATAGATCCTCCCAAGCTTATGACAACTATAAAGCCTGAGGGCAGCTTGTCCACACTTCCATGCGTAAGTAGCGGTATACATTTTGCTCACTCTAATTACTATATTCGCAGAATTAGGATATCGGTTACCGATCCTTTATATAAGATGATAGAGGCTGAGGGAAGCTTCCCCATATATAATGAGAACGGACAGACCGATGAGAATTGCACTATAAAGGTTATTGAGTTTCCTATTAAGGCTCCAGAGGGAAGAACAAAATATGATGTAGGTGCTATCGAACAGCTGGAGCTGTATAAAATGTCCATGGAGAACTGGTCTGATCATAATTCATCCATTACTGTTCATGTAAGAGAGCATGAATGGGAGGATATATCCCATTGGCTATACGATAATTTTGACTATGTTGTAGGAATTACCTTCCTTCCGCTTATGGAGGAAACATATCCTCTTCTTCCCTATGAGACTACAACTCGTGAAGACTATGAGGAGCGTATTCGCCTAGTTAAGCCAATTAATTATGAGCTCTTGGCAAGATATGATAATAATGAGCAGCATGATATTATTGATGCGGAATGTGAGACCGGAGCATGTCCTATTAGATGATTTGTAATAGGACACTGACTTATGGCATAAAATGTGCTAAGGATACCCATTACGGGAGGGAGCCATTTGCCTGAAAACCGAGTAATTGTATACGATATGGTCTTGCAGCAGGACATGTATTATAAGGGAGTTGTTATACTTAGCTATACGGTTAGATATCCATTCTTTAGCTCAGATAGTTATCAAACCACACTCGACAAGATAAATCACTATTATAAAACTGAGGCTTATATGTATGTAAAAACAAATATACGAAAGCTCTTTCAAACAGCCATGGTCGAATATGAATATGCTATGGCAAATAATTTCCCGGTAAGACCCTTTGACGTGGTAACGGTATATGATGTAACATATAATAAAAATTGTGTTCTTAGCTTGTATTTTGACAGGTATGAATATACTGGGGGAGCCCATGGAATGACAAGTAGAACCTCGGATACATGGAACATAGCTAACAGCTGTCAAGTAAGATTGAGTGATTTGTTTTTGATACCGGATGATGTAAATACTTTTGTAACAGATGCCATAATAGAACAGATGGATCAAATGGTTATGGCAGAGGTCGAGGCCTTTCCTTATTTTGAGAATTACCAAGCTCTTGTAAAGGAAAATTATAATAGCAAGAATTTTTACATAAATAGCAGAGGAGTCATAGTCTATTTTCAGCTTTATGAAATTGCTCCATATGCATCCGGAATACCTGAGCTTTTATTACCATATGGTATCGGTGGTCCTATTCGCCCAAGGTACTGTTAAAATAAAAGGATGCCTTTGATAATTATTAGGCATCCTTTCATTTTTTCCAGGTACTTGGGGAGAAGAGGAGTAGGATCGGGAATATCTCCAGCCGTCCTGCCAACATATTGAACATAAATACTAATTTAGACATGTCTGAGAAGGCCCCGTAATTTCCTGTCGGTCCAACCACTTCTAATCCTGGGCCTATATTATTAAATGTTGCTAATACAGCTGAGAAATTAGTAGTAAAATCAAAATTATCCAAGGATATAATAAGTAGAGAAGAAGCAAATATTATCATATAGGTAACAAAAAAAACATTAATTGAGCGTACGGTTTCGTTTTCCAGTTTCTTTTTGTTGAGTTTAATAATCTTAATACTGCGCTTATGAATTAAATAAGATAGCTCTTTGCTTATGGTTTTAAACAGTACAATTATACGAGAGACCTTTATTCCTCCACCTGTACTGCCTGCACATGCACCCATAAACATCAAAAGAACTAGTATTGTTTTTGAAAAAGTAGGCCAATAGTGAAAATCAACTGATGAAAATCCGGTTGTGGTCATAATGGAGGAAACTTGAAAGGCTGAATGATGTATAGATGAGAAAAAACCTTTAAGTCCACCTGTGTTTAGGGATATCAGTATAATGGCTGTTATTGCGGAGATAAAATACCATTTTATTTCTTCTAATTTAAATGCATCCTTTGCTTTTTTTAGTATAATTAAATAGTAAAAGTTAAAGTTAACTCCATATAAAAACATAAATACAGTAATAACGCCTTGAGTATATGTCGAATAAGACATGATACTATCATTTTTAATACCAAATCCACCTGTGCCTGCGGATCCAAAGGTAAGTGTCAGAGCATCAAACAAGGGGATTTTCCCTACCAGAAGTAATAGTATTTGTAGAAAAGTCATTCCAATGTAAATTCCATAAAGAAGGGAAGCGCTTGATCTCATCCTAGGTACAAGCTTTTCCACAGAAGGTCCCGGACTTTCTGCACGCATTATATGCATGCTTTCTCCTTTTGCCAAAGGAAGAATGGCAAGAATAAATACTAAGACACCCATACCCCCAATCCAATGGGTAAAGCTTCTCCAAAACAACATACAATAATCTAAAGCCTCAACATCACTCAAGATGCTGGAGCCAGTTGTTGTAAACCCAGATATTATTTCAAACAAAGCATCAACAAAATGGGGGATTTGACCACTGATATAAAGCGGAATTGTACCAATAATACTAAGTAAGATCCAACCTAAAGCGACAGATATAAAGCCTTCCTTGGCATAAAACACTCTATTTTTTGGTTTTTTTATAGATAATGGAATGCCAATAATAAGGCAAATTCCAATTGTTATCAGAAAAGCGAACCCGCTTTTTTCACCATAAATAATTGATACAATAAGAGGTAAAATCATGAAGGCAGCTTCAAAATTCAAAATCCATCCTAAAATATGTAGTATTATTGACTTATTCATTATAGCTCCTTATTAAAGACTACTTTGTATAATAGTAAGATGTTAGTTGAGTTATTTATAACAGAATATCATTCAAATCATCCAGTCCTTTATTTGTTGTAACAATTATTACTGTGTCACCTAACTGGATATGGTCTTGTCCGTTTGGAATTATTATTTTACCTTTACGGTTAATACAGCTTACAAGAATGTTAGGTTTAAGCTGAAGCTTTTGAAGTGGTACACCAAGAAGCCTAGCATTGCTCCTAACATAAAATTCCAGAGCCTCTACTTTATCTTCAACGATGTTGTATAATGTCTCAACATTACTTCCTTTATTATTTTGCATAGCTCTTACATGCTGAAGGATACGATCAGCGGTTATCAACTTGGGGTTAATAATAATACCGAGCGGCATTTCTCCTACAATATCATCATAGGTCATGCGTGATATTTTTGTGAATACCTTTGCTTTGGAGCGTTTTTTTGCATATAGAGACAGTAAGATATTTTCCTCGTCATAGTTTGTTAAGGCTGCAAAGGCCTCTGCATCCTCTAGACCTTCCTCTAAAAGGACATTCTTATAGGTCGCATTTGCATTTATAATCATAGCCTCGGGAATTAGATCACTAAGCTCCTCACAGCGCTGAAGATTTTGTTCGATAATAGTTACACTAATTTCTGAATTTATCAATCTCCTAGCTAGGTATAAAGCCATGGTACCGCCACCGATTATCATTACTTTTCTAATTTTATGAACATACATATTTATTTTTTGAAAAAATTCCATTGCTTCTCTAGGAGATGCAACAAAGGATACTATATCATTTGCGCGAAGTTCAAAATTACCTGAGGGGATAAAGACCTGATCTTCCCGTTCAACAACACAGACCAATACCCTACAATGAAGCTTAGTGGATAGATTCATTATTTTCATTTTATCTAAAATAGAATCCGTAGGCACTTGGAATTTTAGTAATTCCACCTTGCCTTTAGCAAAAGTATCTATTTCAATAGCAGAAGGAAGCTTAATTAAACGTGCCATTGTTGTGGCAGTTTCTAATTCGGGATTAATGGTCATTGAAAGACCCATTTCTTCCTTGATAAATGAGATTTCATCATTATATTGCGGGTTGCGTACTCTTGCTATGGTATGACAGCTACTGGCTTTTCGTGCTATTAGACAGCACAAAAGATTTAACTCATCTGAACCGGTCACAGCAATTAAAAGATGTGATTTTTCGATGCCGGCTTCAAGCAGAACATGATGGCTAGCACCGCTACCAACTATACCCATAACATCCAAAGAGTTTGTAATATCACTGATTAACGTAGTTTTATTATCAATTATAACTATATCGTGACCTTCTGAGTTCAGTTGTTCGGCTAGGGTTATTCCTAGCTTACCGCAACCTACTATAATAATATTCATTAAAATTAATCCTTTCAAGTAATCTAGATTTATTTTATTAATCATTATAACACTTGCTATATAAAATACCAGTACTATTTATGGTATATAAGAAAGAGAAAGGGCCTGATCCAATCATATATTACTCATAGGATGAGAAATATATGCTATAGAGACAGGCCCATTCTATTATTAACACGAAAGTTACTATTCACCGCCTGGACCGCTGCGGCCCGGTGAATTATCAGGTACCTCTGCATGAGTGTTCTTTACAGAGTTTCTAGCTTGATTTTTGTTGCTGTTCTTAGATGAATTCTTGTTGGTGTTCTTAAAATTATTGTTCTTATTCTTTGCCATAATATCTCCTTCCTTAATAAAGTGAACAGAGTCATTTATTATTATTTCAGGAAATAGAAATATTATACAATGGAAAAGGAAAAATTAGTCAACCAATGTTATGCGTCCCATTCTAAGATTACCAATAGCCCTATTATTTAACTCAAAGCTATGATTGGGGAGAATATTGTCCATGTATTCCTTGGAAAATGCTTCTTCTTCCTTTTCTGTTATAGCTTCCTCTACGGTCCTATCATAGGTTTCGGCTGAGTTATTATTTAACATTCGAATGACATAATAACCATCCTCTTCTTCAACCACTTCAGTAATATCGTTATTCTCCATAGCCAGCATAGTACTCATTAAATCCTCGGAGAAATAGGTATCCTTAGCTAAAAAGTCACTTGTTCTATATTGTAGTTCCTTTTCATCCTCAGGTATTATGGTAGACCAATCCTCTGTATCTAGGGCCTTCTCCCTTAGGTCTGTAATTTTGTCTAGAGCAGCCTTTTTTTCTGCATCATCCAAAGGGACCTGAGAGTTATCCTCTTCATTTGTCTTAACTGTAGAGATGTATAGGTACTCAATGTCATATTGTCTATAATCACTATAGCTAAAGCCTGCTTCTATTTCCTTATCATTAATATCAAAGGAGTCTATGACATCCTGTTTAAATCGGTTGGCCAAGGTGTTCTTGGTAAATACAGTCTTAAGGTATTCTGGAGTGAAGCCATTTTCTTTAATAAACTTCTCACTTAAGCCCATATCATTAAGAGTTGAATTTACATTTTCATCAATCTTATCAATCTCTTCCTCTGTTAAGGTATATCCATTTGTGATTGCTTCGTTATAAAGAACTTCTTCATATATAACATTATTAATCGTTTCTAGCTTTGCATAGTCACGAACAGTCATATCTGAGCTCTCATTATAGGGCATGTCCCAATAGGAGCCACCATATAATTGATTGATATAATTATAGGTCGACTCTGTATTGTAGAATTGATAGGTCAAATCCTCAAGGTAGTACTTCTCGTCGTCAATGGTTACTAGGGGACTTTTATATAATTGATCGAACAGTATGCCAACAATCAATGCCAATCCCAGTATAGCTCCAACGACCATCCATACTTTGGGACTGATGGTAAACTGTTTTTGCTTAGATTTTTTTCCTTTTATAGTTTTTTTAGATTTATTCACGTTGCTACCTCCATCTATTCTCATGATGATTATTTTAACCGTTTCCTGAAAGAAGTCAATAGATGCCATGTTTTTTTTACAGATTCGATAAAAAATATTATATAATTTGTTTATTATTAACTAGTGCTTTTCTACGTTTTATTTGTAATATTTATATGCTATAATTATCTAGAAGTTAAATGTATAAAAAAGAGTCAATACTCAAGATAAAAGCATGAAAATATAAGAAGAGGGTAGAGTATGGAAGCTTATAATAATAAAGCAATTCAGATAATGAATGAAGTAAATAATGTGGTTATAGGAAAAAGAGTTATTATCGGTAAGGTTCTTACAGCTATTTTAGCAAAGGGGCATATCCTTTTAGAGGATTATCCCGGCGTTGGAAAAACTACATTAGCGCTGGCTTTTTCAAAGGCTATGGCACTTAAGCATAATAGACTTCAATTCACTCCCGATGTATTGCCTACGGATGTGGTAGGCTTTAATCTACTTTCTAAGGATGGCGATAGTTATCAGTACAAGCCCGGTGCCATTATGTGTAATTTGTTTTTGGCAGATGAGATTAACAGAACATCTAGTAAGACACAGTCTGCTTTGCTAGAGGTAATGGAAGAGGGAAAGGTTACTGTTGACGCTGTTACAAGAGATGTACCAAAGCCCTTTGTTGTTATGGCCACACAAAATCCAATAGGCTCCATAGGAACTCAGATGCTACCTGAATCACAGCTTGATAGATTTATGGTCAGACTCTCCATGGGATATCCCGATATCAAAAGCGAAATTGGTATATTAAAGCAAAGACAGAACTCAAATCCCTTGGAAAATGTAGTCCAGGTGGTAGAAAAGAGCGAGATAGAACAAATGCAGAATATGGTGGAGGAGGTCTATATCCACGATTCCATATATGAATATATAACTCTTTTGGTGCAACAAACAAGGGAGAACCCTTTAATTGAATTGGGAGTCAGTCCCAGAGGATCCTTGGCGCTAATGAATATGGTTAAGGCTACTGCGTTTTTAAGTGGTAGGGACTATGTGGTTCCCGCTGATGTCGGATATATTTTTAAGGATGTGTCAGCCCACAGAATGATTTTAAAGGCCAAAGCCAGAGTCAATAATATTACAGTGGACAACCTTTTGGATGATATTCTAAGGATAGTTAAGCCCCCGAGAATTATTGCCAAAGGGACCGGGGCTGAGCATGGTGAATATTATAAGAGAATGTAGCTTACGGGCTTTAGGAAAGGCATGGTTGTTGTTATGCTACAGAATAAATTAAGATATTTGGCAATTATTATTATTACGGGATTGCTGGCTATTTTATATAATGAATATTTTATGGGAATCCTCTTTCTTACCGTAATGATTCTACCCTTTCTTTTGTTTGCAATTCTAAGCTATATATATGGCAAGCTTTCCTATGAGCTGATATCTCTTGCCCATGTAGTAAGTAAGGGAGATAATATACCCCTATCCATTCAGATTAAAAACCCTACGATATTACCGATTTTAAATATTTGCATTACAATGAGCTATTTCAATACATTTTCCAATCAGAATAAATCTTATAAACAGGAGTTTTATGTTACTGTTGATAAACGATCAACAACAGCAATTACCTGTAATCTGCTGTCAGAGCATACGGGAAACCTGAAAATATCAATAACCAAGGTACGTGTATTTGACTATCTGAAGCTTTTTTCCTTAAGGAAAAGAAATCCCTCAGAAATAAAGGTGGCTGTTCTTCCTTTCTATTATGAATTAACTGAAGATTATCTTGAAAATAGTTCCAAGATGCAGGTGGAAAGCGATAATTATTCTACCGTAAAAGGAGGAGACGATCCTTCCGAGGTGTTTGCCATCAGGGAGTATAGGGAGGGCGATCGTCCGGCGAGAATACATTGGAAACTCAGCATAAAGCAGAATCAGCTGATGATAAAGGATTTTTCTGATCCGACGAATTGCTCTGTTGTAGTGTTAGCAGACCTAGGTATTCCTAAGGATTATGAGATACTGGAGGCTGTTGATTCCATATTGGAATGTGCACTTTCCTTATCATATTCATTTCTACTTAAGGGACAAATTCATTATTTTACCTGGTATGATAAGAATTTTGGCTCATGCCGCAGAGTCAGAGTTGTTAATGAAAAGGATTTATTCGAGGCTGTAGACGGGCTACTTAGCTGTGGTCCCTATACCGAGGATGTAGATATGGCAGCGGCTTACTTTGCAGAATATCCAAATGATCAATACACTGGCTTGTTCATGGTAACAAAGACAGTTACACATGATAGGTTGGATTCGCTTATATTAATAAAGGCTGTAGATAGACAGATTTTGTATATTAATGGGGCAGATTATACCCTGGCAAGGAGCGAGCTGGAAGCAAATTGGGAGACTCCTATTGACAGAGAGCTTATTAGGAAAATTACAGACACAGGTATGGGTCTGTTTTCGATTAACGCATATAACATGAAGACGGATTTGGAAGAATTAAGGCTTAGCTGGAAATGATGGTGAGCGAATGATAAAAAAGAGTAGTGATGGTATTGTTTTTGATAATACTGTATATCTATCAGAGGAGAGCTATAGAAAGTTTCCTATATATATGAGACTGCTTCAGGCATTTGTCATATTTGTTGGAAGCTATTGTTTCATGACTATTTTTACAGAATCTTTTGATTTACAGTTTATAAACAGCTGGCTTATTGGATCAATAATTCTTTCGGGTTTGATTTTCTATGCTTTCTGCTTATATCCAAGATATGATTTAATAAAAATCATATTAACATTAACTATATATGGAGGTATTGCATATTATCGATATGAGCAGATAAAAAACGGTTTCTTCCTCTTGGAGAATGCCATTATTAAACGTGCAAGTTTTTATTATGGTTTCCCTGAATTTAGCTTTATTGCTGATAAGGGTAGAGCTGACCAAGACATAACACTCTTTCTTATAATGATAATTATTCCGGTGGTTGCCATACTAACAATATCCCTGCTTCGAAGTAAATGTAAGCTATTAAGCTATATAATTATGCTATTACCCGTAGTAGTAAGCTTTACTATGGGCCTTACTCCCCCTGAGGCGGATATGGTAGCCTATATCTTAGCTTTTCTTTTTATATTAATATCAAATGGCTTTTCGCATGCCAAATCCTCGCCACACAATGCTTTTGCCAATGATAGGAAGAGTATGATTTATCGTATTAGTATAAGGTCTGCGACGATATTTTGTCTTCTTACGCTTTTTATGTTTTTTATAGTTAAGCAATTTGTTCCGGTTGAAAAATATAAGGCCTATGAGGGTGTCGATGAGGCAAAGACAAAAATACAAAGCCTTATGACGGACTTTTCTAACTATGATATTACTGATAAGCTTTTGGATATTAAGTGGAATATTCGTACAAGAAGAGACCAAGGCTCGGGGGGTCTTAGCTTAGGAAGACTTGGAAGAGTCGGTCAGGTGGTCTTCGATGAGTCTGAGCATCTACAGGTAACTGCACCCTTACAATCGGTTATTGAGGGCATATATTTAAAGGGTTATATAGGAAGCGAATATACCGGAGATAGCTGGAAGATTCATTCTAGACAAATTATAAAAAATTATAATGAGATGATAGCCGGTATTTCGAAGGAGGAATACGACCCCCCTAATGCAAGTTCCTTTTTATTAAGTCACTCTCCCTATAGTCTTTATGTTAATCAGGGGAGGATAGGTATTAGATATATTAAGGCCAGTAAAAATTATGTTTATGCTCCATATTTTACCACTTTTAAAGACAAGGATGGAGTTAGCTTTGAATATGATTTAGGTACTGTATCTGATAAGGAAATTGGAGCCACCAACTATGATTATAGCTATAATCTATCTAGACTTACAGAAACTATAAATAATAGCTTTAATATGCCGTCCGGAATATTAATTCAGGATGGAGACGAAAGATATGTTCTAATAGATTCAGATCTTTATACATTTAAAGATTACCAGAAAAATGAAAGTATATATCGTGAATTTGTTTATGATACTTATACGAGACTTCCCGAGGATGGACTGGATAGGCTAAAGCATGATTTTTCCAGAGAGCAGGTAGGGCCTGAAGCGGAAAACATCATAGATGCCATAGCTTATGTTAAGGACTATTTGAATCGTTACATGAGGTATACTCTATCTCCCGGAAGACTTCCAAGAGATAAGGATTTTGTGGAGTATTTTCTCTATGAGAATAAGATTGGTTACTGCTCACATTTTGCCTCTGCAGGTGCGCTTATGCTAAGGGCCATGGGCTACCCTAGCAGATATGTTGAAGGATATGCTATAAACAGATCTGATTTAATGAATCAGGTAATGACCTCATATATAGGTGATGAGATTAATACGGCAGATATAGTAGTCAAGGATTATAATGCCCATGCTTGGGTAGAGGTATATATAGATGGCTTTGGTTGGATACCAGTGGAGTTTACTACTGGTGCCGGTATGGAGGATATGGTGGATACCATAAGTGATATTGAACAGTTAGGTGAAGTAGAAACCGAGGAGGAGTTAAGGGTACCTACAGATATAGAGCCGAGTCCTACAGTATTACCAGACGAGGATGATATTCCATCACCTCCAGCCCCCGGCCAGGACGAGGATATAAAGGGTAGTGGCAGCATAAAGAAAGATGATGATAAAACTCAAACCTCTTATAGTTGGTATTTAATAGCTATCTTACTACTTATGCTTTTGTCCTCAATTATTATATTTTCTTTGCTTATGACTAAGCGAAGGAAAGAAATGACTGAGGAATCCTATAGTAAAAAAGCATTGAGACTTTATAAAAGAGTTGAGCGTTTATTTATACTTAATCATGGCTTGCCTAAAAAGTCCAAAAGCCTAGAGGAAAATGAGGACTATGTAAAGGAACATTTAAGTCTGGTTGCTGTAGAAGATTTTGAAGCATGTATGGATACCGTAAGAAAAGCAAGGTTTGGAAGGGGAACAATCAGTCCTTTGGAATATATGAAGGTCGAGCACTTTTATAGAACCTTTAGGAATAGAATATATGAGAGACTTCCTCTTATAAAGAAAGCTTATTTCAAAATTACTAGGGAGACCTTTGACTAATAAAAGAGATAATTAAAATTAGCTTAGAAATTAGAAAAAAATCGCAGTTAAGGAATATAGTGTGATATACTGACTCTAAGACCGATGAAGAAGAAATGATTTTTATATTAAGAAAGGATGTGCACTATGAAGTATATTATTACGATTAGCAGGCAGTATGGAAGTGGCGGAAGAGAAATAGGAGAAAAGCTAGCTAAGAAGCTTGACATACCTTTCTATGACAAGGAATTAATAACAAGGGCAGCAAAGGAAAGTGGCTTTTCGGAAGCAGCATTTGAGAATGTGGAGAAAAAGGCAACCAATAGCCTCTTATATTCAATAGCTATGGGTATGAATGCATACGGTAATCACGATATAGGCTTTACCCATCTATCCTTGGACGACCAAGTATATCTGGCCCAATCAAATGTAATTCGTAAAATTGCCATGGAAGGCCCCAGCATTATTGTAGGTAGATGCGCGGATTATATATTAAGGGATCAAGCAGATGTAATTCATGTATTTATATGGGCTGATTTAGCTTTCAGAATAGAAAGAGCGGTTAATTTATATAATATGGAGGCTGATAAGGCAGAGGAAACCATATTAAAAATTGATAAAAGAAGAGCTAACTATTACAACTACCATGCCAGTGAGAAATGGGGCAGAGCAGAAAATTATCATTTATCCATACGTAGTGACTATGTAGGAATAGACAATTCGGTAGAACTACTGGCAGACTACATTAAGTTCAGCGAAAGGGGATAGTATATAGCCTATGAAGCTTAGGGACAGAGTTAACCGAAAATATATGCAAATATCACTATATGTAATCATTACAGCTATCATAATATATATACTTTCACTAATTGCAAAAAACGCACCGTCAATATTTGCAGATTTAATGGATAAATTAAGTTGGCTACTAAGGGTGATAAGGCCTGTAATCTTAGGGTTTGTATTTGCTTATCTTATGGTTCCTGTTGTCAACTTTTTTGAATCTAAATTCAGAAAATTTAAGCTATTTAAAAAAATGAAAAGATCCAGAACCTGGGCTGCTATTTTATCTGTTTTAATCTTTTTTATAGCATTAGCAGGCTTAGTTTCTCTCTTAATTTTTAGCGTGACAGACCAGCTTAGATTGGCTAATTTTGATGATGTTATACGGCTGGCGGAAGGATATATGAAGAGTCTAGAGTCCTTTTATAATTCAATCATCCAGAACATGGAGAAACTAGACATCCAATCAAGTCAGCTGGAGCAGTATGTTGAGGAAACCTTGACGGTAGTATTAAATGCTTTGAAGGATTTTGCTCAGAGTACGGTAAATGCCATTACGGATATATCAGGATATTTAACAACCATAATATTTGGATTTATAATAGGCTTTTATTTTATTATTGATGGGAAGATGTTTACCTTATATTTAAAAAAGACATTCAATGCTTTGTTTTCTAAGAACACAAATAAAAAAATATCCGTTATTCTTAAGGATCTGGACTATGCATTCTCAGGATATGTAAGAGGACAGTTAGCAGATGCTTTTGTAATGATGATACTTATAAGCCTTGTGCTTTCAATAACCGGAGTTAAGTTTGCTTTAGTCATAGGTATTTTTGCAGGCCTTGGAAACCTGATACCTTATTTTGGTCCTGTTGTTGCATACTTTTCTACAGCTCTTGTCTGCATCATAAACGGAGAAATGCAAAAGCTGATTATAGCTCTTATATTACTAGTCATTATTCAATTTATTGACGGTAACTTTATAGGGCCTAAGCTCTTAAGCAGATCCATAAAGATACATCCTCTAATTATCATTGTATCACTGATATTTGGTAGTGCAATCGGAGGGCTTTTGGGAATGCTACTGGCCGTACCTGTAGGCGCTTACCTCAAGCTGGTATTCGTAAGATTTGTTGAGAATAGAAGTATTAAAAGGAATGAAATGGAAAAAGTTATAAACAGTGCTAATATTAATAGAAAAAAAATATAAGATATTGGATACCTGTTTTTATCTATATCGTCTAATATTTATCAAAATAGAAAAAAGTAAGAAAAAATTAAGATATTAGTTAGACATTTTTTAAGTATTTTAGTGTAGAATTATAAGGAGGTAAAGCTTGCTTTATATAAGGATGGTGCAAGATGAAAAATAAAAACGAAAATATAATAGAAGTAAAAAACGCAAAGAAAATATATAGGATGGGTAGAGAAAGAATTATTGCGGTTGATGATGTAAGTTTTACCGTAAAAAAAGGTGAATTCTGCTGCTTATATGGAGCATCGGGATCCGGTAAGTCGACTCTACTAAATCTTATGGCAGGTATAGAAAAGCTTACCGGCGGTCAAATCATGATTAAAGGACGAAACATACATAAAATGAGTGAAAAGGGACTTGCAAAGTTTAGACAAAACACCTTGGGGTTCGTATTCCAGTCCTATAATCTGCTTAATTCCATGACCGCTCTGGAGAATGTAGAGCTGCCTCTAGTCTTTAAGCATATGAATAAAAAGCGAAGGCGTAGAATGGCCAGACAAATGTTGATTAATGTCGGCCTAGGTGATCGGCAGAAGCATAAGCCTACAGAAATGAGCGGAGGACAGCAGCAGAGAGTCGGTATAGCAAGAGCCTTTGTATGTAACCCGGAGATAGTGTTTGCAGATGAGCCAACAGGTAACTTAGATTCTAAGACCAGTAAGGAAGTAATGGATATCATCAAGAATATGGCAAGAGCAAATAACCAAACGATTGTAATGGTTACTCATGACAAGGATCTTGCCGGATATGCTGATAGGATTATTCATATCTTTGACGGAAAAATCGAAGAGATAGTTGATCTTAAGTCGGAGAAAACCACTGTTGAGGAAGTGGATAGGCAGATGGAAGAGACTGAAGATTTCATAAGTGAGCAAGCATTGCCTGCAGAGAATCCGGGATAAAAGATTATCTTAATATAAGAAATAGGGTTGATTAAATAACAGAAATTATTTAGGAAGTAGAGGGATATTAAATGAGAAAAAGAGTTAAAGGCTTAGTAACAATAATATTATCGTTATTGCTGTTACTTATGAATGTTGTTGGAAATCATACTTTAGTAAATGCACAAGGAAATAAT
>LSQX01177575.1_pt1 | contig 16980 bp, 14 predicted proteins | sample 654561 | NCBI WGS metagenome assembly LSQX01 (sample SAMN04489861, study PRJNA283612) | anaerobic digester metagenome | isolation source: 4 biogas reactors fed with cattle manure at either 37C or 55C with and... | place: Denmark: Kongens Lyngby | collected 2014
GAGTGGATCAGGCAGCGCACGGGCATCATTCAACGACGCCGAGCAAGCGTCGACGTTGATGCCGTTGACCTTGCAGTGGAGGCTGGCGAAGAAGCAATACTGCGCTCGGGCCTCGACCGCGCACAGATCGATGGCGTCATCATTTCGACCATTTCAAATGTCGCCGTGACCCCCTCGATGGCGTCGCTCGCGGCACACCGCCTCGGGCTCACCCCTGCTGCAGCATTCGATATCTCTGCGGCATGCGCAGGCTACACATACGGAGTTGGCCAGGGCGATGCGCTCGTTCGTGCTGGCATCTGCAAGAACGTACTCGTGATCGGTGCCGAGAAGCTCTCAAACGTCATCGATCCCACTGACCGTTCCATTTCTTTTCTGCTCGCTGACGGCGCAGGAGCGGTAGTCATTGGAGCGAGCGATCACCCGGGCATCGGCCCGACCATCTGGGGCAGCGATGGCGAGAAGTGGGACACGATCCGCGTCACCTCAACATTCGAAGAATACCGCGCAAACCCGACAGAGGTACCTTGGCCCACCCTCCGACAGGATGGCCAAACCGTATTTCGTTGGGCAGTCTGGGAGATGGCAAAGGTCGCTCGTGAGACGCTCAAAGCTTCGGGTCTGGAGCCCGGAGACCTTGCCGCTTTTATTCCACACCAGGCCAACCTGCGCATCATAGATCAGTTCGCAAAGCAGCTGAAGCTCCCCGATACGGTCGTAGTTGCTCGCGATATCGAGATGCAGGGCAACACTTCCGCGGCTTCCATCCCCCTCGCCATGCACGCACTGCTCGAAGAACATCCTGAACTTTCGGGCGGGCTGGCACTGCAGATCGGCTTCGGCGCCGGACTTGTCTACGGCTCGCAGGTCGTAGAACTGCCGTAAGGCACCCTGACTCACTAAACTCGTACAAGTCACCACTACCAAGGAGAACAATATGGCATTCAGCAATGACGAGATTCTGGCCGGACTTTCCGAGCTCATCAACGACGAGACCGGCATCGCTCCAGACGCAGTGGCTCTCGACAAGTCGTTCACCGACGACCTCGACATTGACTCGATCTCGATGATGACCATTGTCGTCAACGCAGAAGAGAAGTTTGACGTCAAGATTCCCGACGAAGAGGTCAAGAACCTGAAGTCGGTTGGCGATGCAGTGAACTTCATCGCGGGCGCACAGGCGTAACCCAATTTGACGGGGGCGGCCCGTGCCGCCCCCTCCCTGCAAGCTTTCTAGGCACTGCACGCTTTCTGATCGCTGCAAGCCTTCTGGCACACACGCAGAGTGCTTGCCACACGAATGTTTTGACAGACTTTTTTATTTCTGAACACACGAACGGTTTTATCGGAGCGCGAATATGAGCAAGAAGATTGTGATCACCGGCATCGGTGCTTCTTCACCCATCGGAGGTACTGCTCCCGACAGCTGGAACGCCCTGCTCGCTGGAGAGTCGGGTGTTCGCAAGATCGAGCACGACTGGGTCGAAAAATACGATCTCGCAGTCACCTTTGCCGGGCAGGCACGTGTGCGCCCAGAAGAGGTGCTCGAACGCCCTGTTGCCAAACGTCTTGATCCGTCAAGCCAGTTCGCACTGGTCGCAGCGATTGAGGCCTTTGCTGATGCTGGTTCACCCGCGATTGCCTCTGAGCGCATCGGGGTCGACTGGGCTACCGGTATTGGTGGCTTGTGGTCACTGCTTGACGCTTGGGACACGCTGCGCGAAAAGGGCGCACGCCGAGTGATGCCGCTGACGGTGCCGATGCTCATGCCGAATGCCCCGGCTGCCGCGGTATCGATGCACTTTGAAGCTCGCGCGTTCGCACGTACGGTTGCGTCTGCTTGCGCGTCGAGCACCGAATCTCTCGTGAACGCGTACGAGCACCTGCAGGCTGGGCTCGCCGATGTGGTGATCGCTGGCGGCTCAGAAAGCGTCATTCACCCGATCACCTTGACCGCGTTTAATTCGATGCAGGCACTGTCGAAGCGCAATGATTCACCCGAAACTGCGTCTCGGCCGTACAACGTCGATCGGGACGGTTTTGTGATGGGCGAGGGTGCGGCTGCTCTGATCCTCGAAACCGAAGAACATGCGCTCGCTCGTGGCGCAAGAATTTATGCTGAACTTGCTGGCGGAGGTGTGACAGCGGACTCGTACCACATCACCGCCAATGATCCCGAGGGCAACGGCGCAGTCCGCGCGATTGAACTTGCGCTGAGCCAGGCTGGCGCGACGGCCGATCAGGTGACGCACATTAACGCGCACGCAACGTCAACGCCGGTCGGCGACCCGAACGAGTACACGGCGCTGCACCGCGTCTTTGGGGAGCGCACAAACGAGATTCCGGTGTCGGCAACAAAGGCGGCGACTGGTCACCTACTCGGTGGCACTGGCGCGCTCGAGGCGCTCTTCACGACCTTGGCGGTGCACAATCGTCTCGCTCCGCCAACCATTAACCTTGAGAATCAAGATCCAGAGATTCCACTGTTCGTGCCGACTGAACCGACGCCCCTCGGCGACGGGCCGCAACTGGCGATCTCTAACTCGTTTGGCTTTGGTGGCCACAACGCGGTGGTGGCAATTCGCTCGTACGATAGCTAGCCGCGGCCGCTGGCGAGTCGGCAGGTAATGTCGGCAGTTGAGCCGGTCGCGCAAGAATAGCGTGACCGGCAAGCTAGCTCGTTAGCCGACGCCGAGGCGGGGCAACTCGAAGATGGTGGCATCACCCTCTTCTGCGACACGATATGGTTCGAGTTCTCGATCCCATGCATCGCCCAACGCACGTGTCAGGGCAGAGGCGAGCCGGTCGGGGCGTGCAGCGGTGTGGGCGATCGCGGCTCGAATCGTTTGCTCACTGAGCAGGCCGTTGCCTGCCGCGTCGGTGCGCAGATGAAAGATGCCGAGTGTTGGCGTGTGCATCCATCGACCACTGTCTGAGTGCGCGGTAGCGTCTTCGGTGATTTCGAAGCGAAGCTGCTGCCAGCCGAACAGTGAAGAGGCAACGGCCGCGGCCGTGCCTACTGGACCACACCAGTCGACGGTTGCCCGCAACAGACCCTGCTGCAAGGGTTGCGGGCTCCAATGAGGCTTCACGAGTTGATCTATCTCACGAGCGAGCGCCCACTCCACTTGCGCGACAAGCGCGGGCGGGCACGAGTGCACGAAGAATACCCCCGTGGCATTCGAAGATTCGAACCGTGCCGACGCGGTTGCTGACGCCATCGCTTTCTCCCTTCGATTCGATACGTCTTCCCCAACGTCGAATCGGCAGAACAGCAGTGCGCCTCACTCAAATTTTGCCATGCTTTGATAAAAGCAGCAAATGGCGCTTCTTGGGTTGGCGAGTCTGCGCCCGGCCGTCTCAGAACTTCTACTAAGCTAGAACGGTCGCAAGGGGCGTTAGCTCAGTTGGTTAGAGCAAAGGACTCATAATCCTTGGGTCGCGGGTTCAAGCCCCGCACGCCCTACTCTTGGTTCGTTGTCGTGCGCCCATTCTTTGTCGTGCGCCACCATTCGTTGCGTTTGTTGTCGTGCCTCCCTCACCAGGCTGCGCCCTCGTCACCGTGTGCGCCACTTCGTCATCGTGCGTCACCATTCGCTGCGTTCGTTGTCGTGGGGGCAGTTGTGGCTGGGGTGGCGCGTTTACGTGACATCTAGTGCCCATCTCTATCGCTGACAGGAGTTCGCGCACGAAGAATTGCCCTATTACGATTACTGGTGAGTAACCGTTTGCTATGCTCGGCTACATGAGTGCAATTTCAAGCGATCGCAGCTATTTCATCGCTCTTGGCAACGGAAGTTATGAGCCCACGCAGCATGCCGCGGGCGCCTGGCGAGAAGATGAGCTGCACCTCGCCCCGGTTGCGGGGCTCATCGTGCACCAACTCGAGCAGTGGCGCATCGCACACGCCGAACCAGACATGGTGTTCAGCCGCTTCACCTTCGAGGTGTTGGGCCAAATAGCGCGTGAACAGATCGACATCTCGGTTGACGTGGTGCGGCCCGGGCGCACCATCGAGCTCGTCGAAGCGGTCGCAACCATCGCTGGCCGTGTCACCATTCGTGGTCGGGCGTGGTTGCTCAAGAGTTCAGACACTTTAGCGGTCGAAGGCAACGAGTTCGCCGCGATGCCCCCAATTGACGAGTGCGCCGAAACGTCGTGGCTGAAGGGCTGGAACGGCGGGTTCATCGACAGCATCAACGCAGTGCAGCCGGCGAACAACCGGCCGGGGCGTGCGCGAGCATGGGTCACCAGCGACGTGTCTTTGGTAGCAGGTGAAGACACCACCGTACTCGCCGACTTTGCGAAACTGCTCGACACGGCGAACGGAATTGCGGTTCGTGAGGATCCGACGGAATGGTTTTACCCGAACGTCGACCTCAGTCTGCACTTTTTTCGCACGCCCACGAGCGGGCAGGTCGGGCTTGACGGTCGCGTCGCGTTCGGTGCGAACGGCATTGGCTTGACCAGCACTGTCATGCATGACGCTGACGGCCCAGTGGGCATGATTCAGCAGTCGCTCACGGTGCGCAGCAAGGGTTAACTGCGAATGTATCGTGCGTAAAGACGCCAACCCACTGCGCGTAAAAACGCCAACTCACCGTGCGCAGGCGCAGCCAGCTCACCGTGACCAAGCCACAGGAGCGAAGAGTGTCACTGAACCACGGTCACTGCGCGACGGGCGTGCGATCAGTGAAGGCGTCTTTCGGCACGAACAGCAGCAACACAGCGGCAACTACTGCCGTCACGCCACAGATCGTCCACACCGCGAAGTAGCCGCTGAGCGAGCCAGCTGTTGCGGCGGCGTCTGCCGCGGCTCCGGTCGCCCCCTGCATCAGCACGATGCCAAACACGGCCGAGGCAATTGCCCCACCCACGGTCTTGACCGAGTTGGTCAGGCCAGTGGCGACCCCGGTCTGTGTAGCGGGGGCAGCCGACGCGGCAGCGGCGGGAAGAGCCGCGACGAGCGCGCCTGATCCTAGACCTGCAATCATCATGTTCGTCACCAACTGTGCATACGTGTCGTGCAACGGCAAGAACATTAGATAGCCGATGCCAACGAGCAATGCCGCGCACATGAGCGTGACCCTAGGGGTGAGCCAGAGCGATACCCGGGAGAAGCTGAGCGCGCCCACGATCATGGCGATGAGATAGAGGCCGATGATCAGCGAGGTCGCAAAACCGGTGGTGCCGAGCCCGTAACCGTACATGTCTGGGTCGGTGCGGGCGAAGGTCGACAGTGGGGCCTGAGCGCCGAGCACGCTCACACCGAACAGCCCCGCGGTCAAGAACACGGGCGCCAGCGCGGGGGAGCGGAACATGCGCACGTCAATGAGCGGATCGGGGTGTTTGAGCTCATACATGGCAAATGGTATGACCAGCAGCAGGCCGATTGCGACGACTATCCAGGCAAAAGGATCAGCCGGCCCATTCAGTCGCAGCAAACTGAGACCGCCGGTAAACGCGATGAGCGCGATTGAGATCAGGGTGAGGCCCACGAGGTCAAGTTTGCCGCCGGTGTGCGCGTCAGATTCCTTGACGCCGAACTGAATGACGAAGAAGCAGGCGACCACGAAGAGGGCCGGTACGAGCAAGACGATCCAGAGCGGCAACGTATCGACGAGTTGGCCGCCCAATAGGGCACCACTAATGGCCCCAGCTTCAAGCGTGGCAACAAGAATGCCGGCCGCTCGAGCAGTCAACAGCGAACTGCCCTCGCGGCCCCGAGTGCGCGACCAGATGATTGCAACCTCGAGCGGCAGCCACACCACATAAAACCCCTGCAGCGCCCAGGCAATAAGAAACACGGTAAACGAGTCAGTGAATGGCAGCGCGAGAGAAGCGATCGCAGTGACAGCCGTCGACCACAGCAGCATGCGCTTGTGGCCGAACATATCGCCGAGTTTCGCAAACGCAGGTACGACGAGCGCCGAGAGCATGAGCTGGGTGCCTTCGAGCCAGTTCACGTCTGCGTCGTGAATGCCCAGGTGGCGAGCAATATCGGTGAGCATGGGGGTGTAGTACCCCTGCAAAATGCCGCTGGTGAACTCGACGAATGCGAGAAACCCGACAATGCCGGCGAGCGGCCCGAGCGTGACTCGTTTCGCCTTGCCGAGCAGTGGTTGTGCTGGGGACGCGCTCATGCCGGCAACCTTTCGATCAGCGTGCGGTGAAACAGCTCTCCGCGACTGAGCTCTGCGATCTCGACGTATTCGTCGATGCCGTGAATTGAGGCGCGTTGGGCGGTATTCATTTTGAGCGGCGCGAACCGAAAGGTGGCCGGGCAATAGCGGTGAAAGTACCGCGAGTCGGTAGCCGCCATGGTGACATAGGGCACGGTAAGTGCTGCAGGGTGTGACTGCGCGACAGCCTCTTCGATGAGGGCGAATTGCTGGCCCGTACTCGCAGACTCGGGTGAGGCGTCAGTGCCGTCGATGACGCTCAGTGTCACTTGACGGTCTGCGATGCGTCGTCGTAAGCGTTTCACCGTGCTTGCCACGGTCTCGCCGAGTGCGATGCGAAGGTTGACGGTGGCGCTTGCCTGCGAGGGCAACACGTTGTCGGCAGTACCCCCGTCGAGCCGCGTGGGGGCAATGGTGGTGCGCACCATTGCGGCGGTCTCGCCACCGAGTGCGGCGAATACCCGCGCTGTCAGCCAGGGTGACGTAGCAAGCAGGCGATAGAGCAGGCGGCCGATACCCCGGCTTTGTGGCGCAAATGTGCCGAGCATTCGAGTCACGGCAGCTGGCGCTTGCGCTTTGAACGTGGTTGGGGTGAGTCGCGCGACCGCCCGCGCGACGCGCCCGACGGCTGTCAGTGGCGGCGGTACTGAAGCGTGGCCGCCTTCGCTTGCTGCGCTGATGCGAACTGTAGCGAGGCCTTTTTCGCCGACTCCGATCATTGCGGCGGTGCCCGTGACAAATGGTAGGGGAGCGTCGACGATGGCTCCTCCTTCGTCGATCACTAGCCAGGGCGTGATGTTTCGATTGTGCAAGGTGTCAGAGATGACGTTGGCCGCATTGCCGAAGGTCTCTTCGTTGCCGCCCAGCGAGAGATAGACGTCGCGGCGTGGCACGAAGTCGTGAGCGAGCAGATTCTCGACTGCTTCGAGCGTGACAAGCAAGGGTCCCTTGTCGTCGAGCGCGCCGCGCCCATATACGTTGCCGTCGGCGATAGTGCCTGAGAAAGGAGGGTAGCTCCAAGGATCGTCGGTATCGACGGGCACAACGTCGTAGTGCGCCATGAGCACGACCGGTTGTGCGGCGGAATTCTCGCCTCTCCAATGGAAGAGCACACCAAAATCAGTGATGCGTTCACGTGTGAGCTTGGTGTGTGCGAGTGGATAGAGCTCTTCGAGCAGGTCGAGAAACTGCTCGAACGGCGCATTGGTGCGTTCAGCAAGTTCAGCCGATACGGTCTGCACCTGAATCATTCGAGAGAGGCGTTGTGCTGCACCTTCGCGGGGCACGACTGTTGCGGTCATGTGCTCAGCGTAGTGCTTTTGCGCTCAGCGCGGCGAGAGCAACTCAGAAAATGAGGGGCGCCCAGTGCGGAATTGCGCTTCGCAAGCGACGCACCATTTCATCGGTGCTTACCGGGTCATCGCTGCAGAGCCACGCCACGATATTCGCCAGCGTGCCGGCCGCCAGAAAGCGCGCCATGAACTCAGGGTCGAAGTCAGTCGTCTCGTTCTCTTGCGCATATCGCAGAAAGGCAGGCAAGGACTCTCTGGTCATCATTTCGCAGACCTGCCGTTGTGCGGCTGAATCGGCGCTGCCGCCGAGCAACACTCCATACACGAAGCGATGTTCGTAGATGCCTTCGACGAAGGATTCAACGTGAATGGTGCCCTTGGTTGCCTCATCATCGCCCTGAGTGGCGTCTGTAACACCACGTACGGCAGGGCTTTCCATGAGTTCAGCGATGAGTTGCACAGCAATATCACCGACGTCTTTGAACTGTGAGTAGAAGCTGCTGCGACTGAGGCCAGCCTCTTTCACGATTGATGAGACGTTGAGTTCTGCGCCTGAAGCGCCGATGCTCTCTACGGCCGCAATAATTGCTGCTCGCGTACGTGCAGGTCGCGGGTCGGGTGCTCTCAGCGGGTTTTTCTCATTCCTAGACATTGTATAAAGTTTAACAAAAATGCAACGATTTGTGTTAATTTGTAATTTTTTTCGGACAATGCACAGGTTTCTGACTCGCCACGGCAACCAAAAAGCCCAGAGGGGCCGCAACTGATGCTGCGACCCCTCTGGGCTGTGTTGAAATGAGCGGCGTTTACGCCCGAGTCACGATGGTGGTGCGGGGCAGCGCCTGTAAGACGCCGTGGCTCACCGAACCGAGCAGTAAGCGAGATAGGCCGCCACGCCCGCGACTGCCAACCACAAGGGTGTCGGCATCTTCTGCGGCCTGCAGCAGCGCGGCGACCGGGGGCGCCTGCACAATCTTGCGCTCGATCGTCAGATCGGGGTAGCGACCTGCGAGGCCTGCCGTGCCGATGGCGATCGCCTCTTCAGCCGCAGCACGCTGTGACTCGACGAGCTCTTCGCTCCAGAGATATTCGAGACCTGGCGTGAGCGGGGGCATCCATGCATAGACCGCGATGAGCAGAACCTGCCGCGACGAGGCCTCTTCGGCCGCGAACGCAATGGCCTGCTTGGCTGCATCGCTGCCATCGATACCAACGACTACGCCGGGCTTGGGCTCACCCTGCACCTCGTAGGGCACAACGGCCACGGGGCAGTGCGAGACCGCGGCGATCTTGACCGCGCGAGTGCCAAAGAACGAACCCGAGAGTTTGCTGCCTGTGTGTGCGCCAAGCACCACTAGGTCGGCACGCTTCGAAGCCTCTTCGACCTCAGAGATCGGGTGGCCGACCACGGCGGTGCCGGTGATGACCCCGTTAAAACCGGTGGCTTTGGCGTAGTCACGTTCTGCCTCGAGCATTTGCTCAGACGCTGCCTGCGCCTCACTCAAAAACGCCACGCTCTCGCTCAAGAACGAGTCGTCTGCCACGTGCAAGAGTTCGACCTGTGCACCGGTCTGTGAGGCTCGCGCCAAGCCCCAGTCGAGTGCAACCCGGCTGTGTTCTGAACCGTCGACGCCGATAATGTATTTCTCAGCCATGGCTGTGCCTTTCTGAACTTCGGTGGTCGTGAATTTCGTGGGATTAGGCCTCAAGCGCGGGCAGCTGCGCGGGGTGGCTGCCTGCGAGTTGTTCAATAATACGCACGACTTGACAGCTGTAGCCAAACTCATTGTCGTACCATACATAGACAACGGCGGTGTCGCCGCTTGAGATTGTGGCAAGCCCGTCAACGATGCCAGCACGGTTCGACCCAACGAAGTCGGTCGACACAATTTCTGGCGATTCTACGTAGTCAATCTGGGTGCGCAGCGCACCGACAAGCGACACGTTCTCGAGGTGGGTGTTGATCTCGTCGCGGGTCACCTCGCGCTCGAACTGCAGGTTGAGTACAGCCATCGACACGTCTGGGGTTGGTACGCGAATGGCGTTGCCGGTGAGCTTGCCCTCAAATTCGGGCAGTGCCTTTGCGACGGCCTTGGCCGCGCCGGTTTCGGTGAGCACCATGTTAAGCGCTGCCGAGCGACCTCTGCGGTCGCCCTTGTGAAAGTTGTCGATGAGGTTTTGGTCGTTGGTGTAGGCGTGCACCGTCTCGACGTGACCCTTTTTGACGCCGAAGGTGTCGTTGAGCACCTTGAGCACGGGGGTGATCGCGTTCGTCGTGCATGAGGCGGCTGACACGATGGTGTGCTCGTCGGTGATCATGTCGTTGTTGACGCCGTACACAATGTTCAGCATGTCGCCCTTGCCGGGTGCGGTCAGCAGCACACGCGAGATGCCTGCGTTGCTAAGGTGCTGGCTGAGGCCTGCTTCGTCTCGCCAGATACCAGTGTTATCGACGAGGATCGCATTCTCGATGCCGTACTGCGCGTAGTCGACGCTGGCTGGGTCGTTCGAGTAAATAACCTGAATGCGCACACCATTGGCAAGAATGACGTTTTCGTCTTCGAGTACCTTGATGGTGCCGTTGAATGGGCCGTGCACCGAGTCACGGCGCAGCAGGTTCGCACGCTTGACGAGGTCATTCTCAGAGCCCTTGCGCACGACGATCGCGCGCAGGTTCAACGAGTTGCCGCTGCCTGAGTGATCGATGATGATGCGTGCAAGCAAGCGACCGATTCGGCCGAAGCCGTAGAGCACGACATCGGTGCCGGTGGCTGGTTCTGCGCCGATCGCACCCGCCAGCTGCTCGCGAAGGTAACCTTCGAGATCGGTGCCGGCCGACTCGCGAAAGCCGCGGGCCAGCAGCGCCAAATCGACAGACACGGGGCCAGGCTCGATCACGTTGAGCGCTTCAACGATGGCGCTGGTCTCATCGAGGGGCAGCTCAACCTCGTCGATCTTGCGGGCAAAGCTGTGTGCACGAATAATATCGATGGCTGACCGGCCGACGAGACTGCGGCCGTGCACTGACATGACCACATCATGGTCACGATAGAGCCGACCAATGAGCGGGATCATCCGCTCTGCAAGTTGCTGCTTTGCATTCCACGCCTCAAGGTGTGCATTCGCGCTCTGCTTCATGTGAACGGTGAGTTCCTTCCAGGGAGTGAGTCGACCCGGCCTGCCCGCCAGTCAGTTGGCATCAACCTTAAGTATCTCATGCCAATTGATGAATTGGCCCGGTACCGCTCGACCTTGCCGCACTACGGGCAGCGGTCGACCACCGACCGCGGCTCTGCGTCGCCACGGCCCTGTTGCGCCGCCTGTCGCACCGCCTTGCCTGTGGCACCGATCTGCGTTCTACAACCCCGATTCGGGTGAAAGCGGGTTGTTAATGGCAGATTGGTGCTTGCAACGCTGGGGCAGGGAAAAGGTTAGGGCGGTGAGCGGGCGTGGCCGGGTCGGGCGGAGTGAGACAAGGACTAGGGAAGCCGGGTCGGGCGGGGTGAGACTAGGACAAGGGAAGCCGGGGCAGCGGGTGTGAAAGTGAGAGGTCGGCAGGGCGGCGCAACGGGAGCACGGGCGAGCGATCACGGGAGCGGACAGCGCTCGGCCGGGCGACACCGGCGGAAGCGTTTCAGGAGTTACGCTCGGGTGACTCGCTGCATGTTGCACTCCGGACTAGATTCAGGGGTCGGGTAGCCTCATGGGTATGTCTAAGTATGTGGTGGCTGACCTGCGTCGGGTGGTCGAAGAACTCTGGCCCGCACACACCGCCGAAAGCTGGGACAGGGTGGGGCTCGTTACCGGCAACGACGAGCGACCGCTTCGCTCGGTTGTGCTCGCGGTAGACGCGGTGCGCAGCACCGTGAACGAAGCGCTCGAGTTGGGGGCAGATGCGCTCTTCACCCACCACCCATTATTGCTGCGCGGGGTGCACACGATCGCTGAGGACACCTCAAAGGGAGCCGTGCTTGCAGATCTCATTCGCGGCGATTGTGCGCTGCTGAGTGCACACACGAACGCGGACCAGCCCGAGCATGGCGTGTCTGATGTGATCGCTCGGAGTCTCGGGCTGCTCGATGCACAGCCGATTGTTGTCGCCGAGGGGCCGAGCGAAGTGTTCGGCCTTGGTCGGGTGGGCATGCTGCCTGCAGCGATTTCTCTGCGCGAGTTTGCCGAGCGTGTCGCGGCAATTCTGCCGCAGACGGTGACTGGTGTCAGAGTGGCGGGTGATGCTGAGAGAACAGTCCGGAGAATCGCCCTGCTCGGTGGTGCTGGCGATAGTTTGCTTGACCACCCGTTGGTGCGAGGGGCAGATGTCTATGTGACGTCAGATCTGCGCCACCACCCGGCACAAGAATCGCTCGAATTGAGCGCAGCCGCGGGCGGTCCGGCACTCGTTGATGTGTCGCACTGGGCTGCCGAATCGCTCTGGCTTGAGGGTGCGGCAGAAATGTTCGCCTCGCGACTAGACGGAGTGCAATTTCATGTGAGCAGCCTGCGCACCGACCCGTGGGACTTTGCTGTCGGCGCTGAGCGCTAGGCTTGCAGCCATGAAGGCGAGTCCCCGTCAGCAGCAGTTGCTGCTCAACCTGCAAGATCTTGACACCGCGCTTGCCCGCATGCGCCGACGCAGACAACAGCTGCCCGAGCGCGCTGAGCTCGAGGCGATGGCCGACGAGTCGCAGGCCGCGAAGCAAGCGTTTATGGCGGTGCAGCGTGAACTTGACGCTCAGCAGGCCGAGATTGATCGGCTCGAGAGCGATATTGAGGTGGTGCAGCAGCGCATCACCCGTGACGAGCAGCTCATCGCCGCAAGCACCGCGGCGAAAGAGGCGCAGTCGTTGCAACAAGAACTTGAGGTGTTGGCGAGACGACGGGGCGAACTCGAAGACAAAGAGCTTGAGCTGCTTGAGGCGGCCGAAGACACGCAGCAACGCTTTGCGGCGGTCACTCACGATCTCAACCAGGTCGATCAGCGGCGCGAGGCGCTCATTGAGGCGATTGCTGCAGGTGAGCGGGAGATTGACGCGGCGGCCGCGGCGGTCGCCGAAGAACGCGCGGGTCTCGCCGCCGAGCTGCAGCGCGACCTGCTCGATCACTATGAGCAACTGCGGTCTCGTCTCGGTATTGGTGCTGCGCGGCTGCGCGGCAAGATTTCAGAGGCAAGCAACATGGAGTTGGCCCCAGCCGAGCTGAGCGGCATATTGGCGACTGCCCCAGATGAGCTGGTGCACTGTCCACAGAGCGGGGCTATCCTCGTCAGAACCTTCGACGAATAGTCATGGGCTGAGCTGCGGGATCGTGTAAGACGCGGCTCGCACGGCTCACGCAGACGGCTGCACGTTGTGGTTGTGCGGCTCGTGAGCGTGTGGCTCGTGACCGTGCTGCCCACACGGCTCACGCAGATGGCTACATGCTGTGGCCGTGCGGCTAGTGACCGTGCGGCTATTGACCGTGCGGCTTGTGACCGTGCAGCGCGGTGTTCAGGGTGATGCCTGAGCCGGCGTGCGGCAGCGCCTCGACTGCGCCACTCAGCGAGTGACGGCGAAACAGCAGGTTCGGCTTGCCAGACAGCTCGAACGCTTTCACCTCGATCCGCTCACTCAAATCGTTGGTGTTCGGGTAATAGCGCACACGTGTGCCAGCCGTGACATAGAGCCCTGCTTCAACCACGCAATCGTTGCCGATCGAGATGCCGATACCCGCGTTCGCTCCGAGCAGCGCTCGTTCACCGATTGTGATGCGCTGCTGCCCGCCGCCCGAAAGCGTGCCCATGATCGAGGCGCCACCGCCAATATCGCTGCCAGCGCCAACCACCACACCTTGCGAAATTCGCCCCTCGACCATCGCCGGCCCGAGGGTGCCCGCATTGAAGTTCACGAACCCCTCGTGCATCACCGTGGTGCCTGCTGCGAGATGCGCGCCGAGGCGCACACGTGAGGCGTCGGCAATGCGCACGTCTGGTGGCACGACGTAGTCGGTCATGCGCGGAAACTTGTCGAGACCCACGACGGTGATGCCGTTGCGTTTGAGCGCGCCTAGCCGCTGGCTGAGACCGGTGGCGAGCATCGGCCCTGCGGTGGTCCAGGCGACCGTTGGCAGCAACGCAAACACACCTTCGAGGTTGATTGAGTTCGGTGCAACAAGCCGGTGCGACAAGAGATGCAACCGCAAATACACGTCTGCGGTGTGAGTCGGCGCCGCATCGAGATCGATCTGCACGGTCACGGCAGACAGCTCAACGTCACGCGCATCATCGCGGCCCTGTTGCGACTGCAGCAGGGGGCTCACCTGCATCATTTCGGTGTGCATCGCGCCGAGCGCGGGCGACGGAAACCACGCGTCGAGCACAGTGTCGTCTTTCGCCACGGTGATGATTCCATCGGCCCATGCGGTGCGTGTAGCGTTCATGCACTCTAGGGTATTTCTTGTGAACAGCATCAGGTCAACTTTCTTCTTAAGTTCTCGAGAACCGGTCGAACTTACACGGCAACTGTGCAACATTGAGTCGGTCTCGGGCAGCGAAGGCCCCCTTGCCGACGCGATTGCACATGCACTCGCCGGGGCCGAACACCTCACGGTGCTGCGAGACGGCGACGCCTTGATTGCGCGCACCGAACTTGGGCGTGCCCAGCGGGTGATCATTGCGGGGCACATCGACACCGTGCCGGTCAACGGCAACCTGCCGGTGCGTGACCAGGGCCCAGATAAGGCTCGCGAAGACGAGGTCCGGGAAGACGCGGCTCCCGAAGGCGCGGCACCCGAAGACGCGGCTTCTGGGGGCGCGATGATCTGGGGGCGCGGCACGGTCGATATGAAGGCCGGCGTCGCCGTGCAACTGGCACTCGCGCTCGAACTCACCGCGCCGGCGGTTGACATTACGTGGGTCTGGTACGACCATGAAGAAGTCGCTGACGAGCTGAACGGACTGGGCCGTGTCATGCGTCACCACCCGAACCTTTTCGATGCCGATTTCGCGATTCTTGGTGAGCCGACCTCTGGCAACGTTGAGGGCGGCTGCAACGGCACCCTGCGCGCGGTGGTGCGGGTCAGTGGTGTGCAAGCGCATTCCGCTCGCAGCTGGATGGGGCGTAACGCCATTCATCGCGCCGCCACCCTCTTGCAGCGGCTTGAAGAGTTCGAGGCGAGTGCGATCGAGGTTGATGGGTTGACGTACCGCGAAGGGCTCAACGCCGTGCGAATTGGCGGGGGAGTTGCGGGCAATGTGGTTCCTGATCTGTGCGAGATTGAAGTGAACTTTCGATTTGCTCCGAGCAGAAGTATTGACGAGGCGCAGCAGTTTGTGCGAGATTTCTTCTTCGACGCCGATGAGGTGCAGTTCGTTGATGTGGCGGCTGGTGCTCGGCCGGGGCTGCAGCACCCGTTCGTGCGTGAGTTCGTCGAGGCGATGGGAGTGAAGGTGCACCCCAAACTTGGCTGGACCGATGTGTCACGGTTCAGCGCCCTCGGAATACCCGCAGTCAACTTTGGCCCGGGTGATCCGCTACTTGCACACGCAGACGACGAGCGGGTCGCTGTCGCAGAGATTGAGCGGGTGGCTGAAGCGCTGCGGGCCTGGCTGAGCACATGAAGCAGGCTCAACACTGAAGCAGGCTCAGCACATGAAGCAGGCTGAGCGCCTGAACCTGAACGTTAGACAGTGGTTGCTGACGTGAATGACCCACGCCAGCAACCACTGCAAGGTTCGTCGACATCATCGACTGATCGACTCATCGACTTATCGACAACCCGCCGCATCGATGCGTCGCCGATTTACCTCACTGCGACAGACTCACGGCTGCGACACGCTCACGGCTGCAACACGCTCACGATCATCGATCGCATAGGCGGTCTCGCCGTGCGCTGACTCGTCGATGCCGGCCAACTCGACCTCGGTCGGCACACGCAGGCCAGTGACGAGTTTGACACCCACTGCGATGAGCAGCGAGACAACGAACGAGTAGAGCATGACCGCGAGCACCGAGATGGTTTGCACGAGCAGCAGGCCCGCGTCACCGCCGGTGAACAGCCCGTCGTCAAAGGCGAAGAAGCCGAGATAGAGCGAGCCGATGACACCTGCGACGAGGTGCAACCCCACCACGTCGAGCGAGTCGTCGTAGCCGAGCCGATATTTCCATTCGATGGCGAGCGCACACGCAACACCTGCGACGACTCCGAGCAACATTGCCCACAGGGGGGCCAGGTTAGCGGCGCTTGGGGTGATTGCGACGAGCCCCGCAACGGCGCCAGACGCGGCCCCGACGACGCCGGGCTTCTTGCCGCGCAGTACGTCGGTCAAGATCCAGCCGAGAATGCCTGCAGCGGGTGCGACAAGGGTGTTGACGAGGATCAAGCCAGCCTCTCCCACCTCAGTCGCCAGGCCCGAGTTGAAGCCGATCCAGCCGAACCACAGCAAGGCTGCGCCAATGGTCACGAGGGGAATGCTGTGCGGGGGGTGTGATCCTGGTGCAAAACCTAAACGCTTGCCAGCAACCAACGCGAGTGCCAACGCCGCGGCCCCAGCATTGATGTGAATGACGGTGCCGCCGGCGAGATCGATCACATCTGGGGTGCCGAGTGTCTCGCCGAGCCGCTGAATCCAGCCGCCGCCCCACACCCACGCGGCGACGGGAAAGTAGACGAGCGAGGCCCACACTCCGGCGAACAGCACCCACGAGCCGAGCCCGACACGGTCGGCGATCGCGCCCGAGATGAGGGCGGTGGTGATCATGGCGAACACGGCACCAAAACCGACGCCGATGAAGTCAGTTGGGGGCGTGTTCAGCAGCCCGAAGTCTTTGAACGGACTGCCAGCGAAGCCGCTCTCGCCATCGGCAAAATAGTTCATGCTGTATCCGAACAGCACCCAGAGCACTCCCACGACGCCCATCGCGCTCACGCTGAACAGCATCATGTTCACCACTGAGCGCACTCTGACGAGCCCCCCGTAGAACAGTGCGAGCCCGGGGGTCATGATGAGTACGAGCGCGGTGCTTGCAAGAGTCCACACGTCTTGTGGTGTGAGTTCCATGTTGTTGCCGCCTTTCAATTGATCGAGTCGAGATCTGTCGACGCGGCCCGTCGACTCGTTCAGTGTGCGCGCATCGTGTTTCGCAGTTTTTGCTCGCGCGTTACGGCAAGGTAACTCTTTTAATTCGAGAATGTTTCGTGACCCCGTTTTGGTTACGGGGGTGTTTCTGAGTGTGCTAATCTCAAAAACTCCAAAACCACGCGCGGCCTGATGGCTGCCAGAGAGAGGACATTGGTGGTGTCACACTTCGTTCGCCCGCTTGATCGCATCGCACGCATTGGTCTGTATGACCCTGCAGATGAGCACGATGCGTGCGGTTTGGCGAGTGTGGTTGCGTTGCGTGGTGAAGCCAGCCATGAAATTGTTGAGCTCGCTTTGCAGGCGCTTGAGAACCTTGAGCACCGTGGTGCCGTTGGCAGCGATACAGGCACCGGTGATGGCGCCGGTCTGCTCTGCGAACTGCCCGACCGTT
>LSQX01359903.1_pt1 | contig 16979 bp, 9 predicted proteins | sample 654561 | NCBI WGS metagenome assembly LSQX01 (sample SAMN04489861, study PRJNA283612) | anaerobic digester metagenome | isolation source: 4 biogas reactors fed with cattle manure at either 37C or 55C with and... | place: Denmark: Kongens Lyngby | collected 2014
CCTTTTTACCTCAAAATGGACTTGATTTATCAGGGCGGTCTACCTGCAACTTATTGGCTAAGGTTTACAACTTGCGTTTACTTTTCTAATGGTTTTTGAGCTGGCAGGATTGTTTGCTAAAATACAGAAGATATAAGCTAATGTATGCTTATTATTTGGAGTTATCTGTCTAATAAAAAGGAGAGATTGTCGTGGACTCCATGTTAGACTTGTGTAAACCAAGGCCCGAGAGCCTGGCGGGCACTTTGCGAGGCGATGGAATACATAATCAACGAGCTGGGATCCTATATCTTTGATTTCATTAAGCGGGAAAAAGACCCATATAGCGGAGATATTGACTTTAACGCTTTGCCCTACTACGATTCATTGGTCACAGCTAAGTATATGTATATGTAGAGGGCGAGGACGGTAGTGACAATTTAGTTAACGCCAGATACTGTCGTTTGCTCTTGGAATTTGATATTGACGGAATTCGCGAAAGGCCATCGGTATACAAAGAACTCTTCGATGTGTTGGACAGAGATGACTTTCCACTCAAATGCGAATATATAGAAGTGAGGGAATACTATCAGTTTCTTATTGAAAGGCAAATACCAACAGGAGATAGTTTATTTGATTTGTTTTAGATTCTGAAATACGAATGGCTGTTTGGCCAGCGTTTCAAAACTCGCGATGAAGCTCGAGCTGCGGTGTTTGAATATGTCGAAATCTTCTACAATCGGGTTAGGTTACACGAATCAAATGGGTATCTCACGCCGGAGGAGTATTATTACAACTATCGTGCAGCTTAGTGAAATACCAAGGAATTCTATGATTTATTAAGCTATCTATGTGTTTAGTCTGTCTATGGGGCAGGGGACACCGCAGTATCATTGGTGGTAATGCTCCCAGCATTTATCTAAAGTACCTTGAAGAGAATCATAACATCAGTACGGCTAACCTGGACGGTTGTATTGAGAGCCACATTATCGATATTGATGCTTTACGAGCAGATGATTTTCAAGCCTTCTTTGAACAGAGAAAAGATAGCCTGGTTGTAAAAATTGAGAAAGCGATGAAACAGTATCTGGCTTAGAAATATCATAAACAAGTTTGATTGAATGGAGCACAAGCAGGTGTCCCAATAAGCCACCCATTAAGAAATATATTTAATTAATCTTAATCAGGGAGTACAGGGTCATGGAAAATAAATTCTTTAAAGCGCCAATCCTCAACTCACCTTACGAATACCCGTCGCGTCACTGGGAGCTTGACGAGCACGGTCAGCCGACACAAAAAATAATCGAAAGTCGCCGCAGGGCTGAATTCATTACCCCTATCCCGAAGCCCAAAAAACAAAGAGGGGCGCCGGATCAACAGCAGTTTTTATTCGATGAAGGTAAAGGGCTTACCACAGAAGAGCAACAGTATGATCCTACTTCGGTTATTAACGCGCTTCGCCGTCACATTGATCAATGGCGAAGCATTCCAAATCCGGGTGATTGGAAAGTTACACCTGAAACCGCGCGCTTGCTCCAACATTGGCGGCATCATAGTTTTAATAACATCAGGCCGTTTTTCTGCCAGGTTGAGGCGGTAGAAACGGTTATCTGGTTGACAGAAGTTGCGCCGAAATCCGGAAAGATAGGCAAAGAATTTCTTGAACACATGGAAAATGCGAACGCCAATGCCAACCCGGAGTTGATGCGCCTCGCCCTGAAAATGGCCACCGGCGCCGGCAAGACCACGGTTATGGCCATGTTGATTGCATGGCAAACCATCAATGCTGTACGGCGGCCAAACAGTAAAAGATTTACCCGCGGCTTCCTGGTGGTCACGCCTGGACTGACCATCAAGGATCGGCTTCGCGTGCTTCAACCCAACGATCCGGACAGCTACTACCGGAGCCGTGAGCTCGTGCCCCATGATATGCTGGATGACCTTCACCGTGCCAAGATCGTCATTACCAACTACCATGCCTTTAAACTTCGCGAAATCGTAGAGTTATCCAGGGGTGGCCGGTCACTTTTGCAGGGGCGGGGTAGAGAACTCAATACGCTTGAAACAGAGGGGAAAATGCTCCAACGGGTAATGCCCGAGTTGTTGGGCATGCAAAACATCATGGTATTCAATGATGAGGCCCATCATTGCTACCGGGAAAAGTCTGACCATGGTGATGAAGGTGATCTAAGAGGAGATGACAGAAAGGAAGCCGAGAAGAACCGTGAAGCGGCGCGACTCTGGATCAACGGGCTGGAAGCCGTCAACCGGAAGCTGAAAATTGCCCGGGTTATCGACCTGTCGGCGACCCCGTTTTTTCTTCAGGGATCCGGCTACGCTGAGGGCACGCTTTTCCCCTGGACCGTGAGCGACTTTTCACTCATGGATGCCATTGAATGCGGCATTGTCAAGTTACCGCGCGTGCCCGTGGCCGATAACATCCCCGGCGGTGATATGCCTAAATTCCGAAATCTCTGGGAGCACATTCGCACGAGGATGCCTAAGAAAGGACGGGGTAAAGCCAAGACTCTTGACCCCTTAAGCTTACCTGTTGAACTGCTAACCGCACTGGAAGCCCTTTACGGGCATTATAAAAAAACATTTGAACTGTGGGCGAAAAGCGGCATTGGTGTGCCGCCCTGCTTCATTATTGTTTGCCAGAACACTTCTATCTCGAAACTTGTTTACGATTATATTTCCGGTTTCCTCCGGGAAAACGAAGATGGTTCGCTCACCCTGGAAAATGGGCGGTTGCCGCTCTTCCAAAATTATGACGAGCATGGCAATCCGTTTCCCCTCCCCCGTACTTTGCTCATTGACAGCGAACAACTTGAATCCGGCGAGCCTCTGGACAGGAACTTTCGTAAGATGGCCGCCGGTCCCATTGAACGTTTCCGCCGTGAAATTATTGAGCGCACAGGGGACCGCCTCCAGGCTGAGAATCTTACCGATCAGGATCTGCTGCGGGAAGTGATGAACACTGTAGGCAAAAGGGGCCGTCTCGGCGAGTTGATTCGCTGTGTTGTTTCGGTCTCCATGCTTACCGAGGGCTGGGATGCGCAAAACGTTACTCATGTGCTTGGGGTACGGGCTTTCGGTACACAGCTTCTATGCGAGCAGGTCATTGGCCGCGCACTGCGACGGCAGTATTACGATACCAATGAAGAGGGTTTGTTCAACGTTGAGTATGCCGATGTCCTGGGCATACCCTTCGACTTTACCGCCAAGCCTGTCATAGCTCCCCCGCAGCCGCCCCGTGAAACGATCCAGGTCAAGGCGATGCGTCCCGAACGGGATCACCTCGAGATCCGGTTTCCCCGGGTTGAGGGCTATCGTGTGGAGCTGCCCGAAGAGCGGCTTACCGCCTCGTTTAATGAAGATTCCATTTTGGAGCTGACCCCCGATCTGGTCGGCCCTTCGATTACCCGCAATGAAGGCATCATCGGTGAGGGAGTAGACCTCACCCTGGTCCATACCGGCAACCTGCGCCGTTCGACCCTTTTCTTTCATCTTACCCATCGCCTCCTCTATACCAGGTGGCGGGATCCCGGTGAATCGCCCAAGCTGTATCTGTTCGGTCAGCTGAAGCGGATTACCAAACAATGGCTTGACAACTGCCTGATCTGCACGGGTGGCACCTACCCGGCCCAGTTGATGTATCTATCCCTTGCCGATATGGCCTGTGAGCGGATTACCGCCGGTATTACCCGCTCTTTAATGGGTGAACGGCCGGTTAAGGCTGTGCTCGATCCCTATAACCCCACCGGCTCCACCGTATATGTAAACTTCCATACTTCCAAGAAAAGCCGCTGGGAGACCGACGCGCGCCGCTGTCACATTAACTGGGTTATCCTTGACAGCGACTGGGAGGCCGAGTTCTGCCGCGTGGCCGAGTCTCATCCGCGGGTAATCGCCTATGTTAAAAACCACAATCTCGGCCTGGAAGTGCCTTATCGCTATGGACCGGAGGTGCGGCGCTATCTCCCCGACTTTATCGTTCTGGTTGACGATGGGGGCAATGATCCACTGCACCTGATTGTTGAAATTAAGGGCTACCGGCGCGAGGATGCCAAGGAGAAGAAGGCCGCCATGGATACTTACTGGATCCCGGGAGTAAACAATCTCCGGCAGTATGGCCGCTGGGCTTTTGCCGAGTTTACCGAGGTTTATCGGATCGAGACTGACTTTGAGGCCAGGGTCGAGGCCGAATTCAACCGGATGATTGATTCAGCCATCGCAGAGCCGTCAATGAAGGGGGATTAATATGACCAGGAAGAACACAGGAAAAACTGTTGAGGCGATCACCCACGATGAAGCCTCGCGTAAAAACATACCCACAGCCGAGTATCAATCGGTCATGGAGAAGGAAGACCAGAGCCCTATCCGTATAGCCTACGAACGCCGCAATCGCGATCTTGATCCTCAGCTTGTGTGGCGCGGCAAGGATGAGCAGGACTGGTCTGACCTCGTTGTTCACGCTCCCCCGCTCTTTATCCAGGAGAAGGTTCACCCGAAAGTTCTGATTGACGACCTGATGCGTCGCACCAGGAACAATGAAATCGCGGGGGAAGAGCAGCTTAATCTTTTTGACGACTTTAACGGTCTCCCCGAAGCTGCAAAGACCGAGTTCTACCAGCATGACGCCAACTGGAGCAACCGGATGATCCTCGGTGACAGCCTGCAGGTGATGGCCTCTCTGGCTGAGCGGGAAGGCCTGCGCGGTCAGGTGCAATGCATCTATTTCGATCCGCCCTATGGGATCAAGTTTAACTCCAATTTTCAGTGGTCCACCACCAGCCGCGATGTGAGAGATGGTAAAGTCGATCACATTACCCGCGAACCGGAACAGGTGAAGGCATTTCGGGATACCTGGCGGGATGGGATACATTCATATCTAACTTATTTGCGAGATCGATTAACGGTGGCGCGAGATCTCTTGGCGGACAGCGGATCCATTTTTGTGCAAATCGGTGATGAGAACGTCCACCGGGTGCGGGTGCTGATGGATGAGGTGTTTGGGGAAGACAATTACCAAAGCACCATTTACTTCACCACTACCGGTGGATTACCCAGATTCGGGCTTTCCCGTATTGGTGATTATATTGTATGGTATTCAAAAAACAAGGATTTATTTAAGTATAGGCCCCTCTTTACAACTAAGAAGGGTTTTGAGGCTGAGGAAAGCGCTTACAAAAATATTGAGTTGGACGTTGGTATGCGTCGCCGACTAACTACGAAAGAAATAAACTTAGAAGAAATGTCTCATAAAGGCCGATTATTTCGAATTAGTGATTTGTGTGGCCAGGGTGCATCAAATGAACCAACCCCTTTTAACTATCAAGGCCGTAATTACTATCCAACAAAAAACAGTCACTGGAAACCAAATTACCCTGATGGCTTACAACGAATCGCCCGATCAGATCGTATCTATGCGACTGAAAGGACCTTAAACTATGTACGTTATTTCGATGATTATCCAGTTTCTCCCCTAAAAGATGTGTGGGGTGATACAGGACACTCAGGATTTTCTTATAATAAAATTTATGTGGTCCAGACTGCAACCATGGTCATCGAACGTTGCATACTCATGACTACAGATCCCGGAGATCTCATCCTCGATCCAACCTGTGGTTCCGGAACAACTGCTTACGTTGCCGAGCAATGGGGCCGCCGGTGGATCACCATCGACACTTCTCGTGTCGCCCTTACTTTGGCTCGTGCCCGGCTTATGGGTGCACGTTATCCTTATTATCTTCTTGCTGACAGCCGTGACGGGCAGCTTAAAGAGGCCGAGATCACACGAACTGAACCTTCTCAGTCTCCGACTCGGGGGGATATCCGCCAGGGTTTTGTCTATGAGCGGGTGCCCCACATCACCCTCAAGTCCATCGCCAACAACGCGGAGATAGATGTGATCTGGGAAAAGTATCAAGAAATTCTCGAACCGCTGCGCACTAAACTAAACAAAGCACTGAATAACAAGTGGGAAGAATGGGAGATTCCTTACGAAGCTGATGATAATTGGCCGGAGGAAGTAAAAACAATTCATTCCCGTTGGTGGGAACAGCGTATCGCCCGGCAAAAAGAGATCGATGCCTCTATTGCCGCCAAAGCCGACTATGAATATCTTTACGACAAACCTTATGAGGACAATAAAAAAGTTCGCGTGGCCGGGCCGTTTACAGTGGAGAGCATTTCGCCTCACCGCGTTTTGGGTGTAGACGAAAATGATGAGCTAATAGACAGCGTTGGCGATACAGATGCCGGCTACGGCCAGGAGCGGGATTTTGTCCGGATGATTCTGGAAAACTTGAAGACTGCTGGAGTGCAGCAGGCTCGTAAAAAAGACAAGATAAATTTTACATCAATTACTCCCTGGCCGGGTGATCTTATTTGCGCTGAAGGCTGCTATACTGAAGGCGATGAGGATTCAGCTGTAGAGAAACGGGCCGCCATTTTCGTTGGCCCCGAATTCGGTACCGTTTCCCGCCCCGACCTTGTCGCTGCAGCCCGTGAAGCCGGGGATGCGGACTTTGATGTACTTATTGCCTGTGCCTTCAACTACGACGCCCATTCAACGGAATTTAACAAGCTGGGTCGTATTCCGGTACTCAAGGCCCGGATGAACGCCGACCTGCACATGGCCGACGATCTTAAGAATACCGGAAAGGGTAACCTCTTCGTCATATTTGGCGAACCTGACATCGACATTCTTGATGCCGGCAACGATCAGATTCAGGTAAAAATAAACGGGGTAGATGTCTTCCACCCCAACACCGGTGAGGTTCGTAGCGATGGGCCCGATGGCATCGCCTGCTGGTTTATCGATACCGACTACAACGAAGAAAGCTTCTTTGTCCGCCACGCCTACTTCCTTGGCGCAAACGATCCCTACAAAGCCCTTAAAACCACCCTCAAAGCCGAAATCAACAAAGAAGCCTGGTCCACATTACACAGCGACACATCCCGCCCTTTCGACAAACCCAAAAGCGGCCGCATCGCCGTCAAAGTAATCAATCACCTGGGAGATGAGGTTATGAAGGTTTTTCGGGTGAAAGGAGAGGTTTGTAATGAGTTCGGAAAACAATAGTATCAACATCTTGAAAAGCCGGGATGATCCCCAACCTGTTGTTTTTAAGAAAATAGAAGAAGATAAATTTCAACTGCACTCAGAAATACCTTGTTCTTGGGTTAAACAAGAAGATAAGTTTGGGCCTGATATACTGCGTCCCCGTATAGAACCCTGGCTTACAGCATTGTTTCAATCAGAGCATTTATCATTACTTTGCGGATCCGGATTATCCCATGCAATTCATCAGATGACCAACAAGAGCAACTTTTCTTCTATGGATAAGGTAGATTTTAGCGTATTTAATGAAGAAATAAATAGAGCTGCTGATGAAACTGCAAAAAATACGTGTAGAGAGGTATCAAATATTGAAGATCAAATTCGCGTGGCAAACGAAATGTTTACAGGTCTTAGTCACTATTGCCCACCAGAAGCAACATTTCGTGGCTCTCGTAATATTAAATGGCAAATAAAGAAACTCAGCGAGGATATAGATAAAACCCTCAAAGATTTTGCAGCATCCATTCTTCTTGGAGAGAGAAATATTGCTCTTTCTTCTGCTAAGAAAAGAGAAGAGGCATTTGGGTGTTTGGTTAATTTCCTTATGAGTTTTGCCAGTCGTTCCGGCACTCGAGACAGATTACAGATATTCACAACTAATTATGATCGTATTATTGAAGCTGGTGCTGAATTAGCAGGCCTACATTTATTGGATCGCTTTGTTGGAAATCTAGTTCCAATATTTCGTTCATCACGACTTAGCATTGATATGCATTATAATCCGCCCGGCATTCGGGGAGAGCCTCGTTATTTAGAGGGTGTTGCCCGTTTTACTAAGCTACACGGTTCAGTGGACTGGATATATACCATGCGAAATATACGACGATTCGGACTACCATTTGGTGCTGACTCTATCGGCCCATATCTCCAAGCACCGGGTCTATCAGGTGCTATAGTGAGGGGCCTGATGATTTACCCTAATGCAGCTAAAGATCGCGAGACTGCGGAGTATCCTTATGTAGAATTGTTCCGTGATTTTTCTGCAGCTGTATGTCGTCCAAACAACACATTAATTACCTATGGTTACGGTTTTGGCGATGAGCATATTAACAGGGTTATTGAAGATATGTTAACCATTCCTTCTACTCATTTGGTTATAATCTCTTATAGCGATCCATTAGGTCGGATTATGAAAATTTATGAAAAGGTTGCCCGCCCGGCTCAAACTACTTTATTGATTGGAGAACATCTTGGCCAGTTGAAGACTCTGGTAGATCATTACTTGCCCAAGCCAGCCATTGACCGTACTACCATTAAAATGGCCGAATTACTAAAAGCTCGTTTCGGAACAGAGCAAGTGGAAAGTGATGGCAATAAAGCGAAATATGAGACCAAGGAGTTTGAAGGTGAAGAATAATGCATTTAAGTTCATTAGAATATTCTGAATCACTTTGTATTGGAACAGTAGAATACGTTTCGCCTGATCAAATTGAAGTATTATTAGATATTGAGGCTCCAGAATCAGTTTCATTAAATACAGGTACGCCTCGTCCGTTTCCCCGAGTGAACAATTATATTCTCATTCGCAGCGATGAAGGTTACATAGTCGGTCAAGTTGAATGGCTGACTATTAAGCGGTCCGCTTATCCTAAACGACGTGGAATGAAGGACTTTGGTTTGGTCGATTTACCTTATCCTTCACGGAAAATGAGCCTTAACCCACTGGGAACACTTTGTAGAACAATAGACTCAAACGGTAAAGAGTGTTATCGGTTCAGACGTGGTGCTGATGCATTACCATCCGTTGGCGACAATGTATTGCTCCCTACTCAGGAACAGCTGCGTTCTATTGTAGAATCGGGTGAAAATCGAAGAGTTAAGATCGGTACCAGTCCTTTGGCTGGAAATGCTAATGTAAGTGTTGATCCTGACCGCCTTTTTGGACGTCACCTTGCTGTATTGGGTAATACTGGAAGCGGTAAGTCATGTTCTGTTGCAGGTCTGATCAGATGGTCTATTGAGGCAGCCCAGAAAGATAGGGAAAGGCCTAACGCTCGATTCATTGTACTTGATCCAAACGGTGAGTATGCACGAGCTTTCAGTAAAGACACCGGTGTGCTTAAACCAAGACTTTTCAAGATTGAACCTAAAGTAAATGAAGAACCACTTAAGGTACCACTTTGGTTTTGGAATAGCGCTGAATGGTGTTCATTTACTCAGGCCAGTGGAAGGGCCCAACGCCCGACTCTTATTTATGCTCTTAGAGCAGTGCGAGACAAACGTATAGAGATACCGGTAAGTGCAAGCCATGATATAAGGCGTTTTCTAAGAACTGTTGTTAGAACACTACAGATGGAAAGGAATGCTGGAACACCGTGGGGACCATTCCCAAGACCTAAAGCCTTCTGTGAAAAGATTAATAAATGGAAATCTGGGCTAGAAACAAACATTTCGCTTACTCCAAGCGAGCAAATTGCTTTATCAAATTTTACGGACAAAATAAATAGTTTAGTCCAGGCTCGTAGTGGGCAATTTCCACACTATGATTTTACTCGACAAGAAGTTAATGACCTTATTGAATTGTCTAGAGCGGCACATCAAGCTTTTGGTGGCAGTGATGACGAATTACTTCCTATGGATGCGGACATTCCACGTGAATTTACAGGTGACTCATTTTTACGTTGTTTAGAAGCAAGCGCTGAGATGTTAAATGTTTCCGAATACGTTGAAACTATGTTAATGCGAATAAGAACTTTACTTACTGACACCCGTATGCAATCTGTAATTGATGATGATTTAGATATGACATTAGAACAGTGGCTAACTGAATATGTCGGTACTAATAATGCAGAAAGTGGATGTTTGACAATTATCGATCTGTCTTTAGTGCCCTCAGAAATAATTCATATCATTATTGCAGTCGTTGCCAGGATGATTTTTGAGGCCTTGCAAAGATATAGAAAACTTAATAACGAACATAAGGTTTTACCCACAGTGCTGGTTATGGAAGAAGCCCATACTTTTATAAAGAGGTATAAAGAAAACACAGAATTTCAAGACGCCGCTTCTGTATGCTGCCAGGTTTTTGAGCGAATTGCCAGAGAGGGTCGCAAATTCGGGCTAGGCTTACTTTTATCGTCCCAACGTCCATCAGAATTATCTACTACAGTTCTTTCTCAATGTAATACCTTTCTAGTCCATCGTATAAACAATGACAGAGATCAAGACTTGGTACATAGATTTGTCCCTGATAACCTAAAGGGGCTACTTAGAGAGTTGCCTTTGCTTCCGTCACAAAATGCGATTTTGTTGGGTTGGGCTTCCGAACTGCCTGTATTAGTTCGTATGAATGATCTTCCCGAAGAACAACGGCCGCAATCAGATGATCCTGATTTTTGGAAGGTCTGGACCGGAGAGGCAGAAAGAGATGTGGACTGGAAGCAGATCTCCGATGATTGGCAAAGGTTATCAGAAAGTGAAACAGAGAAAGACGTAAGCGATAATGATACTTCACCAAATGATATATCTTTTGATTAAATGGCCAAGTGGTTTGAGTGTAAACATTTTAAAGAAGAAAGGCATAACAGTATACTAAACAATAAACAGGTGCAATTATGCAATTTCGCATTGCTGACACATTTACTGATAGCCTTTCCAGGTTGACCGGTGAGGAGCAGAAGGCAGTAAAAACCACCGCCTTTGATCTGCTGATGAACCCTGCTCATCCGGGGATGCAATTTCACAGACTTAACCGGACCAGGGATAGGCGCTTCTGGTCTGTACGCGTGAGTGATGATATCCGGCTCATTGTCCATAGAACCGAGGCATCCCTGTTACTTTGCTACGTGGGCCACCATGATCAGGCTTACAGTTGGGCTGAGCGCCGCAAGCTGGAGACGCATCCCAGAACCGGCGCCGCGCAGCTGGTGGAGATCCGGGAAGTGACAAAAAGGGTTACTATACCCCAATATGTGCCGGATGCAACCGAACCTTCCCTTTTTGCGAATGTCTCCGATGATACCCTGCTGAGTTTCGGTGTGCCTGCTGATTGGCTGCAGGAGGTCAGGGAAGCTGATGAAGATAGGGTGTTGGAGTTAGCTGAGCATTTGCCTGCCGAAGCTGCTGAAGCACTACTTAACCTGGCCATTGGCGTTACACCCGAAGTTGCTCAGCCTGTTTCACCAGGAGTCAACCCCTTCGACCATCCTGACGCCAGGCGCCGTTTCCGGGTGATGGACAATATTGAAGAGCTTGAACGTGTATTGGAATATCCCTGGGATAAATGGACGATATTTCTCCACCCGGTGCAGAGAGAACTGGTTGAAGGCGATTACGGCGGCCCTGTAAGGATCTCCGGTTCCGCGGGCACAGGGAAAACCATTGTTGCGCTACACCGGGCTGTATATCTTGCCCGGGCCAACCCGGAAGCCAGGGTTTTGTTAACTACATTCTCTGATACACTTGCAAATGCACTGAAGCTAAAACTTAAAAGATTAGTCAACAATGAGCCGCGTATCACTGAACGTCTGGAGGTGTACTCCCTGGATTCCATCGGACGAAGGCTCTATGAAATAAATTATGGCCGGCCCAATATCGTTTCCCGCAAAGTTATTGAAGACATTCTCCAAGAATATTTACAAAAGGACAAAGATAACAAATTTAGCCTGCACTTTTTAATTGCTGAATGGGAAGAGGTTGTTGATGCCTGGCAGCTGGAAACGTGGGAGGCATACCGTGATGTTTTACGCCTGGGACGAAAGACGCGGTTACCGGAAAAACAACGTGTCAAGCTCTGGTTGATTTTTGAACACGTTCGTTCCCGGCTGAAAGCCCAAAACCAGATCACTTATGCCGGCTTGTTCAGTAAGCTGGCGTTTCGGTATGAACAGAGCAATAAATTACCCTTCGACTTTATCGTTGTTGATGAAGCACAGGATGTTAGCGTTGCCCAGTTACGTTTTTTAGCTTCGCTGGGGGCAGGTCGTCCAAACAGCCTCTTTTTTACCGGCGATCTGGGCCAGCGTATTTTCCAGCAACCCTTTTCGTGGAAAATGCTTGGTGTTGATATCCGTGGACGTTCGAGAACACTTCGCATCAATTACCGGACCTCCCATCAGATCAGGATGCAGGCGGACAGGTTGTTGGAACCGGAATTATCTGACGTGGATGGAAATACGGAATTGCGGGATAGAACCATCTCGGTTTTCAACGGGCGCGAACCGTCAATATTGATTCTGGACACAGAAGATGAAGAAATTAATGCAGTTAGCCTTTGGCTTTCAGCTCGGGTTAACGAAGGTGTAGAGCCGCATGAAATCGGCGTTATTGTACGTTCGTCGGATAAGATTGAACGGGCCAGTGCCGCGGTAGGAAAAGCTGGATTCCCATGCAGGGTGCTGGACGACAGCATTGAAATAGCCACCGGTTTTATCTCCATAAGCACCATGCATCTTGCGAAGGGTCTGGAATTCCGTGCGGTAGCCGTGATGGCCTGCGATGATGAAGTTGTTCCCTTGCAGAAACGTATAGAAGCTATAGCTGACGCCGCAGACCTTGAGGAAGTCTACAATACCGAGCGCCACCTGCTCTATGTTGCTTGCACCCGGGCGAGGGATGATCTACTGGTCACCGGCGTTGAACCGGCCTCTGAGTTTTTAGATGATCTGAGACATGCAGATCTGTAAGATAGTGGTCTGGAATGCCTTCACCGAATATTTGCTGAATCACAGAAAAGATACAGGAGGCGATGGTGTTGTTTACCGACGAACTGGCGGGCTTCTTGAAAGACAATTTCCCCTTACAGCTTGATGAGATTAGTACTGCAGTGGATTTGTTAATTGAATCTCTAGATGCAGCAGCGGAAGCTGTAACTTCAAGGGGGAACGAATTATTAGCTGACAAGGAATATGAAGACGCAATAGGCTTAATAAACAAAGCAAAGGAACTGGATGCTCTGTCAAAAAAAGTACAGAGATATACCGATATTTTTCAGCTAGAGGATGTTGCCCTTGTTTCCGAAGATGAGGTTTTGGAGGATATTGAAAAAACTTTGCCCAACTACAGTGATTTTGAGGTAGACAATACCGTTGTTCACACTTTGCATGAGAACTTTGTACACAAGCGTCCTTTCGCATTCGAATTAAAGGGCAAAAAGGTTTTTGTGACGGAATGGAAAAGGATGCTCATTGAAACATGCAACATTCTGGCGGATATTGACCCAAACCTTATCGGTAAATTTCCCGACAACCGCAAATTTAACGGAAAGAAAACGAAATACTTTACAACCGGAGACCCGGGTTCAATGAGATCGCCCCAAAAGCTAGACGGAATACAGATGTTCGTGGAAACTAATTTCAGCGCTAATTTCATACGAAATCTGATCATCAAAATGATCAACCATTATAAAATACCGCTGTCTGATTACAAGATCTATCTGCGAGCCGATTACACCGGACTGCATAAAAAAACGGGTTTGGACGACGCGACCACAGGTAGCGAACCAGCACAAAGGGATGAGGATGAACAAGAACAACAGGTACAAACTGCATCAGATATTACAAGCGGTTGCATGAAGCGGGTCAGTAATTATCTGAACACGCCCATGACCCGACGCTCACAAGCCAGGTACCAAAGCCATGACAAAAAAATAACGGTTATCTGTTTGGTCTCGAGCGGAAGGGATACCGGGAAACGTACAGAGTATTGGTTTGGCCTTCGTGTAAAACAAAAAGCAATGCTTGAGAACAGCGAGAAGTCCTATATAGCCCTTGGGTGTGGATCGGAAAATAAAACTTTGCTGGTACCATACTTCAGATTTAGCAAATGGCTAAAAGATATGAGTATTTCTTATAGCGCACAGCAAATCAGCCACTGGAACATTACTGTAATAAAGGATCAGGGCGACTTCACGTTGCGTCTAAAAACTGGCTGCCAAAATGTTAATTTATCAGAATATGTTTTGGCTACCCAGTAAGCATCAAATTGTTGTTATATCTTAGCAAGTTGTTGGTTGGATTGGTGGACATTTTCAGAGCAGGGCAGGCTTATCATGTTTTCCTGGGTTATTGTATTACATGTAAATCTGTGTCAAAAGGAGGATGCCTGTGGTCCACGATCTTTTAAGGCTATATTGGGCTGAGAATGGCTGGGAATTGGTCTATCACACGGTAAGATCTGGCAGGGAAAAGCAACTTTACGGCTACATGGATCTTAATCTCGCAGTTTTCACAAAAAGATATCTGGTGGAAAGTTTTCCCGATGGGTTGTTCAAACATCAAATTGAAGGTTTAAAAGCCTATCTTCATGGGAAAGACCTTGCGCTGACTACTGGAACAGCATCCGGAAAGAGCGCGGTGTTTTTTGCTGCTGCGATAGATCTGCTAGTCCGCAATACGGATGCAAAGGTTATTGCTATTTATCCGCTAAAGGCCCTGGCCCGGGAGCAAGAACAGCGTTGGATCAGCGCTCTGCAAGCAGCCGGCTTACCTGAAAGTTGTGTGGCTCGTCTTGACGGTGATGTTCATACTTCGCAACGCCAAAGGCTGTTGCGCAGTGCTTCAGTTTTGGTTGCTACGCCAGATATCCTTCATGCCTGGCTGGTGCCTAATGTGGGGGATAATGTTGTGAGTAAGTTTATTTCGCAACTTAACTTACTGATTGTTGATGAAGTACATGTTTATACTGGAGTATTCGGTTCTAATTCTGCATACCTTTTTAGACGTTTAGAACATGTAAATTCGCTGTCAGGGGGTAGCCTGCGCTATATTACTGCTTCTGCTACAGTAAGGGATCCGGCAACTCATTTGAAATCGCTTTTTGGGCGTGAATTTACCATTATCGACGAAACAAACGACACTTCGGAACAGCACGATCTGGACTTGTTCATGGTTAACCCCGATAAAAGCAAGGATTTGCTTTCAGTTATTTCTAAATTCTTGCAAAGGATTGCGTCCAGCAGTAAAGATAGATTCATCGTTTTTGTCGACAGCCGTAAACAGACGGAGCACCTTGCTACCATAATTTCAAGAACGCAGCAAATGTCCGAAGAGGCTGAACAATTATATGACCATTTACATAGGCTTGACGTTCTCCCCTACCGCGCAGGTTTTGAGGAATATGACCGGGCGATCATTCAAGAAAGGCTGACCAAGGGTACACTACACGGTGTAATCAGTACCAGCGCTTTGGAGTTGGGGATTGATATACCCCACCTGGATATCGGCGTACTGGTGGGTGTACCCCGTTCAAAAACTAGCCTTCAACAACGCATCGGAAGGGTTGGCAGGCAGAAACCAGGCGTAATCGTTATCATTAACAGCGGTGATATTTACAGTGAAGCGGTGTTTAGGAAGCCGGAAGAAGTTTTTAACCGACCTCTGGCTGAGAGTGCGCTATATCTAGAAAATCCGCGGATCCAATATATCCATGCAATGTGTTTGGCGCGTGCAGATGGGGAGCATGATCGGATTAGCGAAAGGTTGGGTTTTTCTGCGGAGGGCAGTTTTACAACCGAGGTGCCCTGGCCCGCTGGTTTTACAGAACTTTGCAGTCAAGAAAGAGCCGGTGCTGTTGATACCGAGTTTCAGAATATGAAAATGGAAGCTGGTGAAACCCCACATCACGTTTATCCACTCAGAGATGTAGAGAGCCAGTTTTCAATAGAGCTTGTAAGCGGGCCTGAAAGGCAGCGTTTGGGATCACTTTCATACGGGCAGTTGATGCGTGAGGCTTACCCGGGAGCGGTCTATTATTATACTACCGTTCCTTATCGAGTTTATAAGGTTCAGCCCAGGTCACGTAATGTAAAAGTAAGAAGGGAAAAGCGTTATACTACGAAGCCAACCATGCTGCCGGCACAGGTGTTTCCAAATCTTACTGAGGAAAATATATTTCAGGCCTTCTATTATGGTGACTTGGTTTTAGTAGAAGTGAACCTGCAAATTCGAGAGAATGTCGTCGGCTTTAAGGAGAAGCGTGGGCCAAATGAAATAAATGAAAGCTATCCCCTTAGCGCTGCGGGTATATATTATAATCAGCCCTTTTTTACCAGAAACTATTTTACAACGGGCATTATTATTTACCACCCTAGTCTGACCAATCACGGCGTTAATTGTGAGATGCTGTCACAGCTCATTTACGAATGTTTTTTAATTGATATTCCTTTTGAGCGGCAGGATATTAACTATGCTGCGGGTAAGCTTAAAATCAGCTGGGAATCCTTAACCGAGGGCAAGCGCTTTCTGGCGCTATACGACCAGACATATGGTAGCCTTAGGCTATCGAGTCGGTTGTTGGAAGCGGGAGTTGTAGCAAAAGTATTCAATAAAGCAAAGGACCTGGCTGGTGATGGTGAACTGTTTGATCTAAACAATGAAACGTTGGCGTTACTGGATGCCATAGTGCAATCTGCATCTCTGTCACCAAGCAAATTGAATATACGTCAAAAGGACCCCCCACCGGCTGATGGTAGGGTTGCTGTGATCATGCCCAACAGCAAAGGTCTAGATCGTTTTAATAGTAATGAAGAGTTCTTTGTTGAGGGGATATTTTTTAGCCCCAGGGATAATGAAATTAGGTACAGAGGGAGACGGCCTTCACAAGATCCTACGCTTACAATAACAGTTCCTGTAAGTAATATTGTACCAATTCCGGGTGAAAGTGAAACGGGATGGTATGATCCTGAGACTGGTGAGATTGTCTCTTAGTTCAAAAACTGATGGGTGGGTTTTAAATTTATGGGCGGCGCACCATTTCGCCCTGCTTAGCCCGCTGGCTTTAAAATCGGCTATACGTTGTTCCCAGAGGATACGTTTAGCGGCACGCTCTTCTTTGGTCATGGAAAAGACCTCCTTGGTTACTCTGCTTGAAGAAGAGCTATTGGTTAGGTGGGAACAGTTTGACGCTTACGTTGTCTCCATAGTCAAGAACACAC
>LSQX01092416.1_pt1 | contig 16978 bp, 12 predicted proteins | sample 654561 | NCBI WGS metagenome assembly LSQX01 (sample SAMN04489861, study PRJNA283612) | anaerobic digester metagenome | isolation source: 4 biogas reactors fed with cattle manure at either 37C or 55C with and... | place: Denmark: Kongens Lyngby | collected 2014
TTCATATGTCCCGGCATTCTTCCTGCAACGGGGTGAATGATATAATCCACTTCGCATCCTCTTTTCTCCAATATCTGTTGCATCTGACCACAAACATGTTGTGCTTGGGCTACTGCCAATCCATATCCGGGAACGACTGCAACTTTTTGAGCAAATGATAATGCCAATGCAGTTTCGGCAACACTGATATCTTTAATTTCTTGTTCTTGATCAGCATCTCCACCAACACCGGATTTTTTAAATTTTCCGGCAAGGACATTCATCAACGAACGATTCATTGCTTTAGTCATTAAAACAGTCAGAATCAAACCGGCAGCACCTACCAATATACCTCCGGCAATCATCACTTTATTTCCTATTGCAAATCCTGCAAAAGCTGTTGCTACACCTGTGATACTGTTTAATAAAGAAATTACGACTGGCATATCCGCACCTCCGATGGGTAAAACAAACAGTACTCCGTATATCGATGCCAGGGCAGCAAGAAAGTACATAAAGATTGGTAAACTCAACGGTTGAAATCCTGAAAAGTATAGTACAGGTAACACAACTAAAGAAAGTAAAAGCATTCTTGCCGTTAGGACAGTAATCATTTGACGATTGTCTTTTACTTTACCGGATAATTTTCGCTCTGCGACAATACTTCCTGAAAAAGCGATTGCTCCGGTTACCATTCCGGTTGTCAATAAAGCGAGTGTACCAATTCCGGCAACTGTCACGCCTAAATTTATTTGTTGTTGAATGATGTCTGCTTCAATCAATCCGAGCAGCATGGCACAACCTCCTCCCGTTGCGTTAAAGATGGATACCATTTGCGGCATTTCGGTCATAGGAACTTTATCGGACATTCTTTTACCTATAAGTGTTCCTGCTGCAATAGCTACCAATAGGATTACTAAATTTGTTGTTCTGTTAAATTCCAATTCGTCATTCATTGCCAAAACAAAGGTGAGAACGACAGCCAAGATCATTCCGAAAGCTGCAATTGCATTTCCGGTTTTGGCACGCACCGGAGAACTCATAAATTTCAATCCGATAATAAAAGAAATAGTTGTTAACAAATAGCCAATCTCAATAAATGTACTCATGAGTCAGTTAGTTTTTAGAAACTAAATAATAGTTTCAAGGTTGGTTGTTATAATTTTCGGTTATTTCTTGGAGTTAAACATTTTCAACATGCGACCGGTTACAAAAAATCCGCCGGAAATATTTAATGTTCCGAGAAAAACAGCAATTCCTCCAAGAATAAGATTTACGTAATCATCAGGTTCAACTTTCATAATCATAATTACAGCGCCCACTAAGATTACGCCACTGATTGCGTTGGCTCCCGACATTAACGGTGTATGCAATATTGCCGGTACGTTCCCGATAACTTCAATTCCGATGAAAATACAGAATATGACAAAGTAAATTTCGGACATGTATAAATTGATGTATTCCATAAGATTAGTTAGTTTGAGTTTCTATAAAACGAGGATGGGTATAATTTCCTTCAAACATAATTTGACTTCCTTCAATCAAAGGATCGTTTTCTTGCGCCTTTGTCATATGTTTTAAGAAGGAGAAAAAGTTATTTGAAAGCAATTTGGAAGCTGCTGCAGGAATTTCTGCCGATAAATTAGAGTTTCCGACTATGGTTACTCCTTTATGAGTCACAGTTTCATTATTTTTTGACAATGCGCAATTTCCACCTTGTTCCGCAGCAAGGTCAATAATTATACTTCCTTCCTTCATAGCTTCAACCGATCTGTTTTCTATCAGTAAAGGTGCTTTCCTTCCTGGAATATTTGCCGTACTGATTACAATATCCGCTGAGGAAATGTGTTTGTGAATAAGTTCTTTTTGTTTTGCTTTGTATTCTTCACTTTGCTCTACGGCATACCCACCTGCACTTTCTGATTCTTGATGCCCTTCTACCTCGACAAAAGTAGCTCCCAAACTTCTCACTTCTTCTCCGGCTGCTGCTCTCACATCAAATGCTTCTACGACTGCGCCCAATCGTCTTGCAGTTGCGATTGCTTGCAAACCTGCAACACCGGCACCTAAAATCAGCACCTTTGCAGGCGTGATGGTTCCCGCAGCGGTCGTAAACATGGGAAGAATCCCATTAAAGAGTGCTGCTGCTTTAATTACTGCGCGATAGCCGGCTAATGATGCCATCGATGATAAAACATCCATCGATTGTGCCAGTGTGGTTCGCGGAAGTAAATCCAAACTCGATACGGTTAATTTGTTTTTTTCGTAACTAACTAATCGATTCCGATAAAATAAAGGATTAAAAATTCCAATAAAATGGGTTCCCTCTTGAATTTCTTCTTCCTTGTAGACATGGTCTAAAGAAATAACATACATTGCAGAGGCAAAAATTTCTTCACGAGAAGCTGCAGAAGCACCGGTCTCTTCATATTCGGCGTCAGAAATTCCAAGAGAATCGCCTATGCCAGATTCGATAAGAACAGTCCACTTTAGCTCGGAAACGATGCGTTTGGTTTCTTTTGGAAGGATACAAACACGAGAATCTCCCGGTGTTTTCAGAAATCCTACCAAGATTGGTTTTGGTTGGTTGGTCATAACATGTTTCTAATTCCAGTAAGACAAAAATAAGTAATAATTGTGGTGCAAATTACGGAAAAATTCCTCTAAGAATATAAGCTTGTTCAATTCGTTCTATAGCGATGCAAAATGCAGCAGTTCTTAAATCTACATTTTTCTCGGAAGCGTAATCATTTACTTTGTCAAAATTGGCTCGCATTTTCTTTTCTATTCTTTCTAAAATTTCTTCCAAATGCCACATTTCGCCATTTCGGTTTTGAAGCCATTCAAAATAACTTCCAATGACTCCTCCTGAATTACATAAAATATCGGGAATGATGGTTACGTTTCGGTCTAATAAAATTCGTTCACCTTCTTTATCGGTAGGTCCGTTTGCACCTTCTGCGATTAATCGTGCTTTAATATGTGGCGCATTGTCTTTGGTTATTTGATTTCCGAGTGCTGCAGGAATAAAATAATCACAATCCAATTCAAAAAAATCTTCATTTTCAATCGAAGATGCTTGTGCATAATCCTTAATACTTCCTTTGTTGATTTGTGTATAAGCAAACAATTTTTCAACATCTATACCTTCAGCATTTGCGATGGAACCGTAGGCATCTTGAACACCTACCATAAGTGCTCCTTCACGCATTAAAAAATAAGATGCCCAATAGCCGACATTTCCAAAACCTTGAACAATAAACTTTTTCCCTTGGAGGGTTTCGCCCATTTTTTCAGTCCAACAGCGAATCATCAGATAAACTCCAAAACCTGTAGAACGATCTCTTCCTTCCAGACCGCCGCTTCCGACAGGTTTTCCTGTTACCACGTGCATATTTTTGCTTCTTTCCGGAGTGCTCTTGGTCGACATATAAGTGTCTGCAATCCACGCCATCGTTTGTGGATTCGTATTGACATCCGGAGCAGGTATATCGTGTTCTGGACCGATATTTTCACCGAGAGCGTATGTAAATCGTCTGGTAATGCGCTCCAATTCACTGATAGAGTATTTCGAAGGATCCAATTTTATGCCTCCTTTCGCTCCTCCGTAGGGAATTCCTGCGAGTGAAGTTTTCCAAGTCATCCACATGGCCAAGGCACGTGCTGCATTAATATCTACGGTCGGATGATAGCGCAGACCGCCTTTATACGGCCCCAATGCATTGTTATGTTGAACTCTGTATCCGGTGAATACCTCAACATCTCCGTTGTCCATCTTAACGGGAAAGTTGATCAGGATTTCAGTGTTGGGGACTTCTAAAATCTTCCGAATATTCGGATTTAATTTGATTTGGTCGGCTGCGTGATTAAATTGTTGAAGGACATTTTCTAACAATCCGTGTTTTGCAGGTACTGATTGCTCCTCTGTAACATGTATCATAATCTATTTTTTGGTAAGAATTTTTGGGGATTCTTCCTTATACTATCAAAGATAAAACAAAGTAAGCTTAAAAATGCAATTTTTCAAACCTTCTTTTCTCTTTTTATATTTTTTAAGACGTAAAAAAGAGAATTTATTTAATAAAATCGTTAATAAATAAAAAAAGTCTACAGAAACCACTAAAAACAAATTACCGTAAAATTCTTAAAAAGTAATGCAATCTAATTTTTCTTTAAGAGTTGATTGCATGGCGAAAAATGGTTCATGCAAATCTGTGGAAAGCGGTTCTGAAAAGGGAATTTCTTCTTTAAACGGGTCTACTTCTTTGCCATGTTTCCAGAATCTGTAGCACACGTGCGGACCACTTGTGTTTCCGGTCATCCCAACCCATCCGATGACGTCCCCTTGTCTGACATATTCGCCTACTTTTACATTTCTGGATTTCATATGAAGGTACTGCGTTTCATAGGTGCTGTTATGTCGGATTTTGACATAATTTCCATTTCCGCCGCGGTATTCTGACTTTGTGACCACGCCATCAGCTGTGGCTAGTATAGGAGTTCCCACCGGCGCAGCAAAATCGGTTCCGCGATGGGGACGCAATTGATATCCGTAATAAGCAATTCTTCGGTTTAAGTTGTATCGGGAAGAAATTCTACTAAATTTCACCGGCGCCTGTAAAAAAGCGCGTCTTAAATTATTTGCATTTTCATCAAAATACCCCACCAGACTGTTTTCATTGGAATCTTCAGCTTCAAATCGGAAGGCATATAACGGTTTTCCGCGATGTTCAAAATAGGCCGCTTTAATTTCGTGCAATCCAGCCGAAATGGTATCATCAATAACTTTTTCCGTATAGACTACTTTAAATCGATCGCCTTTTTGTAATTGAAAAAAATTCACAGTCCAAGCAAAAATATTTGCCAGTTTGTCGGTCATATAGGGACTTAAATTTTGTTCTTCCATAGTAACCGACAGTGAATTCGTAATAATTCCTGAGGCTTCTTTTTCTACATAGGAAACCGGTTTACTGTACGTTCGGAGTGCCACAGAATCTCTAAAATCAACTACGGAATAATCGACTTTGGAATTTTGATAAATAAATACTTGGGTTTTGTTTACGGAGTCTTTAGAATTAAGCAGAATGTAGGGATTTCCAACGCGTATTCGTCGAACGTCAAAACTGTCTTTATATTTGGTGGCAACCTTCATAATTTTATCAAAAGGTACGCCGTTGGCACCTAAAATATCTCCAAAAGTGTCACCACGCCGGACGGTGTCATGGACGATATGAAAATCATCTAACACATATCCATATGCTACATTTGGTTTATATAGTTCCGCAATACGGTCATCTGCAGCTTCTTCTCGGTCGTGATGATTTTTATTACACGACAAAAAAACGATAAAAGGAAGAACTATAACTAGTAACTTTCTCAAAATATGTTAGGTTTTTTATTTGTGTGCAAAATTATGTAATTATTTGGTTACAAACGGATGACGAAGCCCTTTATATTCAATTAAAGACGCTTTTAACGATCCAACGGCCAATTCCGCTTTAATTAAAAGGGGAATTTTATTTTCGTCATCACTAATCCATACGGTCAAACTTTCTTTTTCACGAAAAACTCTTCCGGATTGTACGTAAGGTCTGAAAATCAAACTTGAAACGGTTCCAAATCGGGTACTTAATTGTTCTCTTCCCAGAAATTTCATTTGAAATTTAAAGTTTTCATTATCAAAAAACATATTGATTTCGATGATATCATCTTCTTTAATCGTATTGGTATCAATGTAATCCCTCAAATAGTAGAACGCAGAAATCATATCTTGCGTATTCTCTTCAATAGAAAAAATGCTCGTCAGATCTTTTTCTCTGTCTTTTACGGTCGCTTTTGATATTTGATGATTAAAATCGATACGGATGTCTTTGGTATAGCCGCCTTCGTAGATATCACGAACAAAATGCAGCGGCAAACCGGTATCTTTTTCAATATAGCTTTGATAGTCGTCTCGTACTTTAAAAAACCATCGTGAAACTCCTACTGTTTCTCCAAATCCTTTAACATGGTGAACCTTTCTTCCTCTGAATGTTTTATCTTCAACTTCTAAGGTAGCATATCCTGCTGTGACAAATCCATAATGCACACGGAATCTAAACCACTCTCCATCTTTATATGCTTTTTGTTGAGCTGTCGCCGCAACCGTGAAGCTTCCTAATAAAAGGAGTATTATTAATTTCTTCATTCTATGAGCATCATTTTATTGTATTGTACGGTTGCTTTTTACAATATTCATTCCAAAAAGTGGAGGTTTCTTATTTAAGAGAAAAAAAAACATAGAACACGTAATCCCAATACCCGTTCTATGTTTTTGTATAAATTGCTGTTTTTACAACGTTCCTCTTAGCGCTTGTTCTCTTTCAATGGATTCAAAAAGCGCTTTAAAATTTCCGGCTCCAAAACCGCGTGCTCCCATTCTTTGAATTATTTCGAAGAAAAGCGTAGGACGGTCCTGAACCGGTTTTGTGAAGATTTGCAACAGATATCCTTCTTCATCCGCATCCACCAAAATGGAATACTTTTGGAGTTCTTGAATGTCTTCTTTCATGATTTTCATGTGATCTCCAAGTCGGCGCGGAATGTCGTCATAATAAGCTTGTGGCGGTGGCGGTAAAAACTCGACTCCTCTTTCGCGTAATTGTTTCACGGTTGAAACGATATCGTCTGTGGTTACTGCAATATGTTGGACTCCTTCTCCTTCATAAAAATCAAGATATTCTTCAATTTGTGATTTTTTCTTCCCTTCTGCCGGTTCGTTTATTGGAAATTTAATTCTTCCGTTTCCGTTACTCATTACTTTACTCATCAACGCTGAGTATTCGGTATGAATTTGTTTGTCATCAAAGGAGAGAAAGTTTACAAAACCCATTACTTTTTCATACCATGCAACCCATTTATTCATTTGATTCCAACCGACATTTCCGACCATGTGGTCAATGTATTTTAGTCCTAAAGTAGGTGGGTTATAGTCGCTTTCCCATTTGCGATAACCGGGCATGAAAACTCCGTTGTAATTTTTTCGCTCCACGAACATATGAATGGTTTCTCCATACGTGTAAATTCCACTTCGCACAATTTCACCATGGTCGTCCTTTTCAACGGTAGGCTCTAAAAATGGTTTTGCGCCTCGCTTAGTAGTTTCTTCAAAAGCACTTCGTGCATCTTCAACCCAAAGTGCAATTACTTTAACCCCATCACCGTGTTTTACAATATGATCATTAATCGGTGATTTACTGTTTAGCGGACTTGTAAGCACCAGTCGAATTTTATCTTGAACCAACACATAACTCACCTCATCTCTGGAGCCGGTTTCCAATCCTTTGTATGCCAAGGATTGAAATCCAAATGCAGTTTTGTAGTAATGCGCTGCTTGTTTTGCATTTCCTACATAAAGTTCAACATAATCTGTACCGAGAAGCGGAAGAAAATCTTCTGCTCCTTCAAAAATCTTTTCAAGGCCATATTCGACCGATTTTACATCTTTACTCATAATTACTATTTAAATTCTGTGTTACTTTTAATTTTTATTCGTTTATCCAACTTTGATAATAAGTACCGTCTGCAATTTTCTCACCGTCTTCGGTAAGCTGTAACGGTTTGAATGTATCTACCATCACGGCCAATTCTTCGGTTTCTTTTTGTCCGATACTGCGTTCTGTTGCGCCGGGTTGCGGTCCGTGCGGAATGCCTGCAGGATGGAGTGTGATATAGCCCGGTTTCACATTATTCCTACTCATAAAATCCCCATCGACATAATACAAGACTTCATCGCTGTCAATATTGCTGTGATTATAAGGCGCCGGGATGCTCAGCGGATGATAATCATACAGTCTTGGAACGAAACTGCAAATTACCATTCCTGCGGTTTCAAAAGTTTGATGAACCGGTGGCGGTTGGTGTATTCGTCCGGTAATAGGCTCAAAATCGTGAATAGACAGTGCATAAGGATAATTAAATCCGTCATAACCTACCACATCAAAAGGATGCGTGGCGTATTCCATTTCAAAAATATCTTCCTGTTTTTTTATTTTCATCAAGAAAGAACCTTTTTCATCGTGGGTTTCCAATTCTTCCGGACGCCGGATGTCACGTTCACAAAACGGGGAATGCTCCAGCAATTGACCAAACCAATTTCGATACCGCTTAGGCGTATACACAGGGTGTCGGGATTCTACAATAAATAGCCGGTTGTCTTCTGTATCAAAATCTATTTGATAAATAATGCCTCTCGGAATGACGAGATAATCGCCGTATTTAAAATCTAAATTGCCTAAAAAAGTACGAAGTTTTCCGCTTCCTTTGTGTATAAACAAGACTTCATCCGCATCGGTGTTTTTGTAAAAATATGTTCTTAAAGATTTTTTTGGTGCGGCTAAAATAATACTGCAATCGCTGTTGGTTAAAACTGTTTTTCTGCTTTTCAGATAATCATCTTCCGGCCGAATGTCAAATCCTTTTAACAGCCTGGATTCGATATTGTTGGCTTTTGCAATCTTGGGCGCAACACTATATTGGTTGAGAATTTCCTTGACTTGCGTTGGACGATGTTCGTGGTATATATTACTGTACATTCCGTCAAATCCAACCGTTCCAAACAACTGTTCTGCGTATAAGGTGTTATCCGGTTTTCGGAATTGGATGTGTCTTTTGTGCGGAATTTTTCCAAGCTTATGATAAAACGGCATATTTCTGAATTTGAAATTAATAAAATGTCCTTTTGGACAAGGACTTTTCATTAATTAATTTTATAACTTATATGTGCTTTACAAATATCTAAAATTTTAGTGAATCTATTTTAACTAAGTAAGTTAAAAACGATATCCGAGTGCCACATGCCAATTTCGGTAAACTTCATCAGGAACATATGCAAATTTCACTTCCATAGGTCCTAATAAAGTTTCAAGTCCGTAGCCAACCGCAACACTGTAATTTGTTATTCCCTCAACCCATCCGCCGGTTTGAAAAAGATCATTCCCAACATTTATTGCCGTGACTGATATGTTTAAGTGATTTTTTCTAATAAAATTATAGTCTAAAGTCAGCGAAGAACTCAAAAAAGTATTGCCGCGCAAGCTCATCGGATTGTATCCCAAAAGTGGAATTATATTGTTCATTTCTTTAAATCCGTATCCTCCCAGCGCAAAATCTAATGGAGTACTTCCGCGGCTTCCAAGTTTAAAACCGCCACTGAACTCTAAGTTGAAAGCCGTTTTTGTGGTAATGGGATGCGCCCATGCAATTTTTGCTTTTCCTATTGAGAACGGTTCGAAACTTTCATTTCTGCCATATGCGTATAAATACCAATGCCAATCGGCGTGAAGATAAACGCCGCGTCTGGGGAAAAATCCGGAGTCTCGATTGTCATATTTTAAAAACCCGTAAGTGGATAAATAATTGGTACTTTCAAATATCAACCGATTCTCATATTCATTTTCCATCAACGATTCGCTTAAAAAACGTAAATATTTATGTTCCCCGCCCACTCCGAAAACAAAACTTCTTTTAAAAATAGTTTCAAAATACAATTGATTGGTAAAATCGTTGTATCGCAGTGAAAGACTGCTTAAAGAAGTTGATATTTCTTCAGAAAAATCCATTTCTATAAAAGAGATTGGTACTTGAGTTTCAAAAAAGTGATATTTAGAACTCATTCCCACACTCCAATAAAATCCTTTATCTATATAATAATCAAAGTTGTACCGAATGTTATCACCTATGATTACATCTAAGGAGAGAATATCGTTATTTGTAAGCACTCTTTTCCGTGTAATATTAGCCAATGCAGCTGTTTTAAACAGCTCGTCGTAATGGGCAGCAAACCTGAAAGACATCCGAGAAGGATTTTCAATAACGTTAAGAATCAATTTTGTACCTTTTTCTCGATCGCCTTCCAAACGGTAGTTAATACTGCTAAAATTCCCTGTTACCGAAAGCGCATTGATTCCTTCTCCAAATTCGTCATACGTCAATTTAATCGGGGGTCTGAATCTTAATTTTCCTAAAATATAACTCCTTGTATAGTATTCATTCCCGATAATTTCAACTTCATTAATGTACAAACTGTCATAGTTAATTCTTTCTATTTGTATTTGTTGCTTTTCTTTTTGTTTTGCAGCAATTTCTTTAAAGACCTCTTTATACGACTCGGCACTTTCTTCTCCTGACTTGATAATATTTCTACCTTCTTGAAAGGACATCACCGTAAAATTATCAATTTCGGGATGAAGATAAATATCCGTTTTCGGACGTTTGTCCACCATTGCCGAAATGGTATTAAAATTATTGACCTGCGTTAACAAACGCAATGCTGATTGTAATTCTTCCCGAGTTTTTAAACTGTCTTGAACATCAACTCCGATAACAATGTCCATTCCTTTGCTTCGTACCAATTCAACGGGATAATTATTCACCACGCCGCCGTCAATCATGACCGTATCGTTAATTATCACCGGATTAAATACTGAGGGTAAAGCACCGCTCGCAGCGAGTGATTGCGGCAGAAAACCACTGTCCAAAATTATTTCTTCGCCGGTTTCTGCATTGGTCGCTACACAAAAAAATGGGATGGGGAGTTGATCAAAATCAGAAATATGAGCGACATGACTTGTCAATCTCGACAATAAATTATATAAATTTTGACCTTTGGAATATCCGGACGGCAATTCCAATTTGAACCTGTCAAACGGAAGAATCAGCGCATATTTCTCGGCTTCTTCTTTTTCCCGCATCGATCTTGATTTTCGCGACACTTCATCACGAATGAGAATATTAAATTGTGTAGTTGCAAAAATACTGTCAAGTTCATGAGCGGTATATCCTGAAGCGTATAGTCCGCCAATAATTGCTCCCATACTTGTTCCGCCGATGTAATCAATACGAACTCCTGCTTCTTCCAAAGCTTTTAAAACTCCGATATGAGCTAATCCTTTTGCACCGCCTCCGCTCAGCACCAATCCTACCTTCACATCCTTATTGTCAAGCTCTTGAGCAAAAAGAGTGGCTCCGAAAAAAAGCAAGACAATGAGAATAAAATGCCTCATCAGTTTAGGGTATTGTTTCAAATCGAACACAGTATTTCTTTTAAATTAAAATCAGCTGGCTAATTCCATCAATAATACATAACTCCTATGTATTATTTAAGAATTTCCTTCCTGAGATTGAAAATAAGTGAAAATTTTCTTTCCTCTTGCAACTCCGACTACAGAAACCAATTCATCAAAAGTGGCTTCGCTGACACGTTTTTTACTTTTAAAATGCTTTAGCAATTGTGTAATGGTTTTTTCTCCCACACCCGTAATATGCTGCAATTCAGTATCCAAAGCATCTTTACTTCTCTTGTCTCTGTGAAAACTCAGCCCAAATCGATGGGCTTCATTTCGCAATTGTTGAATTACTTTTAAGGTTTCACTTTTTTTATCGAGATACAGCGGAATGGGATCGTCGGGATAAAATATTTCTTCCAATCGCTCGGCAATTCCTATTACTGCAATTTTTCCTCTCAATCCTAATTTCTCCAGACTTTTTAGCGCAGACGTTATTTGTCCTTTACCGCCGTCAATCACAATAAGCTGTGGCAAGGATGCATTTTCGTCCAAAAGTCGTTTGTATCTGCGATAAACAACCTCTTCGATAGATGCATAATCGTTGGGACCTTGTACGGTTTTTATATTGAATTTTCGATATTCCTTTTTACTCGGTTTGGCATTTCGGAACACCACACAGGCAGAAACCGGATTGGTTCCTTGAATGTTACTGTTGTCAAAACATTCAATGTGCACCGGCTCTTCCGGCAGTCTTAAATCTTTTTTCATTTGTGCAAGTATCCGTTTCTGATGCCTTTCAGGATCAACTATCTTCGCTTGTTTGAAACGTTCCATCCGATAATATTTTGCATTTCTTTCCGAAAGTTCTAAAATTCTTTTTTTATCTCCGGATTTTGGAATGTGAATCTTAATATCATCACCAAGTTCCACAGGAAAAGGAATGTATATTTCTTTAGAATGCGATTGATACCGTTGTCGGATTTCTATAATTGCCAATTGCAATAATTCTTCATCCGTTTCATCGAGTTTTTTCTTGATTTCCATGGTGTGCGAACGAATGATGGCGCCATGAGAAATTTGCAGAAAATTGATATACCCGTAACTTTCATCAGAAACGATTGAAAACACATCGACATTATTAATCTTCGGACTTATGATGGTAGATTTTGATTGGTAATTCTCTAAAGTTTCAATTTTTTCTTTTATCTGTTGTGCTTCTTCAAATTTTAATTCTGCAGCATATTTATTCATCTGATCTTTAAATCGGTGCAGCGAATTTTTAAAATTTCCTTTAATAATGTTGCGTATGGCATCGATATTTTCTTGATACTCTTCTTCAGACATCAACCCTTCACAAGGTCCCAGACAGTTTCCCAAATGATATTCCAAACAGACTTTAAATTTTCCTGCTTTGATATTGTTAGGAGTCAAATTATAATTGCACGTTCTTATGGGATACAGCCCTCTGATAAGCTCAAGCAACACATATACAGTACGAGTATTGGTATAAGGTCCGTAATATTCAGAACCGTCTTTAATTACTTGACGAGTAGAAAACACACGCGGAAAAGGTTCTTTTTTTATGCAAATCCAAGGGTAGCTCTTGTCATCTTTGAGCAACACATTGTACCGAGGCTGATATTTTTTTATCAGGTTGTTTTCCAACAAAAGTGCATCCGTTTCTGTTTGAACGACAATGTGCTTAATCGTAACGATTTTTTTAACGAGCACTTTGGTTTTAACACGATCAACCGTTTTGTTGAAATACGATGAAACTCTTTTTTTTAAATCTTTTGCTTTCCCGACATAAAGAATTTTTCCGTCAGCATCATAAAACTGATAAACTCCGGGAGCATTGGGTAAGGTAGCAATTTGTAATGTTAATGAAGCCTTTGTCATAAACTACAAAGATATTGTATTCTCTGTAGCTTATAAAATTCTTTAAGCCAGCTGAAACTGTTTTCCGGGCAGAGAACGAATTACGCCTTTTAGTTCCATAGTCACCAATAAAGTCGCTACTCGAAACACCGGAAATCCGCACTCGATGGCAATGATATCCAAAAGTTCTTTTTCACGGTCTTTCAAGAAGTCATAAATTTTTTTCTCATCATCATCCAAATCGACGAATAATTGTGTTTGAACCGGTTTTTTTTCAGTTTCCAATTTCCAGTTAAGTTCGTAAATGATGTCAACTGCTTCTGTTAATGTATGTGCTTTGTGGTTTTTAATCAGATTGATACATCCTCGACTTTGCGAATCGGTAACTCTTCCGGGAACCGCAAAAACTTCACGGTTGTATGAAAGTGCAATTTCAGCAGTATTGAGGCTTCCTCCACGAGCTCCGGATTCAATGACAACAGTGGCTTCAGACAAACCCGCAATGATTCGATTTCTTTTTAAAAAATTGTTTCTTTCAATTGCGTCAGCACTCCACGATTCGGTAAAAAACCCGCCATTCGCTTCAATAGACTTCGCATATTTCTTATGTTCTTTCGGATAAATTTGAGTGAAACTGTGTGCCAGACAAGCAACCGTTTGCAAATTGTTTTTCAACGCAGCTTTATGAGCGTAAATATCAATTCCATAAGCCAATCCGGAGACAATAACCGGATTTAATGGCGCCAATTCATCAATCAAAGTCTCACAAAATACTTTGCCGTACACTGTTGCTTGGCGCGTTCCCACCACACTGATAATTTTCTTTCCTTTTAAGTCAATATTGCCTTTAGAAAACAAAAGCACCGGACCATCAATGCAATGTTTTAATTTATCGGGATAATGAACATCTTGAAAATACAAGCAGTTTATATTGTTCTTTTGAATGAAATTCAACTCTTTTTCGGCTTCCAGCAATTGATCGCGCCAATTTAATTGTTCCAATCGAAAAGTACCAATTCCTTCTATTTTTGCCAAGGTAGATTTTTTTTCAAGATAAATGGCTTTTGCAGAACCAACGCGAGAAAGTATTTTTTTTATCGAAATATCACCTAAATTTGGCGTTCGCTGTAGCGCTAACAGATATTTTAATTCTGTTTCGGAAATCATTTTATTGTTTTACTTAACTGTTGATAATTTTCAATCAGGAAAGATAAGAATCTTTCTAAAAAAAGCTACCTTTGTTTATTATGCATTTGACTCATTACATTTCGGATTTACTCTTTCGTTACGAATGTGTTATTATCCCGGGTTTTGGTGCTTTTCTTACACATCAAAATCCTGCCTATATCAACCGTATAGATCACACTTTTCATCCACCTTCTAAAAGAGTTTCTTTTAACAGACAACTTCAAACGAACGATGGATTGTTAGCCAATTATGTTGCTTCTGCAGAAAAAATCCCATATGAAGCAGCATTAAATAAAATCAGAAATTTTTCGTATTCTTTAAATAATACACTTAAAAAGGAAAAGAAAATTGATTTTGGCAGCATCGGGAGTTTTCTTTACAATCAAGAAGGCAATGTTGAATTTCTTCCAAATGAGCACAAAAACTTTGCATCCGAATCTTTTGGATTGAGCACCTTTACGCTGTCTGAAATACAACGTTCCGAAGCGGTTAAACCTGTATTTGATTTAACAAGCACGGAAAAAACCAGCTTGTCCACCAATGCCAAACCAAAAACGGCTGCTTATCTCAAATATGCTGCAGTAGCTGCTACCACGCTATTGTTGGCAGGATTTGGCGGAATGAAATGGTATGAAGCCGAAATCGACAATCAAAACATTGCTGCACGGGAAGAAGCTCAATCTCGTGTAGAAAACAGTATTCAAGAAGCAACGTTTATAATTTCAAACCCATTGCCTTCCATGGCCTTGTATATTGAAAAAAAACAAGGTGATTTTCACGTTGTAGCCGGTGCTTTTAAAGAAGAAGCAAACGCAGAAAAAAAGGCAAATGAACTTCGCGAGAAAGGTTATTTCCCAACATTGATGAAAAGCCAATACGGACTTCATCAAGTAATTTATGACAGTTTTTGGACGCGTGAGGAAGCATTGCGGAATCTGAGAGAAATTAGACAAAATGACAATCCTGAAGCATGGCTCTTTATTCAGAAAATTTATTAATCTTTTCAATATAAATTCATCTTCCGGTCGCAGTTTTGCGACTTTTATTATTCATAAAAACAATGACCCCAAAAAAACCGATAGAATCATTAACCGTATTGACCGATTTAGTTTTACCAAGTGAAACGAATCCCATTGGGAACATGTTCGGCGGTGAACTTTTAGCACGAATGGACAGGGCTGCAAGTATTGCCGCTAGAAGACACAGTCATCAAATTGTCGTTACTGCTTCTGTCAATCACGTGGCGTTTACCCGTACGATTCCCTTAGGCAGTGTGGTAACTGTAGAAGCCAAAGTTTCCCGTGCATTTTCAACTTCAATGGAAATTTTTCTCGATGTGTATATTGAAGATCGAATTAGCGGAAAACGTATCGTTGCCAACGAGGCTATCTATACTTTCGTAGCCGTTGATGAAACAGGAAAGCCTGTTCCTGTACCTGAACTAATTCCCGAAACAGAATTAGAGAAAAGCCGCTATAACGCAGCATTGCGAAGAAAACAATTAAGTTTGGTACTTGCAGGAAAGATGAAAGCCAAAGATGCTACCGAACTTAAAGCATTGTTTGAATAATTTTTTGGCAGTGTTTTTGAGTATATTTTAATAATATTTTATAGCTTACACCCCTTTTCATTAATTTAAAGACATGATTAAAAAATTAAACCCTTTTTTGGTAGTCGTGATGCTACTTGTAGCTTCATTTTCTACTTATTCACAAAATCCGGAATCGCTTATTTTTAGAGGAGAAAGAATCAATTTACCGGAAAATATCAGACAGCTCGACTGGAATTCTTTTCCCGAATCTTCAAAATTAAACGACGGTTTCACAGGGATTATTCAATTTTATAATACTCCTGATCAAGAAACACAAGACGCTTTTAAAAGAAACAACTTTCAATTATTGGAATACATTCCACACCAAGCATATTTCTTTTATTTTCCATCGAATGTCCCTACTAATTTTCTGATAAATCACGGCGTTCGAAGTATTGTTCCTGTTCCTGATAACGTTAAACTTTCTGTTCCTTTAAAAGCAGGTGATTATGAATGGTGGGCAAAGGACGGCGAAAACATAATGGTAATGATTGAATTCTATTCAAAAGTAAATTTTGAATATTCTTTGTCTCAATTAAACAATCTTCCTATTAGAATTTTAAAAGAATATCCGACAAATTATGTGGCAGAATTATCAATTCCTGAGCATGCGATTCCTACCCTTGCTGCACAGCCTTATATAAAATGGATGGACTTGGTTTTGCCACCGGCAGTTCCTGAAGACATCAACGGACAGAACATTCACCGTTCAAGCAATTTAGATTCTCAGACCACCGCCGGAAGAAAATATACCGGTGAGGGAGTAGGGGTGCTTGTTCGCGATGATGGATTTGTAGGACCGCATATCGATTTTCAAGGTAGAATAACCAATATGACAGGTACTCGAAACCAATCTCATGGTGATGGCGTAGCAGGAATTATGGCCGGAGCAGGAAATCTTATTCCTGCCAATCGCGGTATGGCTGCCGGCGCGGAAATTTATGTTGTGAATTACACAGGAGATTTCTTGGATTATGCTACAAATAGCGTAATCAATGATGGTAGCGTACAAATTACCAATTCATCTTATGGTCAGGGTTGTAATGACGGGTATAATTATATAGCACAAGAAGTTGACCGTCAAATGAATAGCAACAGTACTTTACTCCACGTTTTCTCTGCGGGAAATTCCAATGGTCAATCTTGCGGATATGGTGCAGGTGGTCAATGGGGAAATATTACCGGCGGACATAAACAAGGTAAAAACGTAATAGCAACCGGAAACGTATCTGTTACCGGAAATATAGTTTCCACAAGTAGTCGGGGACCTGCTCGAGATGGCCGTATAAAACCCGAT
>LSQX01105464.1_pt2 | contig 16976 bp, 14 predicted proteins | sample 654561 | NCBI WGS metagenome assembly LSQX01 (sample SAMN04489861, study PRJNA283612) | anaerobic digester metagenome | isolation source: 4 biogas reactors fed with cattle manure at either 37C or 55C with and... | place: Denmark: Kongens Lyngby | collected 2014
GTATTCACTGGGAATCGGTATTCAGTCGACCGTCTTGTGCCCAACCTTATCGTGCATTATGATCTTTCTGTTTCTGTAAGACGTATGCAAAAGATGGTGCGATTTTTCTCCGAGAGGCTCAACGAGAAAATCCTTATACAGTTTCTTAATCGCGATATTCTCGTGCGATTTTCGGAACTCGAGACGGGTATCCGCCTCATAGATATGATCGATTCTTTCCTGTCGGATTGCGTTTGTAACTCCGTAAGGTTGGCCTCCGCCTCCGATGCATCCTCCGGGACAGCACATAATCTCGATAAAGGCGTATTCCGATAATTCTCCGGCTTTCAGCATCTCCATTACTTTCCGGGCATGAGACAGCGAGTGGGCCACCATCACCTTCACAATCGTGCCATCCAAATCGACCTCCGCTTCCTTGATCCCCTTAAGGCCCCGAACATCACGAAATTCGATCTCTTCGAGTGACTTGCCGGTCGTTACTTCATAAACGGTTCTTAAAGCCGCTTCCATAACGCCGCCCGTCGCCCCGAAAATAACTGCCGCACCGGTAGAAATGCCGAAAGGCGCATCATAGGATTGCTCCGGCATATTGTTGAAATCAACGCCTGCCTGCTTGAGCATCCGGGCAAGTTCACGGGTCGTCAAAACGGCGTCTACATCCGGGTGCTCGTGATCCACACTCATCTCACTTCTTCCCGCTTCGTATTTTTTAGCGGTACAAGGCATGATCGACACACTGAAAATTTCTGACGGATCCCGTCCGACTTGTGACGGATAATACCCCTTAGCCAAGGCTCCGAACATTTGCTGAGGAGACTTGCAACTCGAAACGTGCGGCAGGAGTTCCGGATAATACTGCTCGATGAAATTGATCCACCCCGGACTGCAGGAGGTCATCATCGGAAGTGTCCCCCCTTCCTTAATGCGCTTCAGAAGCTCATGACCTTCCTCGATAATCGTTAAGTCAGCCGTAAAGTCCGTGTCGAAAACCGCATCAAACCCGAGTGCTCTCAAGGCGGCAACCAATTTCCCGGTTACGATACTGCCCGGCTCAAGCCCGAATTCTTCGCCGATGGATACGCGAACGGCCGGAGCGGTTTGAACGACCACATGCTTCTTCGGATCTTCGATGGCCTCCCAAACCCGATCAATATCCTCTTTCTCGGTAATGGCCGCAACCGGACAAACCGTCGAGCACTGTCCGCATGCGACACATCGAATATCCCCGAGGTTGTGCCCGTACGCAGGTTTGACTTCGCTTGCATGTCCTCTTCCCGTATAGTCAAGGATCGCAAGCCCTTGGACACTGGCACAAATTTGAATGCACCGCCCGCACTTAATGCATTTATTCTGGTTTCGGATCACCGAAGGACTGCTCTCGTCCCGATCCTGCGGAAGCATAACATTTTCAAACCGGGTTTCCCGAATACCGAGGACCGACGCGATTCTCTGAAGCTCGCAATTCCCGTTACGAATGCATGTCGTACAGCTCATGTTGTGATTAGCCAAGAGCAGTTCGATGTTCATCTTGCGTGCTTCCTGCGCTTTTTTGGAATTGGTATGAATAACCATCCCTTCTGCGACCCGGGTCGCACAGGAGGGCTGAAGTGTTCGGCAACCTTCAATCTCCACAACGCAAACACGACAGTTCGCCTTGATTTCCTGATCGGGATGATAGCAAAGAGTCGGGATTGATATGCCGATACTCTTGGCGGCATCCAGTACCAAGGTGCCCTTATCGACTTGGATAACCTGATCATTGATGCGAATCGTTACCTTATCCATGGCGTCCCCCTTTATATGACGCGACTGCGGTTGGTTCTCATTCCGGACATATAGGCTTGCGGGAAGTAACGAAGCGTGGTCTTGAGTGCCGTCGGCGCCGCTTGCCCGAGCCCGCATATTGAAGTTTGCTCAACGGTCTCGATCAACTGCATCATGGTATCAAGATCCTTTTGCTCCGCTTGCCCTAAGATGAATTTATCGAAAAGAATCAGCAAGTGATAAATGCCCTCGCGACACGGGGTGCATTTCCCGCACGATTCATGCTTAAAAAATTTCAATGTGTTCCGGACAATGTCCAACACGCCGAACCTTCTGTCAATAACGATGATCGCTCCCGATCCGAGCGAAAGCCCTTGATCGGCAAAAGTCTTGTAGTCCAGAGGAATATCCAACATATCCGGCGGAAGACAGGGGCCGGAAGCCCCGCCAATCTGAACCATAAGTATCCCGTCCTGAAGCGGTCCTCCTCCGGGTCCGTCGATAACATCGCGAATACTCACGCCGAACGGAACCTCATACAAACCTTTCTTCACAACGTTTCCGCACAAGGAAACGAGCTTCGTTCCCTTAGAATCCTTCGTTCCGATCTTGGAGTATTCCGCACCGGTCATCGAAATAATACTCGGGATGTTCGCAAAGCTCTCGACATTATTGATCTGGGTCGGCTTACCGAAAAGACCTTCGGTCGTCGGAAACGGCGGCTTGTAGGTGGATCTTGCCGGATTGCCCTCAATACAAAGCATTAAAGCGAACTCTTCTCCGCAGACATAGGAGCCGGCGCCGGTATAAATCTCGATCTCGAAATCATGTCCGGTTCCCAGGATATTCTTCCCGAGAAAACCTTTCTCGAGCGCCGCCTGAACTGCGGAGCTCATAATATAGATCGAACGGGTATATTCTCCGCGGATGAAAATATAGCCTTTGTGAGCACCAACGGCCGCCGAGCAAATGATCATTCCTTCAAGAACCTGATGAGGATCCTTCTCCATCAGATAACGATCCTTGAAATTTCCCGGCTCACCTTCGTCGGCATTGCAGATCAGGTATTTGACCTCCGAATCGGCTTTGCGGACCGAGTCCATCTTGAGGCCGACGGGAAATGCCGCCCCGCCTCTGCCTCGGAGGCCTGAAAGTTTCACTTCTTCCACAATTTCTTCCGGCTTCATTTTCATCGCTGCAGCTAGGGCTGTATAGCCACCTTGCGCGATATAGTCGTCAATCGAAAGAGCGTCAATGATGTCAAAACGGCGAGTTAAGAGTTTATATTCGATCTGTTCCATATTAACGCCTCCTGTAGTCGGCGATGATCTGTTCCAGCTTCTGTTTATTGAGGTTTCCGTAAATTCTGTCGTCGATCTGGATAACCGGAGCCAATTCGCAGTGTCCCAGGCAACTGGTATATTCAAGTGAGAAGATACCGTCTCTGGTCGTTTCTCCCATGTTGATCTGAAGAAGCGTTTCTAAAGCGTCGCGAATATCAAACGCTCCGTTCACGTGACACGGAACGTCCCGGCAAAGCATAATTACAAATTTACCGCGGGGTTTCGTTGAAAAAAGCGAGTAGAATGTTGCGACACTGTAGACATGACTCTCGGGAAGTTTCATGGCCTCGGCAACCGCCTCGAGATCCTCATCGCAGAGATAATTACGGCTCTTGGTCTTCTGGAGATCTCGTAGTACTCCCACAAGCTGATCGGGCGTGTTGCCTCTGGTGCGGACAATCTCGTTCAAATCCATCGCAAGCCCTCCTTAGTGTGCAGAACATACACACCTGTGAATCCTATGCGTCCGTTACGAGTGCACCCATCATTGGGCAGGTTTATTTTTTCTATTTTATCATAAATGATTGTCATGTAAATTGCATTTTTCTCGAAAAACGCAAGGAATTTGTCATTCCGAACCGGACTTATACTCCTCCTCACCGGATCCCGACAAATGTTCGGCTGAACCGGAGCTGTTCATTTCCTTCCGTTCCTTGATTACATGAAAAATCGACTTGGAATCCGGGTCGATATCGCCGTATTTGATAAAAATAATCATCTCTTCCGTCATTCCGATCAAATACAGAACAGCCAGGGCGGTAATGATATATGTAACGTCGAAAAAATCGGCAAAAATAACAGCAAAATAGAGGATCACCGCATTAAGTTTAAGTATGAAGGTATGCATCAGAACCGGCTTCCCGCAACGGATTCCGGAAACGATAAAAGATATAACGAGCATGGACAGGAAGATGATGATCAAAACCAGATTCGGCATGGAGGTGATGACCTCCGGATGCAACTCGTACAGAAACCACGCCGAAGCCAGATAGAAGAAAAGGTCTGAAAAAGAATCCAACTTTTTACCGAGCTCGGACGTCATTCGGAATCTTCTGGCAACGATGCCGTCAAAGAAATCCGTCGCGCCGATAATGATATAAGAGATCACGAAAGCGATCCTCATATCCAAGAGGACAAAGATAATCGGAATCGGTAAAAGAACAAATCTGGAGATTGAAAGAATGTTTGCGGCATTCAACACTTTACTCTTGGTCATGTCTCCCCCCCGTCGTTAACAGTCGGCGCCCTTGTTGTGAATCTTTTCGCCTATTATACATCAGTTCGGGGCATATATGAGGCGAATATAGACGAAAACTATTTCGAACCCGGCAATTTGATGTAAAATGGAATTGCACTTATAAATGATTCAACTACTAACTCGGATCCGTTTCGGTATAGCGGGACTGCCGGAGGAGAATATGGAAATTTCGATGATCAAGTCCTTCCGTAATCGTCTGTATCCTCTTGTCGGAGGGTTTGCGCTATCCGTTTTTGTCACGTTGACAGTGTATTTTACCGGCGGCACCACGAATGTTTATACGAATCTGATGTACGTGCCGATCGCTCTGATTTCTTCGATTTACGGATTTAAATGGGGACTGATTCACGCCGCGATCAGCGGCCTTTTGGTCGGACCACTGATGCCGAAGGATGTGGTGGCGGGGACTTCACAATCACTCGCCAATTGGATCATCCGCATAGCAACCTACGTAGCGATTGCCTTCATCATCGGGGTTTTTTCGGATATCGCCCATAAGAGGGAGCAACGGGTATCCCACCTGATCACGCACGATTCGGATACCGGACTCAAGAACTACGAGGCGCTCAGAAGCGATAAGACGCTCTCAGAGCATCCCGTAACCGTGATCAGTATCGCGGTTACCGATTATCAGGAATATCTCGGTTTTTTCGGATATGACTTTTTTCAGAAAATCGTTGACGAATTTTCGAAGCAATTGACCGATATTCTGCGCATGTTCCCTCAAGCTGAGCTTTACCGCTATTACGGCATGGAATTTGCCGTGAAGGTGAATCACGAAGATGATTCGGCAAACACCGAGAGTATGCTGTCTGCGATCGGCGAGCTGAATGAGAAAACGCTTACTGTTTTGAATTTACCGGTTTACGTCGAATTCCGTATCGGCATCGCGACGACCGCACCAGAAGAGGCCTTAATGGACGGAGTTCGCAGATCTCTGGTCGCACTGCGGAGCGCCATTCGCAATAATGTAAGGATGGTTCGGTATACCAACGACATGGAGGTTTTGATCAAGAGCAGTGTCAGCATCGCCAACAGCTTCCGTGAAGCCCTGGAACGGGGAAACATACGCTCCGCATATCAGACGATCCATGATTCCGGTAACGGGCGAACGGTCGGAATGGAACTTTTGGCAAGATGGGTTCGGGATGACGACACTAAGATCCCGCCGGATGTTTTCGTTCCGGTCCTTGAAAAAACCGAACTCATTCATGATCTGACCGAGTTCATGTTTGAGCGGGCACTGAGCCTCTCAAAGAATCCGGAATATAAGGACATGTACATCAGCGTTAATTTTTCATCATCCGATTTCAATGAGCGCTCAATCCTGGAAATCGTTCGTAAGGCGAAAGAATACGGGGTCAACCCTGATCGAATCCATATTGAAATCACCGAACGAGTCCTCTTATCCGTCGCCAACATGAGATCTCATTTGGATTTTCTGAGCCGACACGGCTTTATCATTGCAATCGATGATTTCGGCACCGGGTACTCTTCGTACGGCATCATCTCCGACTTCCCGATCGACGTGATCAAGATCGACCGTTCCCTGATTCTTAAAGCGACAACAACGAAGGGATTCGGATTGGTGGAAAGCATCGTTTCCTTCTGTAAAAAATTCGGCATGATCACCATCGCTGAAGGGGTCGAAACAAGAGAGCTGGCAGATATTTGCGAGGAACTGGGCATTGATCACCAGCAAGGATATTTTTACAGCAAACCGGATTTTTTCCCGATCATGCCAAAGCTTTAACGACTCGCCCTGTTATTTACCATGTCACGAACGATAGATTTTTCTTGATCCTGCGCGAAGCCGATCCGCCTCTTCGTCCGGCCATATTCTTCTCCCGCATAAAATCATTTGACCGTCCTACACCGGAACGGTTACGATATCTCTTGGTCCGCCGGTCAGGCACTCGGCACCGTCAACGGTAACCACATACGTCTCCTCGACTCCGACCGTGCCGATTCCCTCAATGCCGCACTTCGGCTCGATCGCAATCACCATGTTTTCGCGAAGAGGCTCCTTATAACTGCCGGTGATGATCGGAAGCTCGTCGACAAACAAGCCGACGCCATGTCCGAGAAATTTGACCTTCTCGCCGTTATACCCCATGAAATGTTCGTTGAGCTCCGCGGGAAGCGGGTCGATTGCCGAAACATATATTGCGGACGGATCCACTCCGGGACGGATACCGGAAACGACGCGATCCAGCACTTGAATGCACGCACGATGAGTCTTCACGGCCAATTCGCACGGCTCCGCACCAAAGGAATAGACCTGGGTCTTGTCGCTGTGGTATCCCATATACCCGAATCCCACGTCTACGAAGACCAAATCTCCCTTTCTCAACAGCCGTTCGCGATCTCCGAGGATCGGAACCACCGGGGACATCCCTTTCATTCCGCCCGGACCGTCAAAATTGGTCGGATACAGGGACGTTTCCCCAAACCCGAACTGCCCGATGATAATTTCCATCTGAAACATCGAAAAGCGGGATACGCCGTGGTGACCTTTCTTGATCATTTCCGCGTAAAGCTCCGCCGCAAAATCGGTCTCGCTCATCCCCTCACGCAGGATCGCAGGAACCGTGTTTATCATGATATCGTTGTGCCTTCTTCCCGACTCGCGTACCAGTTTAAGCTCGTCCGGCGATTTCACCGCCCTCTGCGCCGCGATCACACGGTCAAGCGGAAGGATCGCATCCATTTTGAAATACTTCCGGATCCGATCCAGCATCGCGATAGGGACAGCCTCGGTCTCGACGCAGACTTTGCCGAGATTTTCGGGAAGATGCGCAAGCATATCACGATAAGTCGAAATCCGTATGATCGGCTCGAAAGGAGATTCGATTTTCGCGCGTTCAAAACTCTTCCGAACGAAGAAGTACATCTCTCCGCTCTTTCTAAGAACCAGGATTCCATCCTGCATCGTACCGGTATAGTAATACTGATTGACCCGTCCGATGATCAGTACGGTATCGAATTCGGGAAAGGAAACTGTAAGATTCTCAAACAAACCGGAAATACGATGTTCCGATGTCTGACGGGAAATATACGACTGCATGACGGCCTCCGATAATGCTAATTTACTAAGACACATGATAATACGATTCGGAAGATATATCCACCGAATGATTGTTGATTTTTGAGAAATGGGGTATTCTGATATTGACAACAAGCGCTAATATGATGATGTGTCAAGCCGAACCGGAGGTGTTCTCATATTGAGAATCGACGCTCTTGACAAGAGAAACGGTGACAGAATGGCTTTCGGCCGAACGCTTGACAGCGTGTCGTTTTCGCCTCCCGGTGAAAGCGCTTTTTTATTTTACGGAGGGTAGACGATGAGCATAAGGACAACGCCGCGTCCGTTTTTTCCCGGGGAACAGGATGAATCCGTAACAAACGATTTTCGAGTCGTGTCGGACAGTAAACAGAAAAATTACGTCCTGGATACAAATGTTCTTTTGCACGACCCCGGCTGTTTTCTGAATTTTCGCGGTAACCATGTGTACATTCCGATTACCGTCCTGGAGGAGCTTGATCACCTGAAATCCAAGGACGGTCTGGTCGGATATCAGGCACGCGAAGCGGTTCGGACCCTGCATCGCCGAATCGACGGCAGAGGCCGCCAATGCGTCACTGAGGGGATCGAGCTTGCAAATGACGTGATCCTTCATGTCGCTTTTCCGGACGCGTCACCGAGAAGCATCCCCGGAAGATCAAATACGCAAGGCTCTCTTCGTACCCTGCCGCTTCTCGAAGCACAGAAAAACGATAACGAGATCCTCGCTTGCGCGATTAAAATACGGGAGCAATCTCTGGGGAACGAAACGTTCCTGGTCTCCAAAGACGTTTGTCTCCGCATCAAGGCAGAGGTTTGCGATATCCCCTCTCAAGACTACGAAACGGACAAGATCAAGACCGATGAATTTTATACCGGATACTGTCAACTGACGATGTCGGACAAGTCGATCGCTAAGATTTTTGAAGGAGGTGTTAAGCCTCCTAAATCGATTGAAATGATGCCGAATCAGTTCGCCGTCATCACGTCACGCGACAACGACAAGCACACAGCACTCGCGAAGTTCGACGGGATGTACTTGGTGCCTCTTCGGTATACCAATCACTCGGCGTGGGGCCTTACCCCCAAGAACCTCGAGCAGAAGATGGCCTTTGAGCTCCTGATGGACCCCTCGATCCCCTTTGTAACCATCACCGGCGGCGCGGGAAGCGGCAAGACCATTCTGGCGACTGCCGTCGCGCTCGAGAAGGTCTTGGAGCAGCGCGAGTACCGTAAAATCGTCTTTGTACGCCCGACCGTTCCCGTCGGCAACGATATCGGCTACCTGCCGGGCACCGAGGAAGATAAACTCCGGCCATGGATGGGCAGTTTCTATGATGCGATCGACAACCTGATGACGATCGACAAGGAAAGCTACGGCGGCAAGCGCAACAAGAAGGGCGAAGAGGGTTCACAGATCGAGCAGTTCATTGAAGATTTTCGAAAAAGAGGCATCTTCGAGATCAAGACCTTCACCTATATGCGAGGCCGAACCATTTCCGATGCCATCGTCATCGTCGATGAAGCGCAGGAAATTACCCCGCACCTCGCCAAACTAATGTTGACCCGCGCCGGCGAACGCTCCAAGTTTATCTTTCTGGGCGACCCGTCCGACAATCAAATCGACAATGTCCTCGTGGACTCCAAGTCCAACGGACTCGTCTATGTGATCGAGCGGATGAACCACCATGCCGTGACCGGACATGTCACGCTTCGTCAGGTGGAGCGCAGTCTTCTGGCGGGGATCGCGGAGAAGAGCCTGTAACCGCGAGGTCTTATTCTTTGTGCATGAATGAAAAGGGCGCCTACCACGAGGCGCCCTTTTTTCGACCCAAATCAGATCAGACCGTGCGCCTGCTTTTCTCTCTGGAAACCGCCATCGCGACACAGATGAAGGCGACACCAAACCCGAGCTGGATCAACATATATAAGCCAATCGGTTTAAGATCGCTCCATGCATAGGACGTAAGGTTCTTGGCTTCTTCCACTCCCTTGACATACCAGTAAGCCGGGAGGAAGCCTGCGATTTTTCTGACCGTTTCGCTCTGAAACTCGATCGGAACGAATATTCCGCATAAGAAACTGGACCCCAACGCAACCACGTTAGCGACGAAGGTACGTACATTTTCGCTTTTTATCACCAATCCGAGGACCACGCTCATGCTCAGAGTAGTAAGCATAAAGACAAAAGAGTTCAGAACCATGATCCAGGTCCACGGTTTAAGCCCTTCCCGGAAAGCAAATATTACGCATACCAGAACGAGCACGGCCCATGCCATAAAAGCAAAGCACAGGTTCCCGAGGACCAATTGCAGGTTGACGCTCGACGTCTTCTCGGGGGAGCAGCGCAAGCGGTTTTTGAAATCACGGTCGGTAAACAGTTTGAGGATGGCCCCGACACCAAGGATGGTTACCGCCATGAGCGAATACGCCATAAACTTGAAATAGTACGGAACGGAAGATTCTTTTACCTTTCGCGCGCCCACCGGGTAGACCACTTGTGTTTCTTTGTTCATCTGAGTTTCAACCTTTGCGCATAACTTTGCGATCGCGTCGCTGTCATTCGCATCGACATCCGATAGTTCTGCATACAATCGAAGCAGATCCAAATATTTGCGAATCTTCATGTCCGTCCAGACCTCGCCTCTGGAACCCGCGACCGACTGCTGCTCCAGTTGAACCGCGTGACTTCCGGAGAGAAAATCTTTCGAAAAGCCTTCCGGGATAATAAGGATATAATCCGCTTCCTCATTAAAGAGTGCGTCCAACATCTCTTCCTCGGTATCGACCGGCGCGATCGGAATACTCGCTTTCTTCATGAAGTCCGCAAAAGCGTCGGCAATGACGTTACCGCTGTCCTCGTTGATGATCATCACGCTTCTCTTCACTTCCGAAAACGCGGAGCTCCCTTCGGAAGCTTGCGTGCCGGACATCAATACTAAAAAGCCGACAAAGACGAACAAATAGATGCTTAATACATGGAGGTTTTTACGAATCGTTTTGATGATGATTTTAAATACTTGCATATTTCTGCCTCCTCAGAACCAAAATTACGATCGTATAAAAGACGATGCTGATTCCGATCATCAGTGCCATCCCGAAATAGAATCGCTCGTTATTGTTGAAATAATAGATCGCGTAGAAGGTATTGGCGATCAGGTTGCCGGGAAGCGCGTATTTAAATACGGGGACCGCCTTTTCGACGGCGACCTTGACACTGTGTTGCATCATCCCCGAAAGAAACGACAGGATCATGCTGAAGCTGATGATGATCGCGATTTTTATACCTTCACCCGCCTTCACCACAGCTCCGACCAGCGCTCCGAAGGATATGCCGAGACAACAGCCGGCAAAGGCGGCCGCGAGGATCATTCCGATCCGATCCCCGATGTTGATGCGAAGGACAAATACCAGATACGCAAGCAGGATCAGTATCGACAAGTATTGTACCAACGTGACCGACAGCATCGAACTTCCGAACAACTTAAGCTTCGGTACCGGAGAAACATTCTGACGCGCGGCAAGCTGGGACTGGTTCGCTTGGATGTGCATGATCTCCTTCTGTCCCTGAAACGCGCCGTACAAACAGGTCATCGCGATCAAACTGTAAAAATAGACCAATATTGAATCCGGCTTGTCGCGTCCGGCGAAGGTTGAAGTTGTGTATTGAACTTCTTTTTGAAGAAGTGCCGATACTTCCTGAATGGCTGCCGGATTATCTCTCGCGATATCCTCTATGGCAGAGCTGATTTGTCCATATTGGTCAAAGAAACTCTTAATGATCGTCTGGTTGAACCCGGAGCCCGCTAAATGAAGAATGACTCTGTCGGTAACCTCCGCGTATCCGCTGATTTCCTGGTTGTGAAGCGCTACCTCGGCAGCCTCTTTCGACTCAAACACGGTCACACGGAATAAATCAATATCCTTGGATTGCTTGGCCGACTGAATGCTCTCCATTAGGTACGGATCCCCGGCATAAGCCGCGTTCTCATAGACTCCGACGTTAACGGTCTCGAAGGTGACGGTGTTGCTGGTGATATTCGGAAACACAAGTCCGAAAAAAGTCGCGAGAAAAAGCGGAAAAGCGAGCGTCCAGAAAAGTGTAGAGATATCCCGGACATTGGATTTCATACGATACCCGAAAATATTCCAAAACATTTTCATCCCCCCTATAGGTCCCGAAGTTCTTTGCCGGTGATTTCCAAAAACACATCGTTTAACGTCGGAAGTTCGCAATAAATAACTCCGGTTTGGATCTCCCGTTTCTTTAACTCGGCAAGGATCTCTCCGAGTCCGTTCTTACCGACCTCGGTCTTTATCAGTAATCGATTCTCCTTACACTCCACCGAAGCGACGTGCGGCATGGCACCAACCCAGTCAACAGCTTCCTCCGGGCGACCGGACAAAAACTCCACGGTGATTTTTTCGCCGATCCGGATCATTCCCTTGAGTTCTTCCTTTGTGCCCTGCGCGATGATCTTCCCCTTATCCAGGATGCAGATCCGCGAGCAGATCTGCTCGACCTCTTCCATGTAATGAGACGTATAGATCACGGTCGCGCCTTCCTTATTCAGACGTACGATCCCTTCCAGAATACTGTTCCGACTCTGCGGGTCGACGGCAACGGTCGGCTCGTCCAAAATGATGAGCTTCGGCTTGTGAGCGATACCGCAGGCGATGTTTAAGCGGCGAAGAAGTCCGCCGCTGAGTTTTTTGGGGTAGAATTTACGAAAATCGGACAAACCGACGAATTCGATCGCCTCGTTGACGAGTTTTTTGCGTTCATCCTTGTCGGTGACATATAAGCCGCAGAAAAAATCGATGTTCTCGACGACCGTCAGTTCCTCGACGACCGCGACATTTTGCATCACGATGCCGATGTCTCTCTTTAAGTGATACGACGACGGCGTCATCTTTTCGCCAAAGACCTCGATATCTCCCTTGTCAAACGACAGAAGCGAAAGGATGCAGTTGATCGCAGTGGTCTTACCCGATCCGTTCGGACCGAGCAATCCGAAAATTTCGCCTTCGCGCACCTCTAAATCAAGATGGTCCAGCGCGATCAAATCACCGTACCTTTTAACCAGATTGGATACCTTAACGATCATATTTCCTCCTTTGGGGGAATCCTCTTCCCACCTGCACCTTTTGTCATGGTGTCATTATAGGCGCTTGCATTTCGCGACATAAGTGACATCCCTCCGGTTTCTCTCATGACAAATGTCATTTCTTTCATTTGCAGGCATGGTAAAATGATGAAAAGTGATATCTTAACTGTCGCATGGGAGTTTTTTTCGAAAATGAACAGAATGATCGACCGGCTCCTTCTATTATTGTTTTGTTCTATGGCCTTGCTGACCAAGAATGTCAATGAGTATTCGTCCGTGTACATCCTGGTGGCGATAACTCTGGTCGCAATCGATTTTTATTTCGAATCGGAGCGGGTATCCCTGATCCTGTTCATCCTGTCGATCATTGGAAGTGTGTTTCTGCCGGACGCATTCTTCTGCCTTCCCCTGATCATCTACGGATTGTTTGGCGGCCGTTACCGCTGGTTGTCCCTCCTTGCGTTGATCCCGTTCTTCGTTCATCTGCCGGATTACTCGACTTGGGCTTTCGCGATGCCGGCTCTTTTCCTCTTATCCGCTTATCTCTCTTTATCCACCGCTGCATCCGAAAAAAGGATCCGGGACAATAACGCGCTCCGCGATCTGAACGCGGAGAAGCAGCTTGAACTTGAACAAGCCAATCAGGAACTCATGGAACGGAAGGACTTCGAGGTCCACGCCGCCACCTTGGAGGAAAGAAACCGCATCGCCCGTGAGCTTCACGACAGTATCGGACATGTCCTTACCAGCGCCTTACTGCAGACCGGCGCCCTGATCGCGACCTGCACCGACGATAAGATGAAGCAACCGCTCACCGATCTGAAGGGTTCTCTGACCGACGGGATGAATCAGGTCCGTTCGAGCATTCATGACCTGCATGAGGAATCCGAGGACCTTTACGCCTCGGTTCAGGCAATCATCCGCAATTTCTCGTTCTGCCCGGTTAAACTTCTATATAACTTGGATACAGTTCCCGACCGGCCGATTCGCAACACATTTATCGCCGTCATCAAAGAGAGCTTATCCAACATCGCGCGTCACTCCGACGCGACGGAGGCCATTGTATCGATCAGGGAACACCCGGCACTCTATCAGTTGTCCGTTCGTGACAACGGAAGCGTCATCGGAGGCTCCGTCGGAGACCTCGAGAAAAGCCGGGGCATGGGGCTTCTGGGGATCGAGAAGAGAGTGGAAATTTTGAAAGGGAATGTCGTTTTTCGAAAACAAGGCGGCTTTGAAATCTTTATTTCTGTGCCGAAGGAGCAAACATGAAAATCATCATTATCGACGACGACCCGCTCGTGTCGTCCGCTCTTCAAACGATCCTCGAAGCGGATCCCGAGATCACCGTTGCGGCCGTGGGGCGTGACGGGAGTGAGGCCTTGGCACTTTATCGGACCCACAAGCCCGATATCCTTCTTCTGGATATTCGTATGAAGAACATATCCGGCCTTGCGGCCGGCGAAGCGGTCCTCGGCGAATTTCCGGACGCCCGGATTCTTTTCCTGACCACCTTTTCGGACGACGAATACATCATCCACGCATTGCGGATCGGCGCGCGCGGTTACCTTCTGAAGCAGGATTTCGACTCGATCGCACCCGCGCTTAAGGCGGTCATGACCGGGCAGAGCGTGTTCGGAGAAGAGATCGTTTCCAGGATCCCGCTGATGTCGAGGACTCCGGACAAACCGGATTCCGGCGCCTTTTCCGAACTGACCGAAAAGGAGTTGGATATTCTGAGGCTGTTGGGCGACGGTATGAGTAACAAGGAGATTTCCGAGAGACTTTTCATCGGAGAGGGAACCGTCCGCAACATCATCAGTACGATTTTAGATAAACTCAACCTAAAAAGCCGTACTCAACTGGCAATATTTTACATAAAGAACTCATGACCGCCCGACGTTGGTTTTCCGCAAAAGAATAAGACATTTTCGATTATTCGTATTATAATTGTAAGGCACGAAACGTTTGGAGGAACTGTCCCTGATGAATATCGCGATCGTTACCGACACCTATTTCCCGGATATCAACGGGGTTACGTCGTCGATTTTCACACTTTCCGAATCCTTGAGGAACCTCGGTCACAAGGTATACATTTTTACTGTTTCGGAACCGAAGAAAATGCTGGCAAAACTTAAGGAAGACTCTACGATTTATCGTTTCCCGAGCATTCCGATTTTTTTTATTAAACCACACAGAGCGACCGCACCCTTCTCAGCGCGCGTCATGCGACTGATGAAAGAGCTTGAAATTGACATCATCCATACGCAAACCGAGTTCTTCATGGGCTTCGTCGGGATGAACGCGTCCCTTTATATGCATTTGCCCATAATCCATACATACCATACAATGCTTGAAGACTATACTCACTACATCGCGAAGGGTTATCTTGCTACTCCGAAGATGGCTCAGGTCTTCAGCCGGGTTTTCTGCAACATGACCGATTCGGTGATCGTTCCGACCGCGAAGGTTGAGAAATCACTGAAAGCATACGGAGTTCAGCGGCCGATATATGTCATTCCGACCGGGATCGATCTGGAGCCGTTTCGAAGAAGCCGCTACGGAGAAGACGATATTGCGTCTTTAAAGCGTTCGCTCGGTATCGACCCGAAGCACAAGATCATTCTCTGTCTCGGTCGTGTCGCGCAAGAGAAAAGCATTGATATGGTCATACGGTCTATGCCGGAAATTGCGTCCCGCCATGCGGATGTACGCATGCTTGTCGTCGGAACCGGCCCCGCTCTTCCTTCTCTGAAGTCGCTTGCCGCTTCTCTTGGTGTCGCCGATCGCGTAACTTTTGCGGGATCCGCACCCTATAATGAAATCGGGAAGTATTATCGGCTCGGTGATATCTTCATTTCCTGCTCCGTAACGGAAACTCAGGGATTGACTTATTATGAAGCCATGGCTTCCGGACTGCCCGTCGTTGCTCGTCTTGATGACAGCGTCAGTAGTCTGCTCCGGGACGGGTACAATGCTCGTTTATTCGGCGAACCGGAAGCGATCCCCTCTATCGTTGACGATCTATTGATGAACAATGAGGCCTTAATGCGATATTCGACAAACGCCCTCCAATCCGTGCAGGAGTACTCGGCAACTACATTTGCGGAGCGTGTCCTCGTTGCATATTCGGCAACCATCGACCGGGACCGGGTTCATCGCGAGTCCAAAAAGCCCGTCCCCCTTCGGTTCCCTGTTTCGGAGGCCTTGCGTAAAGTAAAGCTGATCATGCCTCACCCGTCACGTTTTCGCGACCGCGGAATAAAATAATTCCTCTTCTCTCTGCTTTCACTGAACGGATAGGCCGTCGCGTCTATCTAAAGGAAATACCGGCTGATTGATAAACAAAAATCGCCCGCAATCGGTTCGATTCTCGCGACACGAACGATTTGTCCGGTAGCGGAGTCGATTCCCGTTGCGGGCGTTTAATCCGAAGCAACCATGGTCTATTTTTCAGAGAAACGTATGTCTCCGGACGTCGTTTTGATCGTCAGCCGATACTCCGGGTTCTCTCCGATCGTACCTTTTGTCGAACTTTTGGATATCTTGGCGTTGTCAAGCGAAACGTCCGTATCGATTTCGCCGCTTATCACGTAGAACTCCAATCGCAATGATGTTCCTTCCGCGACCGAAACGTCGATTTCTCCGGAGATGGCTTCCACGGAAAGATCGGAAGACACTTCTGTGGCATAAACCCGAATGCTTCCGGATGTTGTGGAAATCGATCCGCCGCCGGTATACTCGCCGATTTTGATGTCGCCTGAAACCGCTTTGATCGTACCCGTACCGATCACTTTCTCAATCGTGATATCTCCCGAAGTTGCTTTAACGGTCAGTTCATCCGCTTCGATCGTCCTGCAGGAATAGTCACCGGAGGATGTTTCAAGCGACAACCGATCCGCAGACAGGTTCAAACACCTCAAATCGCCGGAAGAGACCTTCAACATGAATTCCTCGAATCTAAAATCATCGGTCATCTCCATATCGCCCGACGCGCATTTGTAGTCCACTCTTCCGGAGAAGGAGTCCGGAATATAAACAGTCACTTCGCGTTTGCTCACGACAGAAAAAACAAATATCTTTCTCTTCTGCTCGATCCGAAGTTGACCGGAATCCTCGGATACCATCACTTGAGGATCATCCTTTTCCGATTCGGGACCGACGTAGATTACGCGGAAATCTCCGTCCTCCGATTTTCGAAAAACAACGTCCGCGGATGCCAGGTCGATATTGATTTCACTGAATTCCTTGCTCTCAAAGGTCTGGTCCGATATCGTGATCGAGGGACCGAAGCGGGCAAACCGAAATGACCCGTTCCCCGACAGAAAGAAAATCAAGATTCCGAGGATCGTCAACACGCCGACGATCAGAATGATCAGGAGTATGGTTCGAAGTGTTTTCATTTTTTCTCCTTTCTCATCTCAAAGAGGATACTG
>LSQX01268883.1_pt1 | contig 16976 bp, 13 predicted proteins | sample 654561 | NCBI WGS metagenome assembly LSQX01 (sample SAMN04489861, study PRJNA283612) | anaerobic digester metagenome | isolation source: 4 biogas reactors fed with cattle manure at either 37C or 55C with and... | place: Denmark: Kongens Lyngby | collected 2014
ATAACGGCTGGTCGCAGGCTAAAGCCTGCTGCTCGCCCATGCTACCCGAGTGTGTTGCGATTGCAAGCAATCGCTTCCGTTGTTATAAAAGCTTAAAAATTTTCATAACGAAAAGCAACGCACTTGAAAAGTGATGAAGAATTATGAATGAAAAAAGCAGACCTGTTGTTATCAGGCCTGCCTGCCTTTGAGCATTTCAATCTTCCTCGGGCAGTATGCCCAGGTTCACCGCTACATTGTCAAATGCGTCGATGACACATCTTTTTCCAGACCAGTTTTTGCAGGTCGTACAGGACACCTCACTCTCGCCTGAAGCACCCATAGTAGCCTGCATTTCCCGTCTTTCAGCCTGATATTGGCTACAGTTTTCACCAACTTGTTTTAGTTCTTCCGCCGTCATTTTCTCGCTCATTCTGTTCCCTCCCATTCATTCAACCAGATTATCCTGATCGAAGTATACCCCTGGAAGAGAATTTTATGTGCATGCAATTTTTCAATCGGCTTGTTTCAACTTGGCGAAGGAAGCCATCAGCCTTTTCATACCGAACTCATCAAAATTGATTTCAACCCGGTAATCGTTATCCTCGGGTACGATGGTAACAATGGTGCCCTTGCCAAACTTTTTGTGAATGACTCTTACTCCCGGTTCAAGACCGCTGATATCCAAATCGTTGGCCTGCGTAAAGGATGCAGTACGCTGCTTCCAAGTGTCAAACCCAACCGGTTGCTGCGAATTGACCGCTTTTTCCAATTTATTCTGTGATTTTTCAGCCCCGTCCTCTGTAAGCTCTGCCGGAATCTCATCCAAAAACCGGGAAGCACGGTTATAGGTTGTATTTCCAAAGATCATTCTGGATTTGGCATGAGTGAGGAAAAGCTGTTCCCTTGCCCTGGTAATGCCCACATAGCACAACCGCCTTTCCTCTTCCATTTCTTTTTCCTCACCGATGGAGCGGTAGCTGGGAAAAAGTCCTTCCTCTATGCCCGCCAGAAAGACCACGGGAAACTCCAGCCCCTTGGCGCTGTGCATGGTCATCAGCATCACCCTGTCGGGCTGCTCTTCGATATTATCGGTATCGGCCACCAGAGAGATATGGGCCAGAAAATCTTCCAGAGAGGGTTTTTCCTCTTCACTACCGCGGACAAATTCCATTGCGACCGACTGGAACTCCTGTATATTTTCCACCCTGGTTTTGGCCTCGTCGGTTCCCTCGGCTTGGAACTGCTGGATGATCCCGATTTCTTCGATAACGGTTTTCATCCATTCGGTCAGTTCGGTATATGGAGCCATGGTTCTGAACCGCGCAAGCTTGTCGATGAAATCCTTCAGCTTGGGAGCCGCCCGTACCAGGTCGGGGATGGCATGTGCTTCTAACAGAATAGAGTATATACTTACCTCATTGTTTATGGACAGCTGCTCCGCTTTGTCGAGTGTGGTCTTGCCGATTCCTCTTTTTGGAACATTGATGATTCGCTTCAGGCTGATATCATCATGGGGATTGTGGATCACCCGCAAATAGGCGATGATGTCCTTGATTTCCTTGCGGTCGTAGAACTTGTGCCCGCCGATAATTTTATAGGGCACACCGGTTTTCATAAACGCGTCTTCAAACACACGGGACTGTGCATTCAAGCGGTATAAGATGGCAAAATCCCCATACTTCCTCGTGCCGCTGTCTACTTCTTTTCGTATCGCCGAAGCTGTATACCAGGCTTCCTCCCTTTCGTCCTGGGCTTGATATACCCGTATCAGCTGCCCGGCATCGTTTTGTGTCCACAGGGTTTTATTCTTGCGGCCATTGTTGTTTTTAATCACCTTGTTTGCCGCGTTCAGAATATTTCCGGTGGAACGGTAATTCTGCTCCAGCTTGACCACACGACAGTTCTTAAAATCCTTCTCGAACTCGAGAATATTGCGGATATTGGCCCCGCGCCAGCCGTAAATGGACTGATCGTCATCGCCCACAACACAAATGTTTTTATGCTGCTGCGACAACATACTGACCAGTGTGTACTGCGAGGTGTTTGTGTCCTGATATTCATCTACAAGAATATATTTAAACTTGTTCTGATAATGCTGCAGTACGTCGGGGTTTTCACTAAGCACACGGTTGGTGTGCATGATGATGTCATCAAAATCCAGGGCATTGTTTGCCTTTAATTTTCTTTGATACAGCACATAAAGATTGGCTACCTTACGCTGCCTGAAGTCTGAGCCGGCCATTTCCGCATATTGCTCCGGGCTCATCAACTCGTCCTTTGCGCGCCCGATTTCGGCCAGTATCTGCTTTGGCGGAAAGTTTTTATCATTATAACCAAGCTGATGTAAACAGTCCTTCATCAGGGTTTCCTGATCGGAGGTGTCATAAATGACGAAATTCCGGTCAAACCCGATTCGCTCGATCTCTCTTCTGAGAATTCGAACGCAACAGGCGTGGAAGGTTCCTACCCAGATGTCCAGTGCTTTAGTGCCGACCAGCTTTTCAATACGTTCCTTCATTTCCTTAGCGGCTTTGTTGGTAAAGGTAATGGCCAGAATGCTCCATGGCGCAACGCCTTTTTCTTCGATAAGCCAGGCCACGCGGTGTGTCAGAACCCTGGTTTTTCCGCTGCCGGCACCCGCCAGAATAAGCAGCGGGCCTTGATAGTGTTCAACCGCTTCCTTTTGTTCAGGGTTCAACCCCAAAGTCAGATCCATCGTCAATCCTCCGGTCATGTTTGTCCCATTCATTATACAAGTTTACAGGCTGCTTTGCAAACGTTTGTTCTTGCACATTTGGACGGATTGATAGAAAAATGACCCAAATCTGTTGTGGCAGGGCAAAATCCCTGGTGTAACAGTCTAAGCGCATCGGTGGACAAAATCGGGCTGGGATTCATATCTCATGTGGTTCATCGGTGGTTCCCTCTTGCGTAAAGTTTGATCTTGTAATATCATAAAATAGCCTGAAATCAATACCTTATGGACATTTCATGGCAAAATCGGGAGGCTTTTCAATGGACAGAGTGAATATACATGGGGTTAAGATACATAATGTGACCATGCAAGAGGCGGTAGAAACCGTTCTGGGCTGGGTATCGGGAGATTCCATTCATGCCGTCTATACACCCAATGCTGAAATCATCATGCAGGCACAGAGAAACCAGGATCTGAAGAATATTCTCAATGAAGCAGGGCTGCTCATTCCCGACGGTGCGGGTGTGATCCTTGGGTCTAAAATATTGAAAACCCCACTAAAGGAAAAAGTTTCGGGGGTCGACCTGATCAAAAACCTGTTTAAAGCCTCTGCCGGAAAAAGCATCAGCTACTATATTCTTGGCGGCCAACCCGGGGTGGCTGAGATGGCTGCAGTAAACATCCTGTCCGAGTATGGAAAGGTGAATATCAAGGGCTACGCCCATGGCTATTTTTCTCCTGATGAAGAAGATGAGCTGATTGAAAGTATCAACAAGCTGAAACCAGACATTTTATTGGCGGGGTTCGGTGTACCCAAGCAGGAGTTCTGGATTCATCAGAACATGTATCGTCTGAAAACCAAGGTCTGCATTGGGGTGGGCGGTGCCATCGATGTTTTGGCGGGCACCGTGGCGCTTGCGCCGGAAGTCATGCGCAAGGCTGGCCTGGAATGGCTTTTCAGGCTGGTTCGGGAACCTAAACGCTATAAACGCATGATGGATCTTCCCCGCTTTGTACTCTTAACCTGGAAAAAACGGTTATCCGGGAAGAAATGATCCTCGGGTGCTTACCATACTAGAAAGGGTATTTTCCCATCAGGGCAAATTGCTTCTATGGCATCAGCACAGCTGATCCACACAAACAAAGCAGACCAGGTAAATGGCTGAAAGGTAGCTTATGAGAAGGCAGACCTATATCCGTGAAAAAAAGAAGTATTGGACGATCAAAAACCGTGGTTACAAGGCATACCGTACAGAGCGCTCCGGCACGAAGCCTGTGAACAAGAAGAAAGCGCTTTTGATGGTGCTTATATCTGTGCTGCTTGTGTTATTACCGCAAATTGCAAAGACAGTCGCAGTCTCCAATCCCGATCTGGTCGAAAAGTACTTTTCGCGCGGTCTTTATCCGATAACCTCCCGCATTCAATCCGCCATAGCCAACCTTGTACCCTTTTCCATTTATGAAATCGTTATTGTCTGTCTGATACTGTATGCATTATACCGCTTTTTCAGATTGATCCAATCTTTTTTCCGCAGAAGCTTCACCGACGAAATCATCCGGTTTTTAGCACAGGTTCTTTTGATCGTTTCCATCGGCCTGTTTCTCTTTCAATTCGCCTGGAGTCTGAACAATTACCGCACCCCCATAAAGGATCAGCTTGGGCTGGATGTACGGCAAGCTTCTGTTTCTGAACTGGCAGACACTTATAAAGCGCTTGTTGACAGTGCCAATGCTTCCCGCTCCAGGCTGGACGCGGTACAGGCTTCTGATCCGCAAAAGCTGCGCAACGTTTTCAACACGGCCTGGGAAGGGTATCCACCCCTTTCACAGCAGTATTCTCTTTTTCACGGCCACCGTGTCCGGGTAAAGGGGTTGTACCTATTTTCATGGGTTCAGACCATTTCAGGCTATGCAGGGGTTTACAACTTTTTTACCGGTGAACCAAATATCAATATCCAGCCTCCGCTGGTATCTCTTCCACACTCAGCCAGCCATGAAATTGCGCATCAAATGGGGATTACCCTGGAAGATGAAGCAAACTACGCAGGGTTTTTAGCCTGCATGAACCACCCGGATGATCTTTTCCGGTATTCGGGATACCTCAGCGCTTTAACCTATACCGGCAACGCGCTGTATGCGCAGTCTCCTGATACCTATTCAGAACTGTCTGCCATGCTGAGCAACGAAATACAAGCGGATCAGCAGGAAATTCGGGAGTTCTGGGATCAGCATCAAAAAAAGACGGCCTCGCAAATAGCCGATAAAATGAATGAAACCTATCTGAAAAGCAATAATCAACCCGAAGGAATGCATAGCTATGGCAAATTTGTGGATTTGCTAATCGCCGACTATCTTAAGGACGGTCAGATTTAACGCGAAGAAGGCTTTAAAGTGCCTGTGTGTATCGGGCAAATTATCACCCTCAGTTTGATGCATTAGAATATCCATGATCAGCGTAAAGTCATATTTCTATTTTACATTGAGTGGGAGGAGAGTCCAAGGTGAAACGGCTGAAACTTATAGCCGTTTCATTTATCGTGTTGAGGCCCATACCCCTGCAATCCTTACAATTTATCGATCAGATACACAGTCATGGCGTACACACAATCCAGTGTGACCGGCTTATCCGGGTTGATCCTTGTCAACACTTCCGCCGGGAACAGGCCTTTGTCCTTTGCTGTTTGAAACGCATTTCCCTGCGTGTATGGAATGTCCGCAGCCTTTAAAAGAATTTCGGCTGCTGTCTCACCGGTAAGAATATTTTCGTTGCGAAAAGCGCGGATTCTGCTGTCGAGCTCCAGCGAATATTTCTGTGGTGCAGCCTTGACCATTAAGTTGATCAACAATGTGGTCAGATGCTCTTCATTGCTTTCAAGATTTAACAGATAATCGTTGTTCATCCCTCCAGCTACCAGGCCGTACTCGGTAAGAACCTTGATGCTGTTCCATGCCCAATGATCCGCGTTGGGGTTGGGGATATCAAAGTCCTCCAGGATAAGACCCGACCTCTTCAAAAGGCCCTGGTATTCCTGGATGTCCTGTGCGGGCGCCTTCATCAGCTCGGCAGGGGTCATATCGTTCAGGTAACACCAGGCTGCGGTAACCCCCATTGCTTCTCCTGCGGTGATATTCACTGACATCCTGCCGGCGCTTGTGGATGCAAGGGATGAAAAGGAAGCCTTTTTACCGACCATCAGCAGGTTATCCAGATTTTTTGAGATAAAACAGCCCAACGGAATGGAATAGACGGTCGGGTTGCCCATGATATAGGAATACTCCTCGGACATCTGGGCGCTGACAAATTTTTCAGCATCCACCGGGCCGGAAGCCATGATGACCTTGTCGGTAAAATCCCTGTTTTCCAGAATATCCTCTACCTTCAGCCGGTAGTGCCCTTCATAATGCCGGTATTCCGGAATATAAAACTGGGATGGGCCTGTGCGGAAGGTGCAGTTCTCAAAGGGAACGAATACCACCTGTAAAAACACCGTCAGCATTTGCGCTTCCTTCAATGCGGCGTTAAAATCCTCTTCCATCTTTTCAGGGTCGTTCACATTAGCGCCATGCATCCGGATACCGCTGATCACGATATCATCCCCAGGCTGACCGATAAATTTCAAATTGGAAATTCTGATTTTAGGGCTGTTTTTCTGATATTGCTTCAGCACCGATTGGAAATCATCCATGATCTGTCTTCCCTTTCGGATGCTTTCGATATCCTGCCAGTTGACGTCTGAAATGATGAAATTGTATTCCACCGGCATATAGGAATCGGGTACGTTAATATCGCCGGATCCTTGAAAACAGGGCACATTGCAAAGCGAAAGCAGTGTTCCGTCTTCTGTCGCGTCGATAAACACGGACGCTTCAACATACTGGGTTTCGCCATCTCCGTAGATGTTAACTCCTTCCAAAAGATTATCATTCATCTGTACTGACAGAATTCCAGCATCGTAAATAACCTTCAGGTTGGGCTCTCTTTGCAGCTTCTTTTTAGTGGTGGATATGTAGTCTTCAATGGAGAAATTACTGCCGGTTTCACCAAAAAACTCGGTATATATGCCGTTTGTCAGCCTTTTCTTTTCCCCGTTGATGATGGCATAATCCGGGGATGTATATGTCACCAGCGCGGATTTGATGATACCGCCCGGATCCAGATCCTCGGTGACAAGCAGGGTCTTAAGGCCCATACGTGAGGCTGAAAGGGCAGCGGCAACTCCCTCGGGTTCAGTTCCAAAAACCACCAGAGCGTATTGGTTTTTTCCCGCAGGGCCGACTGCCTTCCTTGTTTTTCTTTCAAATTCTTCCCCGGTAATGATGGGACGGATTCCAAACCAGAAGGTTAAGAAAAACAGCACCACAATTACAACATTCCGGGTAAAGTTTCCCTTTTTCATATTACATCCCTTATTCGATGGTATAGCTTCCCCTAATCAGCATAAATGCCTTGTCGGAGGTTATGTGAATTCCTCTTCCGTCGTTGCGGGAGGAAATGAGTAAATGCTGGTTCGTGATCAGCGCACCCTCGGTCAGATCCGCCGCAGCCGTTGCATCCGCAAGGCCACCCAGTTCCCCCTGGATAGCTTTGGTTTGGCCGCTGCGCACCAGCACCTCGGCACCCGAACCCAGCATAATTTTCTGGCCTTTGTTTGCCTCAACCACCACAAAGCCCGCCTGCAGTTCCTCCACCTTTTGAACCAGCTCAAGATTCCGTTTTTCCAGCTCCTGAATTCTTGTGACCGCCTGGATGGTGAGGTTAATCAGATCGGATATATCCGTTCTCAGATTATTGATCACCTGCTGGTCCACGGTTCCACCGGAGGGTGTGCCCCCGGACGGAGCGCCGGGTACTGTTCCGCTGCCGATTTTTTGTGTCAGTAACAGAATTTGCTCATCCACATAGCTTTTGGTAACCAGGGGATCAAACTCACTGCCCGGTTGCGCCTGTGATGCAGCCTGTGCAGCAGTGATCGCCCCGATAGCCGCCACCAGTGTGATCGTCAGAAATAACAGCCTTCTTTTTTTCATCCTTTGTAAACCCCCTATCACCTGATTCAATTGAAAGCTTGTCCGGCTTTCGGTCTGCAAACCAGATTCCCCGCCGATTATCAATTACCGGTGTTTCCCGGTAGAAACGGCATATATGTATTTGTTATTGAATATATCTGGTTTCCAGCCCAAAGCTTGTGCTCAGCGCATCGTTTACTTTTATCATCAATACTTCATCCAAATGGCCTGTTTTCTCGCGCAGCCTTCTTTTATCAATGGTTCTGACCTGCTCAAGAAGGATGACGGAGTCCTTGTTCAGCCCATACAGTTCACCGGGGATTTCAATATGGGTCGGCAGCTTTGCCTTGCTCAGCCTCGATGTGATGGCCGAGACAATGATGGTGGGGCTGTAACGATTTCCCACATCATTTTGTATCACCAGAACCGGCCTGATGCCGCCCTGTTCGGATCCGATTACCGGGCTCAAATCCGCATAGAAGATATCTCCTCTTCTAATCTCCACGCTATAAACACTCCTCGCGCTGGATTTGACCCCACAGAACTCTATTTACCCAATTTTATTGTATAGTTCATTGGGTTACCCCGTCAAATTAAATGTCCGTTACAGGCTGCGAAGCCTGTTGGCTTGAAAACTCCCTGTTCACTTTTCCCGGGAGCTGACCTGTAGCCGGACAAACGCTCACGGCCTGTGGCGCAGCGTTTGCTCTTTTTCTTTATCATTAAGTATTGCATTTTTTTGCATAATTCATACATTGCCCCATACCAGGAGCCAAAACGGAAGGGTTATGTTGGCATTCCTGCAGCGATGTCCGGCATTATACAAACATATATTTTTAAACAGCTACTAATGGGTGGTATTAAAAGCCGCCGTGCCATGCAGATAGTTTATCACATTGACCACTTTACCTTCCTTCAGATATACCCTGGGAACCCGTTTCCCAATCAGGCACACTACCTCATAGTTAACAGTCTGTGACAGCGCTGCAACCTCTTCCACAGTAATTTCACGATTTCCCTGTTTACCAAACAGAACAACCTCGTCCCCGGTTTTCACAGGGGTTGGAATATCGGTAACATCCACCATGCACTGGTCCATACACACACGCCCCAGAACCGGAGCGTATTCTCCATGGATCAGTACCCTGCCTGTGTTTGAAAGAAGCCTGCTGTAGCCGTCGGCATAACCGATGGGTATGGTGGCGATCCGGCTTTTTCTTTTGGTGGTATAGGTTCTTCCATAGCTGACCGGAACCCCGGGCTCAACCTCCCTGACCATGACCACCTTGGCTTTCAGCGACATGGCGGGCTTCAGTTCAATCACTGTTTTGTCCACCTCGTCCGAAGGATACAGCCCATACAAAATAATACCCGGTCGAACCATGTCCAGATCCAGGGTTGGATACTGGAGAATACCACCGCTGTTACTGATATGCTTCACCGGAATCAGGATTCCAATCCTGTTCAGTTCCTGAACAATGCTTTCAAACATTTCATACTGGAGTAGCGTATATTCGCGCTCAGCCTCATCGGCGGAGGCAAAATGGCTGAACAACCCTTCAATAATGATTCCGGGCAGTTGATTGATTTCAACCACATCCTTGATGGCACTGTATCCAGGGGAAAAACCCACCCGGGTCATTCCGGTATCGATCTTGATATGGATTCGCGCCTGTTTACCAAGCTTCACGGCAGCTTTCGACAGTGCCTGTGCCAAATCGTGGCTGAACACGGTTTGGGTAATGCCATATTCAATAATTTCTTCCGCGCGCACCGGGTCGGTATAGCTTAGCACCAGGATGGGCACTTTCACCCCAATGTCCCTCAGTTGAATGGCCTCATCAAGCATGGATACGGCCAGGCGACTGGCACCGCTTTCCAGAAGCGTCGGAACCGTTTCAAAAATGCCGTGCCCGTATGCGTCGGCTTTAACGACAGCCATCATTTCGGTCATCTTCCCCACCCGTTTGGCGATTTCACGGACATTATGCCCGATATGATCCAGGTTTATCTCGGCCCAGGTTCTGTTCTGTCCTGTATTCAAAGGTTTAACCCTTCCCTTCTTCATTTTTGGTTATAGCTTGATTTCAAAAGATATAATCCTTCAGGTGCCCGGGGGGTTCTGCCCGGGATGCGCTTGTTTCGACGATGCGCGCCTCAAATCAGCTATCACCGATGGTATAACATTTACCAGTTCCCCCGCCGTAAAACCGGCAAGATCAGCTTCACCCGCCAATACTTCTCCGCAGCGGCCATGAATGAACACCGCAAGGGCCAGTGCCTGCGGACAGGGCACGCCCTGTGCGATCAGTGACCCGGCAATGCCTGCCAGCACATCGCCTGATCCGGCGACAGCAAGGCAGGAATGACCCGATGTGTTGATTTTATAGCTTCCATCCGGGTAAGCAACGACTGTTCCCGCGCCCTTCAACGCGATGGCTGCATTGTTTTCGCGGCTGAACCTCAGCGCGTATTCCACACGATCCCTTTGTATTTCTTCCGCAGTAATTCCGGTAAGCCTGGAAAATTCACCAGGATGGGGTGTGATCACCACCTCAGCCTTAGCCTTTCGAAGGGTTTGTGGTTCCAACACATTGAGCGCATCAGCGTCTATCACCATAGGTGTTACGCAATTTTCAATGAATACGCTCACCCATTGTGCCACAGGTGCCTTCGCGGAAAGCCCCGGACCAAGAACCACTGCATCCATGGACGCAGCCAGCTTTAAAAGCTCGTCAAGGTTTTCAGGAAGGAGCAGTCCGTTTTTATCAACTTGCGGCATAACAATCGCTTCCGGAATATTGATGCAGTAAACAGAAGACAGGGAACCGGGTACTGCCAGGTAAACCATCCCGCAACCGGTTTTGAATGCTGCCCTGGCTGCCAGCGTGCCGGCGCCCGTCATCCCGGTGGAGCCAGTAATGATCAGGACCTTTCCGAAGGTTCCCTTATGGCCGTCTGACGGCCGTTTGGGCAGAAGCCCGCCACAGGAGGAAAGGTCAAGCAGTTCCCCGGTAAGGTCAGCCATTTCTGCTGCACCAGCGGGTATTCCAATATCCGCCACAGTAACCTTTCCCGCGTGGTATCTGCCCGGGTATTGCCAAAGCCCCGGTTTTGGCAGTGAAAAGGTAACAGTTTCATCGGCTTTCACAGCCGATCCGTACACCTGGCCGGTTTTGCCATCAATTCCCGAAGGAATGTCAATGGACAGAACCCTTGCTTTGCTTTCATTCACAGCATTTATCGCGGCCGCAAATGCTCCTGTTACCATACCATGAATTCCCGTGCCGAATATCCCATCGAGGATAAGATCAGATGAACCAAGCTTTAACAGAGCCCCCCTCAGAAAGGATTCATCATCGATAAAAGCTGTTTTTACTCCAATCTTCTCAAGAATCTGCAAATAGGTAAGGGCATCGCCGGTGACACACCCCGGGCGAACCAAAGAAATAACCGAAACCGGGTATCCCCACTGGTGAAGATGTCTGACAGCCGCAAAGGCATCTCCCCCGTTATTACCCTTTCCGGTAATGGCAAAGATCTGTTTCGTTTTATCCCCGGATAACATTTCGCAGGCTTTTTCCGCTACCTTCAGCGCTGCGTTTTCCATCAGCAGAATACCGGGGATCCCGTAAACCGTTATCGCGGCTTCATCCACTTTTTTCATCTGTTGCGGGGTTATTAGCTTCATCTTTTTTCTCCTCCGGTTTCAGGAACATTTGATCCAGTTTGGTTAACTCATCCGATCCCAAAAGGGTATGGAAGAAGGAGTATACCTCTGTCCAGTCGGTGGACATGCCCTGCCTTTTCGCCTGTAAATCCTTCAACCTTTTCTTTGCCTGTTCCAATTCCCGATCCAGCTTTTTCTGTCTTTCCCTTGAATCGGACATCACGCTGTAAACATGGCGGACGGTAGCATCAAGAAGCTTGAAATTCGTCTCTCGGATTCTGTCCTTCATCATGTAAAGCTCATTTTGAATGTCCTGAGCCCGTTTGTTCAGGGCTTCAATTCTTTCCTTTGACTGGGCCAGGGATTTCTTCGCTTCCTCATTGTTTTTATCAAAGGCCTCTTCAGTGAGTGTCATAATGCGATTCATGTACTTTATCTTTTCAGGTTCAATGTTTTTCTGCTCCTGATAAAGGCTTGCTTCCTTCCCCAGCAGCTTATTCAGGAAATCCTGCTGCCGTTCTATTCCCGCCGTGATGGGAATGACCTTAAAAAGTTTGTTCCAACGCTCATCCAATGTTAAAATAACAATATCGTTCTTTTTCAGCGTAGCAATATTGAAGTCCAGTTTTTGTTTTCGCCGTAAAAACAGCATTGGCCTACCTCCGGTGTGGGAAGGCTGTTCATGCAAGCCATGCCCGGTTTTATTAGTGGGACGCTGCAAAAATAAACTGGTACGGAATTTCCACAGCATCAAAGATATTATCGACATTTCCCGCCCACCGGGTTAGAAACAAAAGCACGGGATTTTTATCCCAGGTTTTTCATTCACCCATATAATATATTATCCTGATAAAAACTACTTGTTTTGATTCAGACTGTGAATGCCGATAAATCCTTTAGTACTGTTTGTATTCATCCGAAAAGCCTTTTGAGAATTCATTCAATTTCAGACAGTGCAGGTTTTTCTGTAATCCTTTGCACTCTGAAATTAGAAAAAATTATTGTTTTTCTTGAAATCAATAGGGGGATTATATTATCATGCTGATAAAAGACAATCAATCATCAACCGGAAAGAAACATAAAAAGATACTGCCAGTCGCCATCATTCTGTTTGCGCTCTTGTTATCCGGAACCATTTTTCTGTCAATGAAAATTCTGAACAATCCGAACGTATACAGCGGAGTTTATCTGGATGGTGTGCATCTTGGCGGCTTAAGCGAGGAAATGCTGAAAGAGTATCTTCAGAATAAATATGAAGCGGATCTGTCCGCCATTGAATTGAATATCTTTCATAAAAGCTATCCGTCCGTGATAACCTTTGGAGATCTGAACGTCAAAATTAATGATAAGGCAACTTTCAATCAAATATATGATTCAGGAAGAAAAGGCAACATCTTTCAACGATTGACACAGGTGTACCGACTGAATAAAGAACATAAATATCTGCAAACTGAAGTGTCCATCGATACGAATGCACTGACCAAAGTGATTGAAGACGTATACAGTAATACCTATGTACCTGCAGGTTCTCACTCCCTGTTGCTGCTGGATGAAGGCATTTTTCTTCAATCGGGTCAATGCGGCTATGCGGTCAACAAGGAAATGCTGAAGGATCGGATTGTTGAACAGGTAAAACAATTAAAACCCGGAATCGTCGTCGTACCGGTTCAGGAAGTCCTACCCGAAAGGGTTGATGTCGATTCCTTCTACAATAAAATCGTACAGGAATCACGGGATGCATCCTTCGAGCTGAACAATGGTGAAATCCGTATCATTCCTGAAATAACAGGAAGAAAACTGGATAAGGCCGCCTTTTTATCCTCCGTGGCAGAGTTGGAGGCAAAATCCGGAAAATATTCTCTTGAGCTGGAGATTCCGGTTGAAACCATACAGCCTCAGAAAACCGCCAAAATGATTGAAGAAGCGTTATTTCATGATGAGCTTGGGAAATATCAAACCGTATTTCCGTTGAAAACCGGCAATGATAAAGCCAGGGCGGTAAACATTCGCCTGGCCACGCAGGCCATTGACGGAGCGATTCTTATGCCCGGTGAAACCTTTTCTTTTAATGAAATCGTGGGCAGACGCACCACCGAAAAGGGCTATCAACAGGCAATCGTTTACAGTGACGACGGAGTATCCATAGATGTGGGCGGCGGTATATGTCAGGTTTCTACCACCTTGTATAATGCGAGTCTGCTGGCCAATCTGCAAATTGACGAGCAGACTCCTCATTTGTTCACAGTTGCATATGTCCCTCTGGGAAGAGATTCTGCCGTATCCTATGGGATAGAGGATTACAGGTTTACAAACAATACCAACTGGCCTTTGAAGATTAACGGGAAGGTATCCAATGATCAAGTTACGTTTACACTTATCGGCACCGATGAGGATCCTGATCTGGAGGTTATCCTCCAAACTTCCGTCTTAAAAACCATCCCCTTCGAAAAGAAAACCGTGGAAGACAAAACCCTCTCAAAGGGAAGCAGTGTCGTGATACAGCCCGGAATGGATGGGGCTGTTGTGGACACCTTTTATACCCTTAAAAGGGGAAAAGACATTGTTTCCAGCTACAAGCTGCACACAGTCAGCTATAAGGCGCTTCCGGAAATTACCCGCGTTGCGCCGAAATAACAGGGGATGAATTCAACCTTACCTCAGTGTTTTGGGCGCCTGTCTGCACAGCAGGTTACCGTGTCTGCACCCGTGTAACACTACTCACAAACTGAGGCGGGAAAGATGAGTAATGAACCTCTCTTGATCCATTCATAATATGAATAGTTTCAAAATCATGCTGTTGGGTAAGTATTGAGAAATAGTTTTCAAAGGAGGCTTTAAAGCATGAAAAAATTGTTCAAATGCACTGTTTGCGGTTATGTTCACGAAGATGGCGAGGCACCGGATTTCTGCCCGAAATGCGGTGTTCCAAAAGAGAAATTTGAAGAACTGAGCGAAGAAGCTGCAAATAAAATATATGCTTCTGACCGCACCAACGATATCCACATGGAATTGGTTCGTCTTGGCATGAAAATAGCCGCGTTATGCGAGGAGGGAATTCAGCTGAACCTCGATCCGCCATGCGTATCCCTTTTCGAAAAAGCCAAAAAAGAAGCCGGGGTGATCAAGCAGCGCTCCAAAGCAGAACTTGCAGGACATATGAGCAGAGGGAAGTTTTAAGGAATGCGTGTTTTTATTGTTACTGAAAAAGATCATGGGAAAAGAGCAGACCGGTATCTTCAAAACGAGATGCCGGATCTGCCTTTTCGTTTGCTCGCGAGAACCTTCCGGAAACGGGATGTGAAAGTGAACGGTGCCCGGGTGAAAGACGATCATCTCCTTTCCGTGGGAGACAGGGTTGAGCTCTATCTTGCTGAGGAGCTTCTCACCGCTTCGTCTGAGCAACTAAATTTTACCATCGTTTTTGAAGATGCCAATATCCTCGTGATCAACAAGCCCTCAGGTATCCCGGTGCAGGATGAGAAAGAGTCCTCCGTTGAAAAGGTATTGCAGGCCGCATATTCAGAGGTGCTGCCTGAGGGCTTTCCCGCATTGTGTCATCGGCTTGACCGAAATACCGGCGGGCTTCTGTTGCTGGCAAAAAACAAAGCCTGTCTGGACCTTCTGTTTGAAAAATTTAAGGAACATGAAATCTGCAAGCTTTACCGCTGTGTGGTCTGCGGATGTCCCCAGAAACACCGCGGAGAGTTGACGGCTTATCTGGTAAAGCAACCGCAAAACAGTCTGGTTAAAATATTCAACCGCAAAGTACCAGGCAGTGTTCCGATACAGACGAACTATCGAGTGCTGGAGACAAGGGGCGAACTATCGCTGCTGGAGGTCGAGCTGGTAACGGGGCGAACACATCAGATACGGGCGCACTTGGCCTTTTTGGGGTTCCCGGTATTGGGCGACGGGAAATACGGTTTAAATGCGATGAACCGAAAATATGGCGCAAAACGGCAGCTTCTATGGAGCACTGCCATCCGGTTCTGCTTCAGGCAGAACGAGTCAAGCCTGAATAATCTAAACGGGAAAACGATATCTCTGCCGGAGAAAAGCCTGGCGGAGATAATGGCAGTATACAAAAATAATTGAATGCTCGCAGCATGGAGCATAAAAAGCGATAACCGTTCCGAAAAACAATCGGAACGGTTATCAGTTTTTAGGGTAAGTACGCTTTTATCTTTTGTGGCTTATGATGATTCATCGGATGTATCACTTATTTTGACAAAAGGTTATACAATACCTGAGCCATTTCCGCTCTGGTGGACGAGTCCTCTGCAAGGAGGTTCCCATTGCTGCCCTTGATAATTCCTGCCCTGACAAGCTTGTCAATGGCTTCTTTTGCCCATGAGGCTATCTTATCGGCATCAACAAAGGTATTCAACGGTTGCCCGTCTTCACCTGATGGAAGCTTTCCAACAGCCTTGAGTGTATTGTATAGCAGCGTGAACATTTCCTGCCTTGTTATATTCTTCTCCGGCGCAAACCTGTTGTCACCAATGCCTTTGGAGATACCTAACCGTTTTGCTGCCGCAAGGTAACCTGTATACCAGGTATCCCCTGCATCCACAAAATTATCTTCGGGGTTTTCATCGGGCTCCATTCCATAAGCTCTCATGACCATCACCAGGAATTCGCCGCGTGTCAGCTTCGCATCCGGATTATAGCTGCTGTTGCCTGTTCCTCTGGTGATATTTCTGGCCGCAATAAAGCTGACGGCGTTGTGATACCATGCGTTGGCAGATACATCATTGAAGCCTACCTTGTTATAGCCGACCGCATATTGCGAGAAGTGGCTTGTTGTAAACCTAACGTTACCTGTTGCCGGATCATAGAAGCAATCCGTAATGACCTCCAGTTCTCCCTGTGCATTGATGAAATAGATAACGATGGCGTTCATGTCCTCATCCGGCTTCGGCGAATACGGAACCGATACGGAAACATTCCCGTCGAACTGCGATATGACCTTGTCTCCGCTGGTAACGCTGAAATCGAATACAGGACGGTCTCCAATCATTTCCTGTGTTTCTTCGCTGAGGGTTTCAGTATCAACCTTCGCCATCGAGATGATTACATCTGCTGAACTCTGTTGCGATATGGTGTTCAGGGCATCTGAATCAAAGGTGAGCGATGCAACAGGAGATGACATCGTCAACGCTTTCAACTCTTTCTGCGCAGCTTCGTCAATTGCAGTCTTGGGCAGGCTTGCCTTAACATCGCTGGCTGCCTTATCGGTTTCAACCCTGAATTCGATTCCTGTGGTCGTGCCTTTTTGCTGCTTTTGGGTTTCCTCAAGAGCTTTCTTGATGATCTCGCTTGCCTGCTCCTGTGTAAAGGTGGTGGCCGCACGGCCTTTCTCATCAACAATGGCCTGCGTTGTTCCCGTAGCGATCAGAGTGTTCTGGCCCTGGGTGATAACAACATTGGATGAGCCAGGCGCGGATGTCGGCACTGGTGTTGGTTTTGGGGCTGTTGTCGGAGTTGGGGCAGGTGAAAGCTTTGCAGTGGATGTTGGTGTCGGTGTGTCGCCGGTTGAGCTGCCTCCGCCCTGATCATCATTGTTGATGGTATATTTTGCTGTAACGATCAAATCGGAGGTGACATTGCTGAACGCCTTGT
>LSQX01195266.1_pt1 | contig 16974 bp, 20 predicted proteins | sample 654561 | NCBI WGS metagenome assembly LSQX01 (sample SAMN04489861, study PRJNA283612) | anaerobic digester metagenome | isolation source: 4 biogas reactors fed with cattle manure at either 37C or 55C with and... | place: Denmark: Kongens Lyngby | collected 2014
CCTATAAAAAGTTGACACCGTCCTAGATCTTGCAAGAATTGGCCGGAGGATTACTTTTTTGGTATAATTATTCCTTAAAGATATTTACCATGAAAGGAGTTAAACCTGTGATAGAAGAAAAGGCATCAGCAGGTGAAAGCAAGAATGATCGAGTTTTTTATGTAACAACACCGATCTATTACCCCAGTGATAGGCTCCATATCGGACATGCCTATACCACTGTGGCGGCAGATTGTATGGCCCGCTACAAACGGATGCGGGGCTATGATGTGTTTTTTCTGACAGGATCTGATGAACACGGTCAGAAAATAGAAAGGAAGGCTAGGGAGCGGGGTATGGACCCGCAGAGTTATGTAGATAAGATTGTGGCCTCCTTTCAAAAATTGTGGGAAAAACTGCTGATCACTAATAATGATTTTATTCGTACCACTGAAGGGCGCCATGAAAAGGCTGTTCAGGCCCTTTTTCAAAAGCTGTATGATCAAGGGGATATCTATAAGTCCTATTATGAAGGCTTATACTGCACCCCCTGTGAAGCCTTCTGGCTGGAAAGACAGCTTGTTGATGGTAACTGCCCGGACTGCGGACGGCCGGTGGAGCATGTTAAAGAAGAGAGTTATTTTTTCAGGCTCTCCAAGTATCAGGACCGTTTGCTGCAATATATAGAAGAGAATCCAGGCTTTATCCAACCAGCTTCCCGGCGTCATGAAATGATCAATTTTATCAAGAGCGGGCTGGAGGATCTCTGTGTCTCCAGGACCAGTTTCAAATGGGGTATTCCGGTTCCCTTTGCACCTGACCATGTAGTTTATGTTTGGTTTGATGCATTGGTCAACTATTTATCAGCTCTGGGATGGCAGGATGGGGAGCAGCGTTTCGAACACTACTGGCCCCATGCGGTTCATCTGATGGCAAAGGATATTGTCCGCTTCCATTCAGTGATCTGGCCGATCATTCTCATGGCTGCGGGGCTCCCTTTGCCGCGCACCATTTTTGGCCACGGCTGGTTGCTGCTGGAGGGAGGGAAGATCTCCAAATCAAAGGGGAATGTGGTTGATCCCATGATCTTGATCGACCGCTATGGGGTGGATGCAGTGCGCTACTACCTTTTGCGGGAGCTCCCCTATGGTGGAGACAGCTACTACAGTGAGGATGACCTGATCAACAGGATCAACACGGACCTGGCCAATGATTTGGGGAACCTGATCAGCCGCACCCTGGGCATGGTCAAAAAATACCAGGGCGGTGTTTTGGCTGCACCTAGCCCTGCTGAGGGCCCTGATGATGATCTGATCAACTGTGCCCGGGAAGTGAAAGTGGAGCTGGAGCAGCAGTTGGAGCGGATGGATTTCAGCAGCGCCCTAGCTGCCATCTGGAAGCTGGTGCGCCGTGCCAACCGCTATGTTGATGAAACAACCCCCTGGGTTTTGGCCCGGGACCCTGATAAAAAAGAGAGGCTGAAGACCGTTCTCTATAACCTCAGTGAAGCGGTGCGCATCTTGACCATCTGGTGTTCGCCTTTTATGCCTGTCTTTCCTGAGCGTGTGTTTGCCCAGTTCGGGATCGCCGACCAGCCTGAACTGCACAGTTGGGACAGCACTGAGGATTGGGGAAGAATGCCTGTCAATCTGAGAATGGAACCAGGCCCAGGTATTTTCCCGCGCATCATGGTGGATAATGACGCAGAAGCCCAGAGCGAAAAAGAGGGGAAAACAGCTGAGAAGAAACCGGCAAAAGAGAGCAAAGAAAAGGCAGAAGAAAAGCCGCAGATCACCATAGATGAATTTGCCCGCATGGACCTGCGGGTGGCCTTGGTCAAGAGCGCGGAAAAGATTAAGGGGGCTGACCGGCTGCTTAAGCTGGAAGTTGAGTTGGGAGAGGAAACGAGGACGATTGTGGCAGGTATTGCCCAGCACTATACCCCCGAATCCCTGGTCGGGAAATCGGTGGTGATCGTAGCCAACCTGGCACCGGTCAAACTGCGGGGTGTGACCTCTAAGGGCATGATTCTGGCTGCTAGTGAAGGGGAAGACCTGGGGATCCTTACTGTTGACCGGGAGGTTCCACCAGGCAGCCGTGTAAAATAAATTAAAAATGCCGCTGCGACAGAGATGTTAAACCGGCCGGTCGGAACAGTTTCCACCGGCGGTTTTGATTAATCAGAACTAGGGGTGGCAATATGTCTTTTCATATAATTGATACTCATGCTCATCTGGATGATGCCAAGTTTTCCGCTGATTTGAACGCTGTCCTGGCAAGGGCACAGGATAAGGGTATTTCTCAGATAGTCAGTGTGGGAAGCAATTTCAGTTCCTCTCGCCGGGCGGTTGCCCTGGCGAAAGAGCACAAGCAGATATATGCTGCTGTGGGGGTCCATCCCCATGATGCTAAAGATGTGGTCCCCCGCACTTGGGATGGGCTGCGCCTCCTGTGTGAAAGCAGTAGGGTAGTAGCCTGGGGGGAGATCGGACTGGATTACCATTACAATTTCTCTCCACCGGAAATACAAGTGGCTGTTTTCAGAAAACAGCTGGAAATCGCCGGAGAATTAAACCTTCCTGTTATTATCCATGACCGGGAGGCACACCATGAAGTCCTTTCCATTTTAAAAGACTTTACAGGGCTGGCAGGGGTGGTCATCCACTGTTTTTCCGGGGACCGGCGGATAGCTGATATCTGCCTGGAAAGGGGATATTATCTAGGCATCGGCGGAACACTGACCTACCCCAAAAACAACAAACTGAGGGAGGTTGTGTCCGAGGCCCCACTGGACCGTATCTTTTTGGAAACAGACTGCCCTTACCTGGCTCCCCAACCCTGGCGAGGCAAGCGGAATGAACCCTCTTACCTGACCGCGGTGGTTGAGGAGATCTCCAGGATTAAAGATGTATCCCCTGAAGAAGTGGCAGCGGTCACAACGGCCAGCGCAAAGGCTTTTTTCAAGATCTAATCAGGCCCGATCACCGGACAGGTTGCCCGCGCGAGCAGGGGGACAGGTTGAGTTATCGGCCCCGGTGTGACAGGAGGCGGCGTGATACAGGGACGGGTGTCCTGTCACGCGAGTCAAAGTCACCGTCCCCTTGACTCACAAGGCCAACTGCAGTTATTTCCACCTGATAATGTTTAAAACCCCCTGTAAGGGAAATAATGGTAGTACTACCATCTCACTTACAGGGGGAGGTTTATGTGACAAAACTAGAAGTATTAGAGCTGGCAGGAGTAAAAAAACGCCGCAGACCAAAGGGCGCTGCTATCTGCACAGCAGCGGCAATATTTATGCTGGTGCTTTTTGCTCAGTTCAGCGGAGCCTTAACAGAGCCTGGGGCTGCCTATGGAGCCATCTGGCAGGACTTTTTTGTTAATCCTGTTCAAACAGACAACAATAGTGCTGTACGCTTTACTGTAGGCTACAGGAAGGGTAAGGGCTTGTATTTGCAGACTCTGGAGGAAACCCCCATCAAAGTTGTAGTCGATGGGACTTCTGTGGTTTCCAGAACCACTCTGCCTCGCCTGGAGGATATTCTCCAGGAGGCAGGTGTGGAGCTGGGGCCAAAGGACAGGGTAGAGGCCAGGTTTGACACCAGCTCTGACCAAATGCCGGAGTTGGTGGTGGTCCGGGTGAATACTCGGATCGTGACTGAAGAAGAAAAGATCCCTTTTCAGGTGAAAAGTGTACAGGATCCCAGTCTTGCTCCCGGCAGCACCCGCATTAAGCAGGCTGGCCAAGATGGGCTTTTAATGAAAAAGTATGAGGTAACCACAGAAAATGGGGAGGTTGTCCAGAAGAGGAAGTTAGGCAGTGAGGTGATCAAGGAACCGGTAACCCAGATCACTGCTGTTGGTGTGAGGTCCAAAACAAAGCTGGCTTCACGCGGTGTTTCCCTGCACAACAAGCGGGTGCTGAAAATGATCGCAACAGCCTATACCCATACCGGAAACCCTACCGCTTCAGGGGTCATGCCTTATGTGGGAGGGGTAGCTGTGGATCCCAAAGTGATCCCGCTGGGCACTGAACTCTATGTGGAGGGGTATGGTTATGCAAAAGCTGTGGATACCGGTGGGCTGATCAAAGGAAACAGGATCGATGTTTTTCTGGAGACAGCAAAAGAGTGCTATCAATGGGGCAGGCGTGAGGTGAAGGTTTATATACTGGATTAGGTCTGCCAAAAAGCCGCAGCAGGGTGGTTCTGCTGAGCGGCAACATATAATATGGCAACATATAATATATTGAAAGTACTAGGCATGAGAATAAGGCGCCACTAATGACCGAACCCCGTAGTTTTATACTACGGTGACTTGATAGGCTTTAGGGCGCCAATTTTTTATGTTGGTAGTATCAGTGAGCATTTTGGTGGTTGTTAGGAAAGGCAAGTTTTGCTATGATGTTAAAAATAAGCGGTATAGGGACTGGGTGTTTTGAATTCTTGGTCCAATTTGTTCAACAGGTTTGCACTGTTTCCCTTTTTGAATCATTATTCGCCCTGTTGTCCCACAGCAGTATTTCATCTGAACGGCTGGGCACTAGCAGTGTAGAAAAAAAGGGGATGTTTTTTCAACATAAGATGCCATATTTAAAAAGAGGAATATCCACCTTAGTGTTTAATATAATATTTGCGTCCTTTTCGCCAACCGCATGCTAGATAATAAGATGTATGTTATTTTGTGGCAGTAATAAAGTGAGGTGACGAAGCTGAGCGATGAGCAAAGCAGAGGGCAGCGGTTTTCCAGGAAAAAGCTTGTCCTCGGAATAGTGATAGTGATCACTTTGATTGGTATATTGTCTTGGGGAGCTGTGGTTTATGCCACAGATGAAATCAGGATCAGTGTTGATGGAAAAGAAGTGCATCATAAAACCCTTAAGGGCACTGTAGAGGAGGCTCTGACTGAAGCTGGTATTGAGGTAAAAGCCCATGACCAGGTGACACCAGGATTAAAATCAAAGGTTAAAGATGGCATGCTGGTGGTTGTAGAGCGTGCTTTTCCTGTGCACGTGGTGGCAGATGGTGATACTACAACCATCTATACGACTGCCACAAATGTCCGTGGTGTTTTGAAAAAGGCTTCTCTGTCTTTAGGGGAGCTTGATCGTGTCAGTCCGGAGCTTGATGCCGAGGTTGAGCCCGGCTGTGAAATCAGGGTAACCCGGGTCAGGGAAGAGCTGATCACAGAGAAGTATGATATTCCTGCAAAAACTGAAAGGAAACCTGACTCAACCCTCAATAAAGGGCAGCAGAAGGTAGTGCGCCAGGGTTCACCAGGTGAGGGGGTGCGTCAGGTCAAGGTAGTATATGAGGATGGCAAAGAGGTGTCCAGAAAAACCATAAAAGAGCAGGTTGTGCGCTCCCCGGTGAACAGGGTTATTGCCTATGGGACAATTTCCACTATCTCACGTGGTGGTGATGTTATCCGCTACCGTAAGGTTATACAGGCAAGAGCCACTGCCTATGGCCCCAGTGCAGGGAAATATACGGCAACTGGGCACCGGGTAGCCCGTGGTGTGGTTGCGGTGGATCCCCGGGTGATCCCGTTGGGTTCACGCCTTTATATTGATGGTTATGGTTATGGGAGGGCACTGGATGTTGGAGGAGCAATCAAAGGTAATAGAGTTGATCTCTATTTCCCCTCTGATGCTGAGTGCCATAGGTGGGGAGTACGCTATGTGAAGGTGTATATACTGCAGTGATCTCCCTGTGCTGGGTTTTGTAACTGTTTTACAAGAAAAAGAATTTATTGAAGGAAAATGTTTTTTTCTCTAGAATATATAGTACAATGTTCTGCCCACAGAAGTGGGTATTGTTCAATTATACCACGGAGGTATTTTTTCCAGAGAGGGAAAGCTTCCGTGTTTTTTATTTTGAAGGAGAATGAGGGGAGTGAACGAAAATCGAACTTGTACCCATCGGTGTTATTCACAGTCCTTACCGGTCGCCTGACGATGCCCCGAATCAGGGGCGGTTTTCCGATAAGCAAGTGGAATTGGAGATCTATCCAGACTATGTTGGGGGTCTTAAGGACATAGAAGAGTCATCCTACCTGATCGTCCTCTACTGGCTGCACCTTGCCAAAAGGGATGTTCTCGTAACAAAAACACCCTTCGGTCCGGAACTGAGGGGCGTATTTGCTTGCCGGTCGCCATCCCGTCCAAATCCGATCGCATTTTGTGTGGCCAAGCTCCTAGGCAGGAAAGGCAACCGCTTGCTGGTTCAAGGTGTTGAAGCAGTAGACGGCAGTCCGCTGCTGGATTTAAAGCCCTATTCCAGCGATCTGGACTGTATCCCGGGAATTAAAATCGGATGGTTGAATAAAAAAAGGGAGGATTGATCAGAGCCGAAGGTGCTTATTTGTGGATGGAGAGAAATAAACAAGGATTTTCTTTTGACCGATCACCGGGACTGTCCCCCTGATCGGTCGTCTGATTTGTAGTATAATAATGGGGACAGGAGGCAGTATTAAATGGCACAAGCTAATTCTCCAACAGCTGTGCGCTCATTATTGCAGCGCTACGGCCTGGCGCCCAAAAAGGGGCTGGGACAGCATTTTCTCTGGCAGTCACAGATTGTGGAGCGTATTGCTGACGCAGCTGAACTGACAAAAGAGGATGTTGTGCTGGAGATCGGTCCAGGCCTGGGTATATTAACTGCAGCTCTGGCACGCAGGGCCGGTCTGGTCATTGCTGTGGAAATAGATCAAAACCTTTTTCCCCTTTTGGAGGAAACCCTAAAGGGTTATGATAATGTCCGACTGGTAAAGGGGGATGCCCGTCAGGTTGATTTCCAGAAGCTGTTGGATGATTACGCTCCTGGTTATGCCTCCTGTAAAGTAATGGGGAATCTCCCTTATTACATTACAAGCCCATTGATTATACGCTTGCTCCAGGGGGAGTTCCATAAGGAACTCCTTGTTTTTATGGTTCAGAAGGAGGTTGCACAGCGCATTACCGCCCAGCCTGGGAGGAAGGATTACAGTTCACTGTCGGTGGTTGTGCAGTATTTCGCACAGCCGGAGATGGTTTTCCGGGTTTCACCACATGCCTTCTGCCCACCACCGGAAGTGGACTCTGCAGTGATCAAACTGGTATGCCGGGAGCATCCTGCTGTCAGGGTCAGGGATGAGGAAATCTTTTTTCAAGTAGTGCATGCCGCTTTTCGTTACCGCCGTAAAACATTGCGGAATGCACTCAAGGAGGGAGGCCTGCTCCGCCCTGGCGAGGAAAGTGTTTTTGCAAACAGTGGGATTGCAGCTGAACGCCGGGGAGAAACCCTTGAACTGGAAGAGTTTGCCCGCTTAGCAGACGCAGTAGCTCAACTAAAAGAAGGGAAGGAAGAATAATGCACTTCACCAGTCCAACCAAAGGAGCGATGAGCTGGGAAGAGCTTGTTGATGACCTGCTGGCTTATATTGCTGAGGAACCTGAGATGAGCTATAAGCTCATCATAGGAACAGATTCTCAGGTACATAAGGAAACTTATTTTGTCACTGCTGTTGTTGTACACCGGGTAGGAAAAGGAGCCCGCTATTATTACAACCGCAAAATGTATGAAAACATCAATAGTCTACGGCAGCGGATCTTTATGGAAGCAGCCACCAGTCTGGAAACTGCCAGCAGGTTGACTCAAGACCTGGCGGCAAAGGGATATACTGATCTTGATCTGGAAATACACTTGGATATCGGCAGAAATGGGGAAACCAAAGAAATGATTCGGGATATTGTGGGCATGATCACCGGAAGTGGTTTTGATGCCAAGATCAAGCCTTACGCCTGTGGTGCCTCTACAGTGGCGGATAAATATACTAAGTAAATGAGCCGGAGTAAATTCATTGAAGCAGGTTGCCCGGATAGCACAGAGGACTGGGATCCCCTGCAAGTCAGACGAAGTATTCGATCTTTGCTTTAGGGAAATCCTCTTCCAGCTTCTCCCTGAAGAAGCTTTCTATCTCTGCCATCAGCTCTTTTGGGTAAACATATTTCCCATAGCCGAACTGTCCCCATTTAAATCTTCTATTTTCTGTTTCCAGAGGAAGGCCTGTATGGGGGAATAGATCTAAAATCACTTCTTTTGCTCTAGCCGTGAATCGGTGGGTGATCAGTTCAAAGGTCAGATCCGGGTGTTCGGCAAAGGGGCGCAGTTCTTTAAGGAGTGCTGTATAATCCTCCCTCCAGTTGTTATCTGCTATGATCGGTGCAATCATAAAGCCCATGGGATATCCTGCGGCTGCCACTTTGGAGGCTGCTTGCAGGCGCCCTTGTAGCCGTGGGGTGGCGTGTTCAAATTCTTTGATTATTCTGGAGTTATTGATGGAGAAACGAAATCTCGTTCTGTTTTTATGCTTGATGGAAAGCAGGGAGTCCACATCTGTGAATTTAGTGACAAAACGAAACATGCCCTTCTCCTGCTCTGCAAAAAAAGCGATTGTTTTTTTCAGAGCGCCGGAATAGGGCTCAACAGCTAGGGGGTCTGCGGTGGCAGCTCCTTCAAAAACAGTTGTTTCAGGGAGTCTTTTGTTGATATATTCCCCTGCTTTATTCAGGATCTCTTCCTGGTTGACATAGATCCTGACATAGGGCCTGCGCCCCATATTGGTATGCAGGTAGCAGTATTCACAGCTTCCAGGGCAGCCGGTGGCCAGAGGGAGTTGGTAGTGGGCTGACGGGCGGCAGCTGGCAAAATCTTTGCTTTTTCTCACCCCCACTACCAGGGTGCGTTTGGATCGCAGGAATTTCTCCTGTGGTCTCTTGCCCGGTATTCCGGTTACCCGGTTATGGGTGGTGGTAAAACCCACCTCAATTTTTTGCTGCTGAAAATAATTGTATAGTTTCTCTCCCAGGGGATAGGAGAGAGCATCCCTTTCAAAAAAGACCCTTTCCGGTTTGAACACAAGCCTGTTCTCCTTTTTTCATTAGTATATCCCGAACTGTTGAGTTCAATCGCTGCTCTCCTCCTGATTGCGTATCCGGGTGCACAGGTCGAACCAGTCGCAGCCTGAGCAAAAGGAGTCAAACCAGTCCTTTGGTGCCGCCATTACTTTTTTTTGCAGATCCGACCAGAGGACTCTGCTACCCGGCTGAACTGACAGGAAGTCAAATGCCTTCTGGTCCAGTTCCCTGATCTCCTGCTCTGCTCCCTCTTTGTGAGCGCAGCTATCCCCTTTCAGGTAAGGACAGGCTTTGCAGACATCATCTGCTCCAGCGATTACTTCGATTGTTTCACCTCCTTCAGCTTTTTTCACTATTTTCCAGAGGTGTTCCACATAATCTTCAGAATATCCCTCACCACGGTAATAATGGAGACAGATCAGATGGTGTCCCCGCAGTTTCATAGCTATCACCCTTTCATGATCCTATTTTAGTGTTGCTGTCTATTGAGGGCAATAAGGGAAAAACAGGTAGCAGAAGGGATAGCAGCTACATAAAATGTATCAGGCAAAAACTGGTAAGGGGGTGGCGGTGATCGCACAAATCAAAACAGGAGATATTGTGGCACGGAGATCATACCAGCAGGATATCCTGTTTCGAGTTGATGAAATCGTTGAGGAGGGAGCAGAACCCTGTGCTCAACTGCGGGGAGTGTTTGTGCGCCTGTATGCCAGTGCACCTCTTGTTGATTTAGAGAAAAAAAGTAATGCTGAAGTAATCCGCAGGTATAGTGAGTTCCTCAAACAAAAGAGGAGGTTTATCAAAAGGGCCATCAACAGACAGGCGTACAGAAGTAGAATTTCTTCATTATTTTCCGGAAAAAAAAGTAAGGGAGATTTTTTTGAAATACCGGGCCAGGTGCTCCACTTAGAGGGGGACCGCCAGTACGTAGATCGCTGTTTAAAGACCTATCTCCGTCTTGCTGTTCCCTGCCAGGTTGTTCATATAACAGAGGATGAGCAGCCTAAAAAGGTAGAGCAATATTTGCGAGAGTACCGTCCAGATATTTTGGTCCTGACCGGACATGATGCTGTAAAAAAAGGAGTGCGGGATTACCGCAGTTTAAATAATTATAAAAACTCCGAATATTTTATAGAAGCTGTGCGCCGGGCCCGGGAGTTTGAAAGGAACAAAGATGATCTGATCATCATCGCAGGGGGATGCCAGTCCTATTTTGAGGCATTGATTGAAGCCGGTGCTAATTTTGCCAGTTCACCTGAGCGCATTATGATCGATGTATTAGACCCGGTTTTTATCGCGGAGAGATTAGCCCATACCTCTATTTATGAAGGGGTTTCTCTGCAGGATATTTTAGAGGAGGCAGGCATGGGTGTAGGGGGGGTAGGGGGTATCCAGACCAGGGGTAAGATGAGGCTGGGAGCCCCTGTTCCGCGATTCTAAAGTGGTAAATAACACTGGACAAATAAACTAAAAAAGTGTTTGACTTGAAGCTGATGTATTGATATAATATTACGAAATGTTTTTGTTGGAGTAGCTAAAATGATTAAGAAGGTGATACCATGGCTACTAAAGAAGTGCTGGCTGAAATCAAACAGGACCTGGATACCTTTGTAGGGACGAGAGTTAAGCTCAAATCATTTAAGGGTAGGAACAGGGTTGTTGAGCGAGAGGGAGTCCTGGAAAGTACCTATCCCAATATTTTTGTCATAAAGCTTGATGAAAAAAGAACGCAGCGGCGAGTCTCGTTCAGTTATACAGATGTGCTTACAGAAAGTGTGGAATTGACTGTCTTTCGCGATGGTGGAGAGATTAAGATAGCAGCAGGACGCTGATAAGTGACATGAATTAGTTACCCTTCGGATATATCCGAAGGGTTTTTTTCATTCATGATTGGGTAACACTCTTTCAGCAGTAGCCATATACTGGAATAAAAACAGCAGAAGTAAATCCTGCTGTAGTCGTAAAGGAGGTAAGTACTGTGAATGATAAGGACTGTAAAGAGTGCAATCCCAATCCTGAAGCACAAGATAGCGAAGCTTTACATATGCCGCCATGCTTTGGGCTTGATCCAAACTGTGCAGAGTGCTGCAAGGTTCTGACAGCTAATAACAGGGCCAGATGGGGGATTACCGGTAAATTTGAACACCTGGACTGCGAGTGTCATATGATCTGTGTTGAGGATGTGCTCTTGATCTGCGCTATGGATAATCAGTATGTGGATATTCCGGTTTGTTTGTGTGATGGAACAGCCTCCTGTCGGGGTTCTATTGTGGGGCCCTTTGAACCTGTTAGCTGTGAGGCTTTTGTAACCTGTGCCAGTGAAGAGCTGCAGCCTGATTGTGATGGTGTGAATATCAGGGTTGGCTTCCAGGCTGTTGTCAGGTGTGACTCCACTTTTGTGGTCTGTCAATCTGAGTTTTTCAGAAAATGTAATTTCTATGATTTCTTCACTTTTCCCGGTGGTGAGGGTTTCCCCAACACCGCAGCAGGGAGAAGGGCCTTCCAGGATATTGTCAGGAAGGTAGATGGCTCCTGTCTGGATATCGATATTAAGAAATGCGAGATAATTGACACAGTAAATCCAAGAATAAGAATAGTATTTAAGCTTGTCGACAAGCTGTGGAAGCATGAAAACCTGCTGGTATCAGCTATCAGGCCCTATGGCGGGAGATACTTAAGTGATCGGGATATTGTGGTGAAAAGGGAATTTGGCCCACCTCAAAGGATACCTGAATGCAATAATGAGGAACCGGTATAGACAGTTAAAATGCTAAAAGGGGCAAACCGGATAGGTTGCCCCTTTAATTTGGGTATTGGAAAATAGCTGTCCAGATTTATTTAAGTATCTATATCAGTATTAAAGAGTGTGAATCTGAACAGGTTTTCTATGCGCTCCAAAGTTTTTTCGATCGTTTTAAGAGAGGAGCTGATTTCTTTAAGAAGTTGGTCCCTTTCTTTTTCTTTTAAATCCTCTGCCAGATTCCATCTTCGTTCTAGGCTGAATTTTGTCGGCCCTTGGACAGGTATAGATAATTTTTCCATATCTTCTTTTTTCACTAGTAACACTTTCCTTCTGTAAAGCATTGCACTCATAATCTGCTGTTCGGTTGCATCATATTCCTACTTTAGTTTGTGTGCTACATCTCTCTGCATTAAATAGACACCTTTACCCCCTTCCCTTGAATATACTGAATTGACAAAAAAGAGGAGGGGAGGATGGATATGCGTAAGTTGCTGCGTTCCCTGGGGGTTGCCAAAGAGCGCTATTCAGGGCTTCCCAATGTGATCGGAGTGGGAGTCGGCTATAAAAAGCGCGGCAGACAGGACACCGGTGAGCCAGCTATTCTTTTTTTTGTAGAGAAAAAAGTGCCTGTCGAAACCCTAGGGGTTGATGAATGTGTTCCCAAGCGTATCGGGCGCTCCAGTACAGATGTAATTGAGGTGGGGGAGATACGCTTTCTTGCCCGGACAGAAAAACTGCGGCCAGCCCGTCCCGGTTCCAGTATCGGCCATTATAAAGTGACTGCCGGTACCTTTGGGGCTGTGGTGCGGGACCGGGAGACCGGGCAGTTGCTGATCCTTTCCAATAACCATGTTTTGGCCAATTCCACTGATGGCATTGATGGGAGATCAATGCCTGGGGATCCCATATACCAGCCAGGTGTCTATGATGGAGGGACAGAACAGGACATCATAGGCCACCTGGAAAGATTTGTTCCTATTTACCGCTTCAGCAGGTCTGCGGACTGTAAAGTAGCTGCTATGGGAGTCAGGGCTGCCAATGCGGTCCTACACGCCTTTCGGCCAAATTACAGGATGCGCTTGGAAAAGATAGGGACCGAAAATCTGGTGGATTGCGCAGTTGCCCGTCCTGTGGATCCAAAGGAAATCGGTTCAGAAATTCTAGAATTGGGCTCTGTCAAGGGTATTGTGGAGGCAGAGCCTGGAATGCCGGTTAAAAAAAGCGGACGCACTTCAGGGGTTACAAAGGGGAAGATAACCGCTCTGCATGTTACCTTAAATGTTTCTATGGGTGCTAGTTCTGATGTGGTGCGTTTCCATGACCAGATCATGTGTGAATTGAAATCAAAGGCAGGAGACAGCGGTTCCCTGGTGTTAGACGATGAAAACCGGGCTGTAGGGTTGCTTTTTGCCGGTTCTGACGAATTTTCGGTAATAAACCCCATCAAAACTGTTTTAGATAAGTTAGGTGTTGATCTGGCATGAAATATCCACATTTAGGAATTGCTCTGGGGGGAGGAGGGCTCCTAGGGGTAGCACACATCGGTGTGCTTGAGGTCTTGGAAGAGAACGGGATTTTACCGGGTATTGTGACCGGTACCAGTGCAGGAAGCCTTGTAGGTGCTCTCTATGCTGCAGGAGTAAAACCTTCAGAGCTGAGAGAGTTGTCAATGGGCTTGCAAAAAAAAGATATCTTCTCCTGGAATTTTAACCCCTATTCTTTTATCAGGTTTTTGTTGGATAACCTCAGGGATATGGCCAATTTTTTGGATGTGGTCCCAAGGGCCCTGTTCAGCGGGGAAAAGATCGGTGAACTGGTTGTCAAGCTTACCAAGAAAAAACACTTAAATGAGATCCCGATGACTTTTGGTGTGGTGGCAGTGGATCTGATCAGCGGAAAAAAAGTGGTGTTTTCCAATAAAGTGATCAAGCTGTCACCGGAAGCTCTGTGTTTTCCCAATGCGCCCTTGGGTCTGGCTGTCCAGGCAAGCTGTGCCATCCCCGGTGTATTTGAACCGGTCCCTTACCAGGGGGCACTGCTTACAGATGGCGGGCTTGCAGAAATGGTGCCTGCTCAACTGGCACGGCATTTAGGTTCCCGTATTGTAGTGGGGGTGAGTTTAAAACGAAGGGGGAGTGTACAGGAACCGGAGACCCTAATTCGTGTGATCCAGCGGGGCATCGATATTATGACACTGCAGAACACGCAGCTTGATCTAAAGTCTGCTGATCTTGTTATTGACCCTCTGGCCTTTGATGCCAGCTTAGGGGATTTTGAGCGGGTGCCTGAGCTATTAGAACGAGGCCGCCGGGCAGCCCAGGAGGCGGCTCCAGTTTTGAAAGAGCTGTTGCGGTAGCCCTATTTGTGCTGAACAAGCCGGATAGGAACGCTTCCTGCAGAAGCTCATATTATGGAAAAAAAGGAAGACCAATAACATTATCTGATAAGCCTATGACAAAAAGTGAAGGGGGGAATTGGTAATGGGCGGTTTTGCCTATGATGAGCAGGCGCTTTCAGTTTTTAGAAGCCTGCGTCCCTACCTGGGCCCTCAAGGAAATGGCTGTCTTATCGCTTTGGAAAGCATACTTGAGCTGCTTAACAGCGAACCGGCCAAAAAAACGCTGGATTCTTTAAAAATCCTTGGCCCAGGGGAAGGGTTTAGAACCCTAGAACTGGAGAGCAAACAGCCTAAGTATCTGAGCCCAGCCAAGCTATTTCTATTACAAACCTTGTTATTTTTAGCTGATGCTCCTGTGTCAGCTCAAACGGCTGTTGAAAAATCAGAAGAAGAGGGAGAAGAAGTGATCCAAGATCTATTGGATTATAATGCTGACATGTAAAAATATGTAACACTTTGCCTTCAACAACATATTATGGTTTAGAAAACTGAGGTGGGTATAGCTGATGCCCGCATCTGGACTGGAGGGATAATATGGAATCTAAGGGGTTTGGTTTTGGTGGATTTGGAGTCAATAGTTGGGCTTTTATTCTCTTCCTGATTCTAATCTTGCTCTTCTTCGGTGACAACTAAAATATGAAAAGCACCCGTTATTTTTAAACGGGTGCTTTTGGATCACAGCAAAAAAGCTATCTAGCAAAAACTTGTAACACCTTTCCTAAACACACATATTATGGTGTAGAAAGCCGATCTGGTTTAGCCGTGATTTAGCCGAATTTAAGAATGGAGGGATGATAATGGAATCCAAGGGATTTGGTTTTGGCCGGGGATTTGATGGCAAATTCGCACTGATCTTATTCCTGATTCTGATATTGCTTTTCTTCGGAGATCACAGATGTTAAGCGGTATTATAGTTTAAGCTCTTAACCGGTTTTGCAGGGAGGCCACCCGCATTTACGGTGTGGCCTCCCTTTATCAAAACGGTGGCAAAAGAAGGGGAGGAAGATGGCGGTTGTTATGTATGATGAGAATGCGATTCAAGTATTAAATAGCTTTCGTCCTTATCTGGGACATAAAGGTAATCTGATCCTAGATACCCTTGATGGGTTATTAAATTTACTTTCCAGTGAACCTGTTCAAGAATTTATTTCCCTGCAGCATAATTCCAGTAATCAGCATACCCGGCAGTTATTTGAAGGCCAAGAAAAGAGGGAGGCCAATCCTTTTACCCTTTTCCTGATTCTGATCTTACTCCTTCTTTCTGATTTTAATGAAAGTCCAAAATCATGAAACAAATGACCCGGAGGGATGAATAATGTCTTATTCAGAAGCCTATAGAATTCCTAAAAGTGTGCTGAATTCTATCTTGAAAAAGCTGGAAAAACAGATGAAAGACAAAGAAATAAGAGGGACCAGTAGGGACAGGGGTGTTATTGTAGTTTTAAGCGGCAGTTTCCAGGTGCTCAGCGTTAAAATAAATCAGCGTTTATTAAACAACCATGCCAAATTGGAAAATTCGGTTGCTGAAGCTGTTGATGACGCCCTACAGAAAGGGATCCAACTGTTAAAAACTGAGGCACAAAAACTTCTGGGTAAATAATTAGGCCCGGTAACCTGCGGTTGTTTTGTGAATACAATAAAGGGAATGTTCTTTAAAGGAGATGATCTTTTGGGTGGGGAGCAGGGTATAGGTGAGCGTGATGTCAGTATTATGTCGCTGATGGCTAGGACCTTTGAGCTGCTGGACAAAAAGCAGGTAGATCTTTCAGAAACGATAACTGTTCTTTCCTTATTTACTTTGATGGATATTGTAAATTTGGCCAGAGAAAAGGGGTCTGGTGGTTTAGGGACAGCCGGTGGAAAAGATCTGTTAGGTATGTTGAGCGGTATGCTGTCCTCATCAGGTCAAAAGATGGGGCCGGAAATGCTGGCAGGCATGCTGCAGAAATCCGGGAAAGGTGTCAGTCCACAGCTGCTGTCCACTTTGCTTTCCTTGGTAGGAGATAGTGTTAAGGGAGATTCAGGTGGAGAGGAAAGCAGCAGACAAAAACCGGTTTCTTCCGAACGGCGCCCGGGGAGGGAGTTGTCACGGTATCCTGAAAAATGATAGCAATTAGGAGGGGATCAGCATGGGCAAGGCCAAGACTGTAGAAAAAATTTTCCTGTTCGAACATATCTACGGCTGTGGCTATGATCACGGATATAAGGACGGCTACAAAGATGGCTTTGCCGCAGGCTATCAACGCGCCAAAACAGAGTGCAGAGATGGTATCTGGAAGGCAGGAAGGGATCAGGGCTATTTGGAGGGCCTTGAAGAAGGGTATTTGGCAGGCAAAAAGGATGCTGATGCGATCTTTGACCAGGGCTGGGACCAGGGGTACAGAAGGGGTTATGAGGATGGGGCTGCTGGTTCCGCGGGCACAGAAAGGCTTAAGCCCTAATTTATTAAAATTTTACATAAGGTCCTAATTGTATAAAAAAAAGACAATATGTGCGCAATGGTCACCTGTTTATCTTTGAAGAGGGATAGAGGACTAATGGCAACTTCGCCAAAATGATAGGATTGCCAGTATAATTATGACAAATTTCCTCGAAAGGAGCCGATAAACAGGATGATTTCCAAAAAATTGCGCTATTCTATCTCCGTGTTTCTTGTCGGTTTACTGCTCACAGTGATGCCCATAACAGCTTTTGCGGCCACGCGGTATGTCTACTATCAGGGCAGTCTCAGTGATCAGGTTTTGGTCAAAATCCTGAAAAAGATTTTTCCATGTGATGATTTAAAAATCATACGCCCCCAACCGGATCCACAGCCTGAACCAGAACCACAGCCGGAACCGGAGCCAGTGCCTCAGGATCTGCAGCCTGAGCCTCAGGAGCCGCAGCCTGAACCTGATCCTCAGAAGCCGCAAAAACCTGAGCCTCAGCCTCAGCCACAACCGAAACCACAACCGAAAC
>LSQX01319685.1_pt1 | contig 16974 bp, 18 predicted proteins | sample 654561 | NCBI WGS metagenome assembly LSQX01 (sample SAMN04489861, study PRJNA283612) | anaerobic digester metagenome | isolation source: 4 biogas reactors fed with cattle manure at either 37C or 55C with and... | place: Denmark: Kongens Lyngby | collected 2014
GAAAAGATTTTATAAAAGGTATGGGTGTTTCATTAGCAGGAGTTGCTGTAGCAGGTGGATTAGGTGGAGTTCTTACAGGTTGTGCAGCACCAGCAGCATCAGTAGACGGCGCGCCAACTTGGCCATTTAAGTATGCGAAAATAGATCCAGCTAAAGCAGAAGAAAGAGCTTATAATTCTTATTTTGAAGACGGTGGCTGAGGTGTAGGTGTAGCCGAAGGGTTCTTCGGTATTTTAGCAGAAGATGTAGGATATCCATTTGATCAAATTCCACCAAAAGCTTTTGTTAATGCAGCTAGTGGTTACGGGGTAGCTACACTTTGTGGTTCTCTTGGAGTAGCAGCAACTTGTATAGGAATGGTTACAGATGTAGATACATCTAAAAAATTAGTTAGGGAATTATTTACTTGGTATGAAACAGCTGAATTCCCACAATATCAACCAGAAAACTTAAATTTATCTCACACAATAGCAAATAGTGTAATTTGTGAAGATTCTGTTGGCATCTACATGGAGGCTCAAAAAGTAGCATATGGAGACCACGAAAGAAAAGCAAGATGTGCTGGAACAGCAGCAGATACAGTTAGAAAAATGGTAGAATTATTAAACGAAACAGTATAATTAAATAATTAAAAATAAGACTAGGGTAAATCCTAGTCTTTTATTATGTGTAAACATAAAAAGTCCCACTTATATAAAAATAAGTGGGACTTTGATTTTAAATTTTTATTTTGCGCCTTCTAATGCTTGGTTAACTGCTTCTTTAATAGCATTACTTGTAAGAGTAGCACCTGAAACTGCATCTACATCAGTTGAATTTTTTTCAACTATTGCTCCTGGTATTTGCTCTAAAGCTGGTTCTGAGTATCCTTCAGTTTCTGCATGTTCAGTAACATCTACTGATGAAATCTTACCATCAGCAACTACTACTGAAACTTTAAGACCTGGTGACATACCTGCTGCTTCTCCAGTATAAGTACCATCGTTTAATTTTGAACCACCACATCCTACTAAAGTTGTAGCTACAAGAACTAAAATCAATATCATTGATATGTATTTTTTCATTCTGTCATCTCCTTTCATAAAATTCTACTATATTATTATATAACATTATCTAAAAAATATCAAGTTTTAAAAAAATGCAAAATTACATTTTGCTTGATATAATTATTTAAGGGTAAGAATATTTTATATGTAAGAAAATAAGGAGTGATAAAAATGAGCAAATATAACATGGAAGAATTAACTCAAGAAGCTATTGAGATGCTTAATAGAAGAGGGGTTGAATTAGAAGATATTGGAGAATTAGTATTATTTCTTCAAAAGCAATATTATCCAGATTTAACTTTAGAATATTGTGTAGAAAATTTAAAATCTGTACTTAAGAAAAGGGAAATAGTCCATGCAATACTTACAGGTATTGCATTAGATGAATTGGCAGATAAAAAACTATTACCAGAACCACTTCAAACTATAGTTGAAGAAGATGAAGGATTATTTGGAATAGATGAAATTATACCCTTATCTATAGTTAATGTTTATGGAACAATAGGACTTACTAATTATGGATTCTTAGATAAGGAAAAAATAGGAATAATTAAAAAACTAGATGAAGAAAAGGATGTTCAATGTAATACTTTTTTAGATGACTTAGTGGCTGCTCTTGCTGCTGCCACTGCCAGTAGAATAGCACATTCTTATACAGATTAAAGATACCTTAGGTGTCTTTTTCTCTTTTATATGTTATTATAATATTATTGACTAAAAAGGAGATTATAACAATGATCAGAAATGAGAACAAGACTAGTATTTTAAAATTAACTTATGGAGGCGTATTAATAGCCCTATCAGCAGTAGGGGGACTTATTAAAATTAGCGGTACAATAGCTCTAGACTCAATGCCAGGATTTTTTGCTGCATTATTCTTAGGACCTATTCCTGGAGCTATAGTAGGCGCATTGGGTCATTTCTTAACAGCAATAACTAGTGGTTTCCCAATGTCTCTTCCAATGCACTTATTCTTAATGGTAGTAATGGCAGCTGTTATTTATATATTTGGCATTACATATGAAAAATTTGGAAGCATACCTGCTTTTGTAGTTGGTGTAATACTTAATGGACCATTGGCAGCATTATTATCTGTTCCTGCTTCAAAAATCTTAGGGCTACCTTTTAATGGTTGGGCACTATTTAGTGCAATAATAGTTCCATTAATTTTAGCATCTATAGTAAATATATTTTTGGCTCAAGTAGTTTTTAAATCCATAACAAAGATAAAGAAGGTCTAATATGAAAATAACTAAATTCAGAGACTTAACCTTAATCCATATTAATAATGAACAAATCATGGTAGTAGCCTGTGACTCCAGTGGGGGAATAGGCAATAAGGAATTTGATGTAGTAAAAGTAGAACCTGAAATTCTAGGGTTTTATACTACTCAAGTAGCGTTAATGGAGGTTTTAGCTATTGGTGCAAAACCTATTACTGTGGTCAATGCCTTGGCAGTAGAAATGTATCCAGATGGAGAAAAAATTATTAAAGGAGTAAAGAAAGCATTAGAACCCTTAGACTTGGAAGAAGATAGTATAATTACTGGAAGCACTGAAGAAAATATCCCAGTATGTCAAACAGCCATGGGAATGACTATAATAGGGACTATAGATAGGTCTGACTTTAGAAAAACCACAGCTCTTAAAGGAAATGTTGCAGTATCTGTAGGTGTCCCCAAGGTTGGAGATGAAGTAATAGCTGACTATGGAAAGGAGATAATGTCCATAGAATTAATGCTAAAACTAGTAAAAGATCCTAATGTAAATGAGGTACTACCTGTTGGGTCAAAAGGAATTTTATATGAATTAGGAGAAATGGCTAGAACCGGTGATTTAGACTTTGTGTTAGAAGAAAATCTCCTGGTTGATATTTATAAATCAGCAGGACCAGGTACTTGTGCAATTATATCAATAGATGAAGAGTATTATCCTATAATTAAAGAGAACTTTCCAATAAAGATAAATAGAATTGGAAAGTTCCTATAGTGCAACCTGCAGGTTGCATTATTTTTTTAAATATTTAGCAAAGTCTTGGATTAATTCTAAACATACATTTGCAGTACTTTCTTTATCATCATCCAACATAGGATTTAATTCAACAAAGTCCATAGAATTGATGAATCCAGTACTAAGAAATTGTTTTAAGATGCTTTTACCTTCATTTAAAGTAAAACCTTCTGCTACTCTAGTTCCTGTACCTGGTACCAATGAACTATCTAGTGCATCTATATCAAATGATAAATGAACTCCATCTACAGTTGAAGAATTAATTTTTTTTATTATTTCATTTATTAAAATATCTAGTCCGCTTTCCCTAATGGTTTCCATAGTATATAAGTTTAATTTCAATTCTTCAGCCAATGTAACTTCACCAGGGTCTAAATCTCTTGCTCCTAATATATAAACATTCTTAGGTTTAACTTTCTGGCCCTTATAATACAAGTCTGTTAAATCATCACTTCCTACACCCATAGAAGCTGCCAGTGGCATTCCATGTATATTGCCAGATGGGGAGGTATCAGAATTATTTATATCACCATGTGCATCTACCCAAATAACAGCAATTTCTTTGAAAAACTTACTGCTTCCGGCAATACTTCCCATTCCTAAGGAATGATCTCCACCTATAACTAATGGAAAGCTATTAGCTTTTAAGGAACAATACACCATATGAGCTAGATTTGTATTCACATCTAAAACTGGTTCTAAGAATTTCATTTTATCATGCCAATTATATTTGTCTTCTTCTGAATAAATAGGTACATATAGGTCACCTAAATCATAAACTACATTTTCATTTACACTTAAGGCATTAATAATATTATACTCTCTTAATTTTTCAGGACCTAATTGTGCACCATTTTTGCCACTACCGTATCTAATTGGTACCCCTATTAAATTAATATCCATTTTTTACCCCCTCTTAAGTTCTTCACATAGTATTATACCCTAAATTTAGGGAAAATCATCAAGCTTTATGATATAATAATATTATTATAAATTTGAGGTGTTTAAATGGCAAGCTTTTATTATGCAGTAAAAGAAGGAAGAAATCCAGGTATATATGAATCTTGGAAGGAATGCAAAGAGGAAGTAATTGGCTTTAAAGGGGCAAAATATAAAAAGTTTCCTACATACAAAGAAGCCCTAGATTTTATAGAAGATAAAGGAGACTTTAAAAGACCGGTGGAAGAAAGTTTAAAGGAAAACGAAATAATGGCTTATGTAGATGGAAGTTTTGACTTAGATACTTGGACCTATAGTTATGGAGTGGTGCTAATTACGGACATGGGACTAGAAACTCATAATGGTCGTGAGAAGGACAAGGAATTAGCTCAAATGAGAAATGTATCAGGTGAGATAAAGGGTGCCATGGTAGCCATGGAAATGGCATTAGAAAAGGGCAAGGATCAATTGTATCTTTACTTTGATTATGAAGGAATTGAACAATGGGCTAAGGGAAACTGGAAAACAAATAAAAAGGGCACTATAGACTATAAAGCATTTTACGATTCTATAAAAGATCGTTTAACAGTAATATTCATAAAAGTAAGAGCCCACAGCGGTGTAGAATACAATGAATTGGCAGATAAGTTGGCTAAAGAAGCGCTTTAGATTCAACTAATAGCTAATAACTAATAACTAATAGTTAAAAGGCAAAATCAAAAAACATATACTAATAATATAAGGGGTGGATGGTTTGAAAAAACAGGATTATATTTCATGGGATGAATATTTTATGGGGCTTGCACTATTATCAGCAAAAAGAAGTAAGGACCCTGGCACACAAGTTGGTGCCTGTATTGTAAGTGCAAACAATAGAGTACTTTCAGTTGGCTACAATGGTTTGGCTTTTGGTTGTTCTGATGATGAATATCCTTGGGATAGAGAAGGAGACTTTTTACAAACAAAATATCCTTATGTAGTTCATGCAGAACTGAATGCAATACTAAATAATAGAGGTGTATCTCTAGAAGGAGCAAGGATTTTTGTAGCATTATTTCCCTGTAATGAGTGTGCCAAAGCTATTATACAATCTGGTATTAAAGAGATAGTTTACCTTAGTGACAAGTATGCAGATACTGATATAGTACAAGCTTCAAAAAGAATGTTAAACTCAGCTTGCGTGAAAATGACACAATTAAAACCAACCATAGATAAAATAGAAATATCCTTTAAAGTTGATGGAATATAACAAAGCCATTGACACCATGCTTAAGTGTTTGTTTTAAGGGATTCAGGGTATAATTATTAAGGAAAAGGAGGGAATCAAATGTTAAAAGATTTTAAAGCATTTGCAATGAAAGGTAATGTAATTGACCTAGCAGTAGGAGTTGTTATTGGTGGAGCTTTTGGTAAAATTGTAAGTTCACTTGTAAATGATTTAATAATGCCTATTGTAGGAAACCTTATTGGTAATGTTGACTTTACGGATTTATTTTATAGTTTAGATGGTACAAAATATGTTAGCTTAGCAGCGGCACAAGAAGCAGGAGCAGCAACCATAAATTACGGTTTATTTATTAATACTGTAATAGAATTTGTAATTATAGCTTTTTCAATATTTTTAGTAATAAGACAATTGGCCAAGTTAAAGAAAAAAGAAGAAGTAGTGGAAGAAGTAACCACAAAGAAATGCGAATTTTGCTTTACTGAAATACCAATTGAAGCTACTAGATGTCCACATTGCACATCTGTTTTAGAAGGATAAAGTAGATACTTATTATTGTTATAATTAAATAAAACATAGAGGTGTTTAATATGTACGGACTAGTCTTAGAAGGCGGAGGCGCTAGAGGTGCTTATCATGTAGGAGTATATAAAGCTATTTTAGAAGAGGGAATAGAAATAGGTGGGATTACAGGTACTTCTATTGGAGCACTGAACGGTGCTATGATAGTTCAAGGTGATTATGAAAAATGCTATGAGCTATGGCATAATATTAGTTATTCCATGCTAATAGATAATAATGAATATGAGATAGAAAGATTAAAAGACTTAAAATTTGAAAAGGAAGATCTTGTATTTTTAGCCAATAATATAAAAACTGTTATTGCAGATAGAGGCTTTGATATTACCCCCTTTAAAAAGTTGCTAGATAAATACATTCATGAAGAAAAGATAAGGGAATCCGAATTAGACTTTGGTGTAGTGACTGTAAATGTTACAGATCTTAAATCAATAGAGATATTTAAAGAGGATATACCCCAAGGAGAGATAAAAGATTACCTACTTGCTTCTGCTTTTTTACCAGTTTTTAAAACAGAAAAATTAGGTGGGAAAAGATATTTAGATGGAGGATTTTACGATAATTTGCCTTTTAATATGTTAAAGAAAAAAGGCTATAAAAATCTAATTATTGTTAGAACCAATGCAAGAGGTTTAACAAGAAAAGTAGAATTCGATGAAGCAAATGCCATAATTGTATCTCCTTCGGAAGATATAGGGAGAACATTTTTAATAGATTCAGATAAAGCTAAAAGCAATATTGAATTAGGCTATTATGATGGCTTAAAAGCATTTAGAAAGCTTAAAGGTAAAAGGTATTATATAGAAGTTGATCAACCTTCAGAATATTACTTTCAACTACTTTTAAATCTGGATGAAAATCAAGTTGAGGAAATTAAAAAAATAGTTAAGACTCCAGACCTACCCTATAAAAGGCTACTTTTTGAATATATAATACCCAAGCTAGGCTCTGTACTAGGACTATCAAAGGAATTTACCTATGAAGATTTTGTAATTTCTTTATTAGAAAAAAAAGCAGAGGCAGCAAAAATAGAAAGGTTCAAGGTGTATAAATTTAAAGAATTATTAGATTTAGTTAAAATGGAGAAGGTTTCAGTGGAGAGAAAAGAGGTTGAAGATTTAAGCACTATAGATAGGATTATTGAAATGGTAGATCTACCAACACTATTTCATAAAGAAGAAGTACTACTTAAAATCACGGATATTATTTTTCGGGAAAGCATGTAGTTGTTTCTATTAGGACGGTGATAAAACTGGACATAAGTAAAATAAAAGAAGCTATGGCAAATAGGATTCCAACAGCAATGGATATTATAGAAGAATATGCAGTATTAATACCATTAGTACAAGCAAATGGACAATGGAAAGTTATTTTTGAGCTAAGGTCTATGAATCTTAATACTCAGCCAGGAGAAATATCATTTCCAGGTGGGCAAGTGGAAGAAGGAGAGTCTCATAAAGAGGCTGCTATTAGAGAGACTATAGAAGAATTAAGAATAGAAGAAAAGTGTATTGAAGTATTAGGTGAATTAGATTACCTAATTTCTCATTCTAATATAAGTATTCATTGTTTTGTTGGAATAATAAGCGATGTAAATTTGGGCAATATACTTCCCAATCCAGATGAAGTGGACCATATATTTACAGTACCTTTAGAATACTTTATAGAAAATGAACCAAAAGAATATAGCCTAGATTTAGAAACCAAGTATAATTCAGAATTCCCCTATAACTTGATTCCAAATGGAAAAGATTATAAGTTTAGGAATATTGTAAATCGGATTTATTTTTATGAATACGAGGATTATATTATCTGGGGTTACACTGCAAAAATGATGAAAAACTTCATAGACATAGTAAGGGACCTATAATATTATAGGTCCTTAAGTTTTACTTAATGAATTGTTCAACTGATCTTTTTCTATCTGTTTTAGTTGTCTTAAAAAATGGAACAACAATATAGCTGTTAATACAGAAGCTATAGTATCTGCAATAGGACCAGCCATCCATATACCCTTTAAGCCATATATATTTGGTAGTATCAATAATGCTGGTATTAAAACAATTACCTGTCTTGATAAACTAAGAAATGCGGAGTGCTTTGGTTTTCCAATGGCCTGGAAAAATGCTGAAGATACAATTTGAAAGCCGATTATAGGTAAAGCCATTAAATAAGTTTTTATGCCAGGTACTGCTATTCCCAGTATTTGGTCCAAATCGCTTTTATCACTTATGAATAATTCTATAATATTCTTTGGAAAGAACTGTGTTGCTACAAAACCAATGGTTGCAATTGTAGTAGAGCCTATAATTGCATAGGCTAATGCTTTTTTTACTCTATCATAATTTTCAGCCCCGTAATTATAGCCTATGATAGGTTGTGACCCTTGATTTATACCAAAGATTGGCATTAATACCATCATAGCCACACTTTGAATAACACCCATACTTGAGGTGGCTAAATCTCCACCATACTTTTGTAAATTAGTATTTAAAAGGATAGTTACCATACTTGCTGCTAATTGCATACTAAATGGAGAAAATCCTATGGATACTATTTCCTTAAAAATAGGCCATTTAAGCTTCAAGTATTCTCTTTTTATTGTCAACATGCTTTTCCCACGGATAAAATAGCTCATTACCCATATAGCTGAAACTGCTTGTGAAATTATAGTGGCTAATGCTGCGCCTTGGACACCCATTTTAAATACGAATATGAAAAGTGGGTCTAAAGCAGTATTTAAAAGAGCACCGATAAGCATGGTTATCATTGCTGTTTTAGGATTACCTTCTCCTCGGATAAAATTATTCATACCAAAGCCAATTGCTTGTAATGGAGCTCCAATTAATATAATTCTCAAGTAATCCATAGCATAATGTAAATTTGATTCACTGGCTCCTAATTTCCTCAATAAGGGTTCTAAGAAAATAAGACCTAAAACCGCAATAACCGAAGATATTATGGCCAGTAGAATTACTGCATTTCCTGCTATTCTATCAGCATCTTCTTTTCTGTTTTGGCCTAAGCGTATAGAAACTAAAGTATTACCTCCAATTCCTATTAGCATAGAAAAAGCCATTAATATAAGGGATACAGGCATTCCAACATATAAGGCGCCTATTGCAGTACCACTTACCCCTCGACCAATAAAAATTCTGTCTACTACATTATATAAAGCATTTACTAACATGCCAATAATTGCTGGAATTGAGAAACTTAAGAGTAGTTTTCCTACAGACTCTTCTCCTAATCTTTTTGCTCTATCAATTTGTTGTTTCATATTAACTCTCCTGTACAATAAAATTTAGGACTTCCAATTTAAAGTCCTAATATCTATTATACCCTATTTTAAATCCATATGCACCTAGTATATTTAGAGGGTCAAATTAATTAATTTTAGAAGAATTTGTATAATTTATATATAGGCTTTTAAAATATGATATAATATAATAAGAATGATGAGTTAAAATATATATTATTAATATTGAATAAATTACAGGGAATTTTTAATAAAGGAGTGTTACAATTGAGTAAGCAAGTGTTTAAAGGAAATATAATGTTTACACCTACAAAAGACAGTTTTAAAATTTATGAGAACTCTTATATAATGGTAGAAGATGGAAAAGTAGCAAAAGTATCTAAAGACTTAGATAATTCATACAAAAATGTGTGGATTAGGGATTATGGGGATAAATTAATTATACCTGGATTTATTGACATACACCTTCATGCACCTCAATATTCTAATAGAGGTTTAGGAATGGATGATGAACTAATACCTTGGTTAAATAATTATACTTTTCCAGAAGAAGGAAAATTCAAAGATTTGGGATATTCAAAAGTAATATTTTCTAATTTACTGCATGATCTATGGAGATTTGGAACTACAAGGTCTCTTGTATACTCTAGTATCTTCAAGGGTAGTACAGCTTTACTTATGGATATGTTTATGGATTCTGGATTAGGAGCCTATGTAGGTAAAGTAAATATGGATAAAAACTCAGCAGAATATTTAACAGAAAAGACACAGCAGTCTATAGATGATACAGAAGAATTAATACTCAAATACAAAGATAAATCTTCGCTGGTTAAACCTATAATAACTCCTAGATTTGTGCCTACATGTTCTGCAGAATTAATGGAGGGATTAGGGAAATTAGCAAAGAAATATGATGTTCCTGTTCAATCCCATTTAAATGAAAATACTTCAGAAATAATATGGGTTAGTGAATTATTTCCAGAGTCAAAAAATTATTCATCTGTATATGATGAATTTGGATTGTTTGGACAAACAACTACTATAATGGGGCATTGTGTTTATAATAATAAAGAGGAAATGAAACTAATGGCAGAAAACAAAGTCTATGTAGCTCATTGTCCTTATTCAAACTTAAACCTGTCTAGTGGAATGATAAAAGTCAGAGAATATCTTGATATGAATATCCCAATAGGCTTAGGTAGCGATATATCAGGTGGACATACCTTAAATATGACCTCTGTAATAAGGGCAGCCATTGAGATGTCTAAAATGGTTTGGTTAGATAGTGATAAAGAATTGGCACCACTGACCTTATCTGAAGCTTTCTATTTAGCTACAAAAGGTGGAGGAAGCTTATTTGGCAAAGTAGGTAGTTTTGAAGAAGGTTATGAATTTGATGCATTAATTATTGATGATAGCGCTCTTGTATTTGGTAGCGATTTGACCTTAGATGAAAGGCTACAAAAATATATATATATTGGTGATGACAGAAATATTTTAGAAAGATATGTTAGCGGAAATATGATAGAAGAGCCTAAGAAGGCTAAGTTTAATTAGAAGTATGTAAAGGGGTGACATATTGTCTAGGCAAAATGGGATTACAGTAGAAGATATGCTTAAATTAGACATAATGAAAGGTTGCAAGTTAGTGGCCGGTTTCAAAGGTATTCGAAATACTATTTCAAGAGTTAATATTATGGCAGACCCCGAAATAATGGAATGGATACATGAAGGAGAGTTTTTATTAACCACAGCATACTTTTTTGAAAAAGAGCATGATATTAAGGCTCAAAAAGAATTGCTAAATGTTTGCTATAATAAAAAATTAGCAGGCATTGGTATTAAGGTAAGTCCTTATTTAAACGAGTTACCACCTGAGATTATTATTTTAGCTAATAAGTTAAATCTTCCCATAATAGATATACATCAGTCAATTCCCTTGGCTGATATTATGATGTCAACTTTTAAGGAAATATTCAATAAACAAGCTTCATTACTTGAAAGAATTGAACACTTACATGAAAAACTAATGGCTGTTATGATGGAAGGAAAAGGGGTAAATGAAATTGTCAGAGTAGTACATGAGAACATTAGAAACCCGGCCATTCTAGTTATGAATTTCTCGGACGAAACTATTGAACATCTTTATGATAAGGATATAGAGATAAAAAGTGAATTACTAAAAGAAATAAATGATTTTTATGCTCCCAATAATATTAAGAATAAAGTAAAAAGATTAGATGAAGACAAGGTGTTAATCAATGGTAAGTATATTAAACGTATGGTCATGCCTATTATAATTAGAGATAATATATACGGCCACTTATTTTCTTGGGCTACAAATATGCCCTTGGGAGGATTTGACTTAGCGATAATAGAAAGTGCATCTACTACAATAGGATTATCTTTATTACAAGATCTTTCTGTAAAAGAAGTAGAAATTAGATATAGGTCAGAGTTTTTTGAAGACTTGATTTCCTTAGATGCAAAAAGAAAAAAGAAAGCTCTAGATAGGGCTAGGTTTTTTAATCTAAATCCAGACAACAAGTATTTAATCGAAGTTATTAGTTGCAGAATGATTTGGGATCTTCATGATGAAGATGAAGAAGAATCAATAAATTACATAAGAGACTTTGTAAATACTATAGTTCCTAGTATTGAAGAGCTAGTGGTTTATTTAAAACTAGAAGGGTTGGTTTCTACAAAAGTAAATGGCATGCAGATACTTTTAGGATTTGAAAACGAAAAATCTACAATGAAAAAGTTAGATGAATTTAATAATAGACTAATGGAAATATTAAATAAAAAAAGTAAAAGCATAGAATTTAAAATGGGAGTAGGAAGGATTTATCCAGGATTAGAAAATGTAAATAAAAGCTTTTTAGATGCCCTTAGAGCAGTTAGAATAGGAAAGTCTATTTCAAACAAAGAAATAGTTACTTTTGATGAACTTGGAATATTTAAAATACTTTCTCAAGACTTTTTAAATGAAGAGTTAGAGGATTTCTACAACACCACCTTAAAACCACTGGTAGATTATGATGAAAAGAAATCTACTGAGTTAGTGAAAACCTTAGAAATATTCTTTAAAAACGCAGGTAATTTAACTAGAATCTCAGAACAGCTATTTGCTCATTACAACACAGTTTTATACCGAATAAATAGAATAAATGAAATAACAGGCATGACTTTAGACGACCCTAATCACAGATTAAACTTGGAAATAGCCTTGAAAATTAAAGATTTACTAGACAAATAAGCCCAGCAGGATTAATCCTGCTGGGTTTATTTTCATTCTTCTAATAATGCAACCGCTCTAATTGGTGAACCTGTACCATCTCTTATTTTTAATGGTAATCCCATATATAAAAATCTTTTATTTACAACTTTGTCTAAATTTAGTAAGTTTTCTGTGTTGGTAATATTGTATTCACCGCATACTTGATGAGCTGAGAAATCATTGTCATCTGGAGTTAAATCTACTGCTGGTGCATCTACACCAATATTTACAACACCTTGGTCTGCTAACCATTTTGCTCCATCGTAACTTAGGCCAGAATATTCGGCTTGGAACATATCTGTACCAAAATATCTGTCATGATGGCCAGTGTATAGCAGAACAATATCCCCTTCCTTTATTTCTTGGCCTGATTTTTTCACAGCTTGTTCTAAATCTCGGGGCTCAAAATAATTGGGATATCTTATATGGCTTACATCAATACAAATTGCAGAACCCCAGAAATAATCTAATGGCATATTATCAATAGTAGGACCATTAGGATTATATTCGTATACTCCATCGCTATGGGTTCCAGCATGCTCACTTATAAGTAAATTTCGAGCAGAGAATCCTAGTTTACTTCCAGTAGCTTCCATACTTTCTTCATGAGTTTGGTTGGTCATAATAAATGTTTTTTGATGAATTGGATATATTGTCATACCCTGGTATATTTCTTGTGACAGGTCAATCAACTTTAAAGTCATATTATTCCCTCCTTTTAGTATATTATACATTATATAATTAAGATTAAATGAAAGATATATAGAAATTATACAAATTCTATGGAATACATACAAATAATATGTTAAAATACTGTAAAAGAGAGATAATATTTATATAAAAGTAACAAAGAAAAATGGAAATACTTGTGTTAGTATGGAGTTAAAGTTATAATTAGAAATAGGGAGGGTTATATTATGTATGATGTTATATTAACAAACGCAAGAATACCTCAAGGTGATAACACAATATTAACTAATATCTTAGTTAAGGACGAAAAAATTGCAGGATTTGTGGATACTATAGAAGGTGTAGAAGCCAAATCAACCATTGACGCAGAAGGTCATTTGACATTACCTGGTTGTATAGATTCACATACACATTTTATGTATCAAGGTTTTCCTCATAGAGAGAATTTTCTAACAGGTAGTGCTGCAGCCGTATCAGGTGGTGTAACTACAGTAATCGATATGCCATGTTGTTCAGTTCCATCTGTAAGAACAGCAGAGCAACTACAATTAAAAGTAGACCTAGTGCAGCCTCAATCCCTAGTAGACTTTGCACTATGGGGTGGGGTTACAGGAGAGGACGTAAGAGAAGGTTGGTTAGATAAGGTTCAAGAGCAAGCAGACTATGGAGTAGTTGCATTTAAAGCTTATATGACACCATCAGTTCCTACCTTCCCAAGAGTAACAGACCCAGAAATGTATGAAGCTTTTAAAGCAGTTGCAAAGACTGGACTACCAGTAGGAATTCATGCTGAAAACTATTCTATGTGCGATTACTATGTTAACGACTTCAGGGAAAAAGGTAGAATGGATGGTCCAGCCTGGGCAGAAGCAAGAATGGAACTAGCAGAAAAAGTTGCTATTCAATTAGGTATTAGCTTTGCTGAAGAATCTGGTGCTAGACTTCATATTGTTCATATGTCTACTGGTATAGGTGCAAAATTAGTAGGAGAAGCAAAGCAAAGAGGATTAAATGTTACTTCGGAAACATGCCCTCACTATTTGACTCTAAATGCTCAAGATGCTATGACTGAATATGGTGCTTTGGCAAAGATTGCTCCACCACTTCGAACAAAGAAAGATAATGAATTGTTATGGGAAGGTCTTAACAATGGAAGCGTTGACTTTATTGGTACAGATCATGCACCTTATGAGATAGAAAGTGAAAAAGCTAAAGAAGGAATGAATATATGGACAGCATTCCCAGGTATTCCTGGAGTAGAAACTATGGTACCTATCTTAGTAAGTGAAGGCTATAACAAGGGAAGAATATCTCTTTCTAAATTAGTTGATATCCTAAGTAAAAATGCAGCTATTCATTATGGCCTATATCCAAAGAAAGGTGCTATGGAACTAGGTTCAGATGCAGACTTTACAATAGTAGACTTGGAAAAAGAATGGACTATTAAACCAAAAGAACAAGCTTCAATGTGTGGATACAATCCACTGGAAGGAATGAAGTTAAAAGGCAAGGTTGCAAAAACTGTAGTTCGTGGCCATTTAGTATTTGAAGATATAGATGAAAGTACACTTGCACAATTAACAGATGAAGAACTACAAAATATAATTCACAATTATCCTGAAGGTATAGAAGAAAAATATGCTAGCCACTTTGAGAGATATCCACATTTAAATAGTGCAGAGTATGATAATAGTTATAGAAAGCAACATCCAGAAGTAATAGATAAGCATATTAGAGGAATAAAAGGGATTAAGGTTCAACCTGGTTTTGGTCAGTTTGTAAAAAGACAAAGTATACAAATACTACCAAGAACTATAAAATTTTAGTATAATTAGTATAAATAAATGAAGATAACTTTAGGAGGAGTAAAATGGCTAAGCATGCAATATTAGTAATAGATATGTTAAACGACTTTATAGGAGAGGATGCACCTCTTCGTTGCCCAGGAGGAGACGAAATAATTCCTGGTTTACAAAGACTTTTTAAATGGGTAAGAGCAAGAGAAGATGATGAAATACACTTAGTTCATATTCAAGAAGCTCATAGAAAAAATGATGCTGACTTTAGAGTAAGACCTCGTCATGCAGTTGCAGGAACTCATGGTTCAGATTTTATAAAAGAATTATATCCAGAAGGTGATGAGTATATAATCCCTAAGAGAAGACACAGTGCTTTTGCACATACTGATTTAGACCTTTATTTAAAAGAAGAAGGAATAGATACAGTTGTAGTAACTGGTGTATGGACAAATGTATGCGTTAGATCTACAGCAACTGATGCATTAGCAAATGCATACAAAGTAATTACACTAAGCGATGGAGTTCATTCAAAAACTCAAGAAATGCATGAGTATGGACTTAATGACTTAAGTATCTTTACAAAAGTAATGACTATTGATGAGTATATAGATGCTTGGGAAAAAGGATTGGATCCATGGGTAGGTGGAGGAGACCAAGAAAACAAAGTAGAATAAAATAAAATCTAGGAAGAAGGTGATCCTTCTTCCTATTTCACATGAGGTGATGATATAATGAAGGTAGTTGTTGGAATATCTGGAGGTAGTGGATCCATTTATGGAGTATCTCTATTAAAAGCCCTAAAAGAACTAGGGGTTGAAACCCATTTAGTAGTTTCTACTATGGGTGAATATGTAACTGAGCATGAATGCGGAGTGAGTTTAGAACAGTTAAAAGAATTAGCTACCTATTATCATGACAATAAAAACTTTGCTGCACCTATTGCCAGTGGTTCTTTTAAAGTAGACAAGACAATTATTGTACCATGCTCCATGAAAACCTTGTCAGGTATAGCCAATGGATTTTCAGATTCTCTATTATCTAGGGCATGCGATGTAGCTATTAAAGAGAGAAGACAATTAATAATTGTACCTAGAGAAACACCTTTAAGCCCAATACACCTAGAAAATATGTTGAAATTAGCAAATATGGGAGTTACTATTTTCCCCCCTAGTCCTGGATTTTATAGTCATCCAGAAACTATAGAAGATATAGTTTTAAATATGACAGGTAGACTTTTAGACATGCTGGGAATAGACAATGATCTAGTAAGTAGATGGAAAGGTCAATAAGAAGGGAGGTATGTACTTGGAACACCAAATGCTTAGATATACTTTAGAAAAATTAGAAGAAAAAAATCAGCTATTAGAATTAGACAAAGAAGTGGATTATATTTATGAAATGGGTGGAATCTTAAAACACTTCCACAATTTACAACCGATTTTATTTAACAAAATTAAAAATAGTCCCATTAGATCAATAGGAGGATTATTTGGAAATAGAGAAATTATATATGATTTATTGGGTGTAACTAGAGAAGACAGGAATTATAGGTTTATGGATGCAATTGTAAATCCTATGCCATACAAAGTAATAGATTATGGACCAGTAAAAGAAAATATTATTACTAGAAATATTGATCTTATGAAGATGATGCCTATAAACAAATTTAATGGCAGAGATTCTTCTACTTATATAACAGCTGGTGTTTTAGTTGTTAAGGATCCTACAACTGGAAGATTTTTCACCTCAGTTAGAAGATTTCAAGTAAATAATAAGAATCAAATTTCAGCACTAATAGCTTCTGCAAAACTCACTAATGATTTTTTAATGTTAGAAAAACAGAACAAACCATTAGAAGTGGCCATAGTATTAGGTTACGATGCACCACTGTTAACTGTATCTCAAATCCCTAGTGCTACTTATGGAGTAGACAAATATATGATGGATAGTGCACTAAGAGGAGAACCATTAGAATTAGTTCAATGTGAAACTGTTGATCTTTTAGTACCTGCATACGCTGAGATAGTATTGGAAGGAAGATTGGTTCCAGGAAAAAGAGAAATAGAAGGTCCTTTTGGAGAATTAATGGGATACTATGGACCTAGCAATCCTCATCCAATAATAGAAGTAGATTGTATTACCCATAG
>LSQX01006550.1_pt3 | contig 16973 bp, 15 predicted proteins | sample 654561 | NCBI WGS metagenome assembly LSQX01 (sample SAMN04489861, study PRJNA283612) | anaerobic digester metagenome | isolation source: 4 biogas reactors fed with cattle manure at either 37C or 55C with and... | place: Denmark: Kongens Lyngby | collected 2014
GGTCAACGATCCCCCAGTCGCCCACGAAAACCCAGGAGAGGAATATCCGCACAAAATCGGCTTCCACGGCGGCGCCGATGGCAACTGCGGCCTCCGGGTCGGCGAGGACCGAAAGGCCGAAGGGCACGTCGAAAGCCTTCGTCGTCTCTGAAATGACACGGCTCATGGCCGCCACCGTGACGTTGTCGACTTTCGAAAGGTAGGGACGGTCTCCCTCATTGCTGAAAACAATGCCGTCGAAGCCTGCCTTCACCAGCGCTTCCGCGTCCCGAAGGGCAGTGTCCCGTATCTTGTGCATTCCCGCCCCGGCCTCGTAGAGAGGGGATCCCGGAAGGGGCGGAAAGTGCACCATCCCCAGAAGGGGTTTCTTTACCTTGAACAGTTCTTCAAATACCGTCATGTTCCATCGCCTCCAAGTGCAAGAGATATAAGCTCGTCTCGTAATCCGTTATGAGCACATTCACAAGTTTTCCGGCGAGCGCGGCGTAGACCCCCCGGTACTTCTGCGGGCCTCCGCCGATGCCGACCCGCCTGGGAATTTTCTTCAGGGTTTCAAAAGGAATGCTCACCAGCCGCCCGTTGTAGGGAATGGGCACTTCCGCCCCCTCCCCGTCGATGATCCTGCCGAGGACATCCCCCACTCCCCCGGCCTTCCGCGCCTTCTCCATGTCCAGGTATTCAGCGGGAATATAGGGGAAAAACATCCTGTCCAGCTCCGGCCCGATGGAGAAAAAGGCCGTTTTTACCGAATCCCACAGGCGGGTTGTGAGCTGGATCTGGGGCTCCTGCAGCAGAATGTCCCTGACTTCCGGAGAACTGACGAGAGCAGGGGCCAGCAGATAGGAAAAAGCGCATCCGAGGATGTTCCCCATGTCGCTGGCAAGGCGGTTTGTCTCCCGTGCGGCTTCCTCCTTGCCCCATCCCCCCATGAGTGGGACCACCCTCAGGTCGGGGAAACGGCGTGACCGGTCCAGGGATTCGATCATCTCCCTGATGGTCATCCCGCAGCCGATGCCCACGGTTCCTCCCCGGTCGCAGAATCTCGGCAGCAGTTCGCTCGCCTTCTTGCCGAGAAGCTTGCGGAGGAAATTGCCGTCGGTGTCCTGGGGTATTTCCACCACCACGGCGTCCAGCAGGCCGAACTTCTTTTTCAGCGCTTCCTCGGCATCGGCCGTACGGGTAAGGGTATCCCTGATGCGGACTTCTATGATGCCCCGTTCCATGGCCTCCTGGAGGATGCGGGAAACCGTGGGGGCGGAAACGCCAAGCACCCGGCCGATCTCGGCCTGGGACATCCGGGAGTAATAGTAGAGCTCCGAGGCTTTTACCAGCAGGGCATCCGAATACATGGCTTCCTCCCCGTGAAATATATTCCTGAAATAATTTTCGAACCAGTTCAAGTATAGGCAAACGGCAGTGGGAATGCAAGCCCCTCTCTTCCGGTCCGGGGAGTTGTCTGCTATCCTTTGTGAAATGCCGGAAATCATCCGGCGAGAAGGAGCTGACGACCATGAGATACTTTCCCTTCGGGAAGACGGGAGTTTCCCTGTCTGAAGTAGGATTCGGCGCCATTCCCATCATCCGGCTGTCCTTCGCCGAGGCTGAGCGGACCCTCCGCCGGGCCTTCGACCTGGGCATTACCCTCTTCGACACGGCGAACGCCTACCATGACAGCGAGGAGAAGATCGGCAGGGCACTTGCCCCGGTGAGAGACAGGATCTTCCTCGCCAGCAAGACCATGAAGCGGGACGCCCCCTCTGCCGCGGAGCACATCGACCTGAGCCTCAGGAGGCTGAACACGGACTATATCGACCTCTTCCAGTTCCACCAGGTTGCCCTCGAAAAGGACTGGGAGAAGATCATGGCTCCCGGGGGCGCCATGGAGGCGGCCCTGGAGGCACAGAAGGCGGGGAAGGTCCGCTTTATCGGCATCACATCCCACAGCCTGTCCATGGCGAAAAAATACGTGGAGTCGGGTCTGTTCGTCTCCATCCAGTTCCCCTTCAACTTCATCGAGACCGACGCGACGAAGGAGCTCCACCCCCTTGCGCGGGAAAAGGGCGTCGGCATCCTCGCCATGAAGCCCTTCGCAGGAGGGGCCATCACCGACGCGGCCCTGGCCTTCAAGTACCTCCGCTCCCACGGGAATCTCTTCCCCATCCCGGGATACGACTCGGCGGAGTCGGTGGAGCAAGTCGTCTCATTCTACGAAAGACCGAACGAAGTCTCCCCCGATGACCTCGCCGCCATGGAGGCAGTCCGCAGCGAGCTGGGAGGCCAGTTCTGCCGCCGCTGCGAGTACTGCCAGCCCTGCCCGCAGGGAGTCTCCATCACCCAGGGCATGATCTATCCCCTGCTGGCGAGCCGCATGTCCCCGGAGGTTGCGTCCGAATTCGCCTCCGCGGGCATGGACACCCTGCCCAAATGCACGGAGTGCGGGGCCTGCGTGAAAAAGTGCCCCTACACCCTCCCCATTCCGTCCATGCTGAAAAAGCACTACGATCTGTACCTCGGCCACAGGAAGGCAAAAGGATAAGCCGACATGGCGGAGAAACCCCCGGTATCGCCCTGGCTCGTCCTTTCCGTGGGGGTGTTCGCCATCTCCACAGGGGCCATCTTCGCCCGCATGGCGGATGCGCCGGCCCTGGTGATCGCCGCATACAGGACCGGGCTTGCCACCCTCTTCCTCCTCCCCTTCACGGGGGCGGGCACCCTTCGGGAGGCCCGGGGGCTCTCAAGGAAGGATCTTCTGACGGTGGTTCTCTCGGGGGGCTTTCTCGCCCTGCACTTCGCTACGTGGATCTCCTCCCTCTTCTACACCACCGTGGCGAGCAGCGTAGTCATCGTGAACGCCATTCCCCTGTGGACGGGGCTGCTCTCCCCTCTGCTGACGGGAGATCCTTTTTCCTCCCGGCTGAAGAATGGCCTGCTGCTCGCCCTTCCGGGAGGGGTCATCATCGGGTGGGGAGATTTTGCCCTCGGCGGGACCGCCCTCTGGGGTGATTTCCTCGCCCTGCTGGGAAGCTTCTTCGCCGCCCTGTACATCCTCTTCGGCAGGAGAGTCCGGCCCAGGATGTCCCTGACGGGCTACGTGACCCTGAACTACGGCACATCAGCCCTTGTCCTGTGGGCCATCGTGGCTGCCATGGGGCTCCCCCCCACAGGGTATTCGGGATTGACCTGGGCCGCCTTTTTCCTCATGGCCCTGGTGCCCCAGATCCTCGGCCATTCCAGCTACAACTGGGCCCTCCGATGGCTCTCGGGGGGAACCGTGGCGCTCTGCCTTCTGGGGGAGCCCATCGGCAGCACCATCCTCGCGGCCCTCTTCCTTTCCGAGCCCGTGACCTGGGGAAAGGCGGCTGGAGGAACCCTCATCCTGGCGGGGATTTTCATCGCGTCAAAAGAAGAATAGAGCGGACCGCACACAGAAGAAAGGACGGAGAGACATGCTGGAGGCAAAAACAGAGAGAATCAGGAAGGACATCGAAACCATGGCCGGGTTCACGGCCTCGCCCGGAAAGGGCATGACGAGGTTCTCCTTCTCGAAGGAGGACCGGCTGACCAGGGACTACATCGCCTCCGAGATGAAGGGGGCGGGCCTGGCGGTCTTCGAGGACGCGGCAGGGAACCTGTTCGGGCGGCGGGAGGGAACCATCCCCGGGGCACCGGCCGTCATGATAGGGTCCCACTTCGATTCCGTGAAGAACGGCGGAGCCTTCGACGGCCCGGCGGGTGTGGTCATGGGACTTGAGATCGCCAGGGTCCTCCACGAGAACGGCATAGCCTCGGAGCATCCCCTGGAGTTCGCCGCCCTGGTGGAAGAGGAAGGGGCCCGGTTCGGCGGAGGGCTGTACGGCAGCAGGGCCATGACGGGCAAGGTCACCAGGGAGGCCCTGGATACTTTCAGGGACCGGGACGGCGTGTCCGCCGCCGAGGCCATGAAAGCCTTCGGCTTCGATCCAGACAAAATCGGCGAGGCGGTCCGGCCCGGGGGCAGCCTGAAGGCCTTCATAGAGATGCACATCGAGCAGGGCCCCATCCTCGAGAGCGAGGGAACGGACCTCGGCCTGGTGAAAACCATCGTTGGCATCAGCCAGCGGGAAGTGGAGATCCTCGGCAGGCCCGACCACGCCGGGACAACCCCCATGAACATGCGGTGCAACGCCCTGCTCGCAGCGTCCGAAGCGGTCCTCTTCCTCGACCGGGCGGCAAAGGAAGCCGCAGGGGGAACGGTAGGGACCGTGGGCAGGATGGAAGTCTTTCCCGGGGGGGCGAACATCGTTCCGGGAAGGGTGTTCTTCACCATCGACGTCCGTTCGGCGGACATGGCGAAGCTCGAACAGGTGACCGGGTCTTTCGCCGTCTTCCTGAAGGAGCTGGAGAAGCAGCACGGCGTCACCATATCCGTCACAGACAAGCTGACCGTCCCCCCCGTGGAGATGTCGGCGGAGATCCTCGGCCTTTTCGGGGCGGAGGCTGCAAAGCGGAGCTATTCATCGAAAATCATGCAGAGCGGAGCAGGGCACGACGCCATGATCATGGCGTCTGCCGCGGACACGGGCCTGGTCTTCGTGCCCAGCAAGGGAGGGCGAAGCCACTGCCCGGAGGAATGGACCGACTACGGACAGATCAAGAAGGGCGTGGACGTAGTCCTCGGCGCGGTGCTCTTCCTGGTGAAAGCCAGGATCTGAAAGGTTCATCAGAAACGGGGCGGTCCTTAATAGGTCCGCCCCGCCGTTTATTGCCGCTGCAGCTTCAGCAGAAGCATCCCAAGCGGAGGAAGGCTGAGGCAGAGAGAATTCTCGCTCTGCTTCCAGCGGAGTTCCTCCGAATGAAGCCCGCCGTAGTTTCCGAACCCCGCCCCGCCGTACTCCCCGGCATCGCTGTTCAGGATCTCCCGCCAGTAGCCTCCGCAGGGGACAGGAATGCGGTAATGGAGCCGCGGAACAGGGGTGAAGTTGAACACCCCGAGGATCATGTCGCCCGAAGCGCTCTTTCTCACGAAAGACACCACGCTCTTTTCCCAGTCGGAGAAATCGCACCAATCGAAGCCGTCGGGAGTGAAATCCCGCTCGTAGAGGGCAGGTTCCTGCCGGTACAGCCGGTTCAGCTCCGCCACGAGAAGGGAAATCCCCTTGTGCTCCGGGATGGAAAGCTGGTCCCACTGGAGGCTGTCGTCATGATTCCACTCTTTCCCCTGGCCGAATTCGCTTCCCATGAACAGGAGCTTCTTCCCCGGATGAGCGAACATGAACCCGTAGAGAAGGCGGAGGTTGGCAAATTTCTGCCAGGCGTCCCCCGGCATCTTGCCCAGCATGGACCCCTTCCCGTGGACCACCTCGTCATGGGAGAAGGGAAGAAGAAAGTTCTCCGTGAAGGCGTACATGATGCTGAAGGTTATCTTGTCGTGGTTGTATTTCCTGTAGACCGGATCCCTGGTCATATAGGCGAGAATGTCGTGCATCCATCCCATGTTCCACTTCATGCCGAAGCCAAGCCCCCCGACAAAAACGGGGCGGGTGACCATAGGCCAGGCTGTCGATTCCTCGGCGATGGTCTGCACGTCGGGGAAATCACCGTAGACAGCCTCGTTCAGCTTCTTCAGGAAATCGATGGCCTCGAGGCTCTCCCGTCCGCCGAACCGGTTGGGAATCCACTCCCCCTCCTTCCTGGAATAATCCAGGTAAAGCATGGAAGCCACGGCGTCCACCCTCAGGCCGTCGGCATGGAAGCGGTCGAGCCAGAAATAGGCGCTGCTGAAGAGAAAGCCCCGCACCTCGTTCCGGCCGTAATTGAAAATCCAGCTTCCCCAGTCGGGGTGATACCCCTTCCGGGGATCCTCGTGCTCGTAGAGGCATGTGCCGTCGAACCTGGCGAGGCCGTAGGCGTCGGCGGGAAAATGAGAGGGCACCCAGTCGAGGATCACGCCGATGCCCTTCTGGTGCAGCACGTCCACCATGTACATAAAATCCTCGGGAGTTCCGTACCTGCTTGAAGGGGCGAAATACCCCAGGGTCTGGTACCCCCAGGAGCCGTAGAAGGGGTGCTCCATCACGGGAAGAAGCTCCACGTGGGTGAAGCCCATGGAGAGGGCATAGTCTCCGAGTTCATGGCCAAGCTCACGGTAGGAGAGGGACCTGAAGCCTTCCGCAGGGTTCCGCCTCCAGGAGCCGATATGCACCTCGTACACCGACAGGGGGGCGTCGAGGGCGTTGTTTTCCTTCCTGGCGGCCATCCACTCGCTGTCCCCCCATTCGTATTCAAGGGGCCAGACAATGGATGCCGTCTTGGGCGACACTTCCCAGAAGGAGGCGAAAGGGTCCCCTTTCTCGATGACCCGCCCCTCGCGGGTTCGGAGTGAATACTTGTAGAGCGTCCCCTTTCCGACTCCCGGGATAAAGCCTTCCCAGACTCCGGAGCTGTCCTTCCGGGGAGAAAGATAGTGAGCGGTCCTGTTCCAGCCGTTGAAAGTTCCGGTCACGCTTACTTCCTTGGCGTTCGGAGCCCACACGGCAAAGAATGTCCCCTGCCTGCCGTCCTTCTCAGCCACGTGGGCGCCAAGCTTTTCGTAGAGGCGGCAGTGGTTCCCCTCCCGGAAGAGATAGGAGTCCATCTCCCCGAAAAGGGAAAAATCGTATTCCGCTTTTCCGGCGCCGGTCATTTTCTTTCCTCCCCCCGGTGATGCATCAATCTGAAAGATATTGTACCCTATGACGGCATGGGGAAGACCCTTTTTCGCAGGGGAACGGAAGGAGTTCTTTCATGACGGACAGGCGGCTTTTCGATTCGGAAAAAGAGAGAAGGGGGGCGGCAGCGGCCCTTTTGCGGTGGTATGAACAGGTCCGGCGCCCCTTTCCCTGGAGGGAGACAACCGACCCGTACAGAATCTGGATTTCCGAAGTAATGCTCCAGCAAACCCAGACATCCAGGGCTGTGGACTACTACCTCAGGTGGGTCGCTCTTTTCCCGACGGTTGAAGCCCTCGCCCGGGCGCCCGAAGAGCATGTTCTCAAGGCATGGGAGGGACTGGGCTATTACGGAAGGGCGAGAAATCTCCGGGCGGCGGCGCTGGTGATCGCCGATACACTCAGCGGCAGGCTTCCGGAGTCCTACGAAGGACTCCTTGACCTTCCCGGCGTGGGCCCCTACACTGCGGGAGCGGTGGCCAGCATCGCCTTCGGCATTCCCGTACCTGCGGTGGATGCCAACGGGAAGCGCGTCTTTTCGCGGCTCCTTGACCTCGGAGAACCCGTCGACAGGTCAAAAGGGGAAAAAGCAGTCAGGGAAGCCTTTTCCCTTCTCCTCCCCAGGGATTCTTCCGGAGAGTTCAACCAGGCGGTGATGGAACTGGGAGCCACACTCTGCCTTCCCAGGTCTCCGAAGTGCGGCAAATGCCCCCTTTCCCGCCTATGCCGCGCCCGTGAACGGGAAACCGCCTTGCAAAGACCCGTCTTTTCGAAACGGGAAAAAGGAGAATCCGCAGAAGGGCGCCTGTTCGTCCTGCTCAGCGACCGGGGGGTCTACCTCAGGAAACGTTCCTCCAGCGGGCTCTGGGCGGATTTTGAAGAGTTCCCCTGGGAAGCTCCCCCCGCTGAGCCGCTGGTGTTCCCTGCCCTTTCCCGGGCGGAGGGGACAGATTTCGGCCAGATACGGTGCTCCTTCACCCGGTGGCGCATTACCCTTAAGGTACTGGTCGTTCCCGTTCATGCAAATTCACAGAAAAATTTGCCCGGCGGAAGGTGGGTCGAAGGCTCTGAACTCGCCTCCATTCCTCTTCCCGCCGGGAGCGCCAGGGTTCGGAAAATGCTCTTCGGAGCGGGGATTATCTCCCGGTGCCAAATGCCGGGATCCGGGGCAGAATGAGCCTCACAAGCACGGCGGACACAACAAGGGTAGGAAGAAGAAAGGAGCCGTTGTACACGGAAGAGTATATCCACACATTGCTCCCTTCAGGGGCAAAGCTTCCGAAAAAAACCACGCCGGAAAGGACGTGGCAGCCGAACCGCAGCAGTCCTGACAGGGCCATTCCAACCAGCGGTCTTGAAGCGAAAAACCCCGCCAGGCCAAGGACGCCGAAAGCCCCGGGGTAATCGAGCACCGCCTGGAGGGGATGGACCACGTAACCGCCAGTAAAGAGCTGCAGCAGCCCGGAAACGGCTCCCGCGAAACATCCCGCTTTTCCTCCCCGCCGCAGGGCGAACAGGAATAAAGGAACCATTTCCAGGGTGATTGAACCGCCCTGGGGCATGGTCCACAGCCGCAGGGCCGAGAACACAACGGAAAGGGCCACCGCAAGGGAGCCTTCCACGAGAATCCTGTTTCTATCTCCAGCCATAAAAAAATCCCCCTCTGCGAATATGCATCGGAGGAATGTCCTCGAACAGGGCACCTTCCCTTCGCCGGCATCACCCGGATCAGGTTCCAGGGGTCGGGGCCGCGATGCCCCCTCTCAGTCCGTCAAGGACTCCCCCGATGCGAATAAGAGTATTATACTCCTTCACCCGTTGGAGGAAAAGACAGCAGGGATTCTCCCTCCCGGCTGTCTTTTCCTCCATGGGCGCCCGGCCAGACGTAGGGGAGATCGGGCCCTTCGACCCAGCCGAACCGCCCGTACCACTCCGGGTCCTTGCGCAGGAGGTTGGACCGGTGGGAACTATGGAAACTGCCGTCTCCGAGCCAGGGGGGCAGAAAATCCCGCCCCTTCCCCGAGAAGGCGTTCCGGTACCTCTGCTCGAGCCGTTCTTCGCAGCTGTCTCCTCCCATGGCCGCCAGTGCATTCAAGAGTTTCTCCCTGCAGGTATCCCGGTAGCCCATCCCGGTCCATCGCCTGCAGATCACCACCCCATAGAACGCAAGGGCGGACGGAAAACCGCTCCACATGATCCGGGCCGGGTGGTTCCTCCACCCCCGGAGAGCATAGTCAGGCGACAGGGCGTTCAGAAGCTGGAGGGCCTCCACCCGCTGCTTTCCGAGCCGCCGGAGATCAAGCACCTCTGCTGAATGGAAAAAATCGGGATAGGGAAGAAAGGTCTGCATTGAGTCCCCCTCAGGCCCGCCGGAAGGCCATGAGTCCGCCGGAAGCGGCGGCAGCCCGCAGTCCTGCCATGACTCAGAGTTCCACTCCCAGGAAGAGCCTGGCAAGATAGCCGATGAGGAAGGATATTCCCGCCACCCCGAGGCTTATGGAGAGCATTTCAAGGAAATTCTTCCGGAAGGGCGCGTCACGGACAACCGACATGAAAAAGGTAAAGAACAGAATGACCCCCACTCCGTTCAAAAGGGTCAGGGAAAGAGCGGCAAAGGGGCTTTCGAATATGATGTAGGGAAAGACCAGGACCACCACGGTGCCAAGGTAAGCAACCCCTGTGTACAGCGCGGCTTTGAGGGGTTCCCGCTCTCCCTCTTCCGACTTCTGGGACAAATATTCCGATGCGGACATGGAGAGAGCCGCGGCGATGCCGGTGATGCTCCCGGCAAGCGCCACCACTCTCCCGTTCCCGAGGGCGAAGGTGAACCCCGCCAGCGCTCCGGTCAGCTCCACCAGTGCATCGTTCAGTCCGAGGATCATGGAGCTCATGTACTGGAGGCGCTCCTCGTCAATAAGTGCGGCAAGGGCAGCCTCGTGCTCGGTCTCCTCCCGCAGGATGGCGGCGGCCTCCGGAATTGCGGCCTCCACGGCGGCGTAATTTTTCTCCGCCTGTTCTTCCCCCTTTTCGAGAAGCTTGATGGCGAATGTGATGCCCATCACCGCCGCAAGAAGAATGAAAAGGACCACCTTCCATCTTTCCGGCTTGATGGATATCCCGGTATACCCCTCCCAGACGGCGGCATGCCTCTTTTCGTCTTCGCCTATCCTCCGGAGCAGGTCGCCGTTCGGCCCCTTCACCCGCCCCGACAACGCAGAATAGATGGCATACTCCGTAATCTCCGTCCTCTGAAAAGCCTCAAGGATGGAGCGAAGTTCTTCAGAAATTCGGATCATCGTTCTCTCCTGCAAGTGAAATTTGCGTCCCTGCGTAAAAAAGCGGGCCGGCAGTTTTCCGGGCTCATTTCGATCCGCTCAGGACATGCTGATTTTTGTTATTATACTCCACAGGAGAATTTCTCCCCTTCGTTTCATTCAGGGGGATTTTGGAAGGAGACGCCGCCGTGTCCGATCTGTCCGCCCTCTTCCGGGAAATGAAGGGAGCAGCTGTCCTCGGAGTCAACCCGCCAGTCCACGATTTCACCTTTTTCGACCTCTGGGCGAAGCCCCTGGGCCTGCTCTTCCTTCTGGACTATATCCGGAGAAGGGGAAACCGTATCTTCCTTGCGGACTGCATCTTCGAGGGAAGAACCGGCAGACTCTCCTGGGGGAGGAACGCAATCCGGAAGAGGGAGATTTCAAAACCCTCCTGCCTCGCAGGAATACCCCGGCGCTACCACCGTTTCGGACTCGGCGAAGAGGACTTCCGCAGCCATCTCCAAAGCTACCCCGCGCCCGACTACATCCTCGTAACCTCCATGATGACCTACTGGTACGGCGGGGTCTTCAGCTGCATAAAAACCATCAGGCAGGTTTTTCCCGGAGTGCCGGTGATCCTCGGCGGCGTCTACGCCCGGCTCTGTCCGGAACACGCCAAACTCTCCGGAGCCGACATGATCCAGACGGAGCCCCTGGACCTCGAGTTCTCCCTGCCGGCCACCGACCTGTACCGGGAACTGGGGTACGGCGTCCTCGCCACAACCTTCGGCTGCCCTTTCCGCTGCGATTACTGCGCTTCCCGGCTGCTGGAGCCATTCTTCCGGCGGAGGGACCCTGAACTCATTCTTCAGGACGCAAAACAGCAGCTCTCCGGAGGCGCCATGGACCTCGCCTTCTACGACGACGCCCTCCTCGCCGGAAAGGAGCGCCATTTCTTCCCTCTTCTCAGGGAACTGACCGAACGGCACCCCGGCACAAGGCTCCACAGCCCAAACGGACTCCACGTCAGGGAGATTGACGACGATTGCGCGCGAAGACTGAAAGAGGGAGGCTTCGAGACCCTCCGCCTCAGCTTCGAGAGCTCCGATCCCGAAATACAGAAAAAAAGCTCGGACAAAACGTCGGGCGAGGAATACGCCGCAGCCCTTTCCTCCCTCAGGAAAGCCGGTTTTTCAGACGGTCAGCTTGAAACCTACATCCTCGCGGGGCTCCCGGGCCAGTCCTTCCAGTCGGTCGAAAACTCCATCCGGTTCGTCCTGGAACAGGGAGGAAACCCGCGAATCGCTGAATTCTCTCCCGTGCCCGGAACCCCCTCCTTCGAAGAGGCGGCCGCAGGTTTGCCGGGCCTCCGGAACGAACCCCTTCTCTCCAACAAGACAGCCTTTTCATCCTATCTTGCCGGTTATATGTCCCCCCGCGACCTCCAGGGGCTTAAAGACCTTGCCAAAGGGCAACAGCGGCGATAAGGCCAAGATCAGGAAGAAAGACTCATCTGAAAATATTGTATATTTTGCTTGACATCATCAATGAAATGGAATAGCATGATGCATGAGAGTTTCCGAAAGGAGGGCAATCAAGTGAAGGACATTCCTGAAAAGATAACAAAACAGCTCCGCAGTTTCAACAGATTCTATACCGGAATCATAGGAGCAGTCAACCAGTCGGTACTCAACAGCCCATTCTCCATTGCCGAGGCGCGGGTCCTCTACGAAATCAAGCACAATGAATCACCCACAGCAAGCGAGATCAACGTCCAGCTCGCACTTGACCCCGGCTATCTCAGCAGGATTATCCGGCGGTTCGAACACGACGAACTCCTCGAAAAGGAACGCTCTCCACTGGACGGCAGGGCCTACATCCTCCGCCTCACCCCGCGGGGAGAGCACGTTCTCACAGCCCTTGAAAAAGCTTCTGATCAAAGGGCTTCAGAGCTGCTCTCTCCCCTCACGAAAGTGGACGTGGAAGCACTTGTCCGTGCCACGGACACCATCAGGGACATTCTCAACAACGATCCGAGGGAAGTGACCATCCGGCCGGCAAAACCGGGGGAACTTGGGCTCATGGTCTGGCAGCACATGGACTTCTACATGAAGGAATATGATTTTGACACTTCCTTCGAGTATTACCTCTTCGAAGGCATTACCCGCTTTCTGAAAAACAGGGAGGCAGGGAAAGGCGGCGCCTGGGTGGCAGACCACAACGGCACCGTCGTGGGTTCCATCGCCATTGACCACGAGGATGACAAAACGGCGAAACTCCGGTGGCTCCTGGTGAACCCTGACTTTCAGGGCATGGGCATCGGCAGGCGGCTCATGGACGAAGCCATGGAGTTCTGCAGGCAGAACCTCTACCACAGAATCTTTCTCTGGACATTTTCCGAACTCCGGGAGGCCCGCCACCTGTACGAACTCTACGGGTTCTCCCCCACGGAAGAAATGAAGCACGACATCTGGGGAAGGGAGATCACAGAAGAACGCTGGGACTACCTCCTCTTCGACCCCGAAGAAGAAGAGGCGTAACCCCCTTTCCCCCCGGCGTGGCAGCGCTCCCTGAAAGGGAGGGCGGATCGTTTCCCTTGGAATAGCGAAAAAAGATCCGCCTCATCGGAAGGAGGATGAGAAGGGCACTATGGGCATCCGTTTTCGAAAAACCATCACCATCGCCCCGGGCATCAGGATCAACCTGAGCAAGAGCGGCGTCAGCGCCACTGTCGGCCCGAAGGGGGCTACCCTTGGAATCGGAAAGGGGGGCGTTCACGCAAACGTGGGCATTCCCGGATCGGGAATATTTTACCGGAAGAAACTCCCTCTTCCCTGGCCCGGCGGGTCGAAAAAAACGGGATCGCCGTCAGGAAGCTCAACGTCAAGCACAGGCAGGACGCAGGAGGGCAGAAGTGACGCGGAGGAGATGAACCTGGCCATCCAGGAGATCATCGACATACATCTCCGCACCCTTCAGCCTGCGGCCCCCCTTGTCTACACTCCGTCGGAATACGGCGAACCTGTTCCCGCTCTGCCTCCCTCCCCCTTCCCCCTCTGGCTGCGCGGCGCCGTCCTGGTTGCTGCCCTCGTCCTCCTCTACTTCACGAAGGGGCTCTCCTTCATCCCGTGGGCACTCTGGGAAGGCTACATCTATTATTCGAGAAAGAAGAATCACGCCGTTCTCATGGCTGATTGGGAGCAACGGAAAGCAGCCTTCGAGCGGGAAGATGCCAAAAAGGCCGTCCGTTTCGAAGAGGCGATGAAACTCTCGGGAGAGAAGCCTGAAACAGCCCTGGAAGCGGTTGTCTCTGCCATCGAATGGCCCCGTGAAACCCATGTATCCTTCCAGGTTGACGGGCAGATGGCCTTCCTTGACGTGGATCTGCCGGAAATAGAGGACATGCCTGCGGTCACCTACGGATTCTCCAGCCGAAGCGGCATCACGGAGGATCAGAAGAGCGAAACCCAGATCCGGAAGGATTACGCACGCCATGTTCATGGCGTGGCTTTCCTGCTTCTGGGTGAAGTCTTCCGCGCCCTTCCGTCCATTTCGGAAATCGTCCTCTCGGGCTACACGCAGAAGATCCAGTCCGCCACGGGACGGGAGGAAGACCAGTATCTTTACAGCCTGAGGGTGCACAGGGACCAGTGGAAAGACATCAACTTCTCAGCCCTTGACATCATCGATCCTGTTGAGGCCATCGGCGGCTTTGAAATCCGCCGGAACATGACGAAAACAGGCATCTTCAAGGAAATCGAGCCCTTCACCCTGTAATGGAAGCGGGGGTCCAGCGGGGTTCATGAAATACTACGACATCAGCAGAGAGCTTCTCTCATCGGCTGTCTACCCGGGCGACCGGCAAACGGAGCTGGAAATCACCTTCGACATGAAGAAGGGAGCGGACTTCAACCTCTCCGCCCTCTGCTGCAGTCTCCATGCCGGCACCCATTGCGACGCATTTCTTCACTTCTGCCGCGACGGACAGGACATTGCCGGCATCCCCCTCGATCATTTTCTCGGACCATGCCTCGTCCTCTCCGTTCCGGGACACACCCTCGCCGGAGATGACTTTTTCAGGAGCCGCCTGCCCGAAGGGGTGAAGCGGCTCCTGCTCAAATCTGGCGGGACATCCCATCTTTCCTCCTCAGGTGCGTCCTTTCTTCTCCAGCGGGGGATTCTCACCCTGGGAACGGACGCCCGGTCTGTCGCCCCTCCCGATGACGAAGCCGGCATCCATGTTCCCCTCCTCTCAGCCGGGGTGGCCATCATCGAGTCCCTGATGCTGGATGAGGTCCCGGACGGAGAATACTTTCTCTCGGCTGCACCTCTCAAGATCCGGGGTGCAGAAGCAGCCCCCTGCCGGGCAGTGCTCTTCAGCACTGATGTATGAACGACGCATGCCGCCGAAGGGAGAGAACAATGACTTTTTTCAAGACCATCAGGAACTGGGGCGAAAGCCATCCTTTCATCTTCGCTCCCGGCCTCGTCGGGGCCGCAACGGTTCTTTTTCTTCCGGGGCGCGAGCTCCTCGGGAAAGGACACTGGGCTCTCCTCTACCTTCTCGTAATCTCTCTTGTGGCATCGGCGGCAGGATCACGCCCCTCCTTCGCCGCCGCCCTGTCCGCCTTCCTGGCCTGGGATGTTTTCTTTCTTCCTCCGTACAACACCTTCAGGGTTGACGACCCGAAGGACTGGATTTCCCTCGGCGTCTTCCTGGTGGTCGGTGTCCTGATCGGGCTCACCTCAGGAAGACTGAGGGAGAGAGAGGCCCTGGCCGTAGCCCAGGAACGGGAAATGGCCCTTCTCAACAGACTTACAGGGCGCCTTCTCGCCATACAGCGCCCCCTGGAAATGGCCGAGGCTCTCTGTACCGAGATCGAAGCCGTATTCTCTCCAAGATTCATTCGTTTTCACCTGACTGAGAGTCCGAAAATCAGGACGCTGCTCTTCGGCATGAAAAACGAACTCGACGCCGATCCCCTCGAAGAGGATTTCCTTCGCGAGGCGGCTGAAAAATCCATCGGAATTGCCTCTCCGTCTGTCGATTCTTCCCGGGATCCCGCAGCGGGGGAAGAGAGCGGAATCATACGCCACTCAGCCTTGTTCCCTTCAGTCTCCCGTGATGACGTTTTTCTCCCCGTGCTCTCCTCCAGCAGGCTCGAAGGCATACTGCACATCGGTGAGAGGAGAAGCAAAAAAGGGTACAGCTGGAACGAAATCCAGCTGCTTTCAGCGGCAGCCCACATGGCCGGCACCTTTCTCGAAAGAAACAGGCTGGACGAATCAGCCCGGCAGGCTGAAACACTCAAGGAAGGGGACAAGCTCAAATCGGCAATTTTCTCCTCGGTTTCCCATGAGCTGAAAACCCCCCTCTCTTCACTTACGGCCACTATCTCAGGTATCCTGGAAGAAGACACTGCGTGGAATGCCGACCACGTGAAAAAAGAGATTGGATCGGTAAAAAAAGACCTGGACAGGCTTTCACATTCCATCGGCTCCCTTCTGGACCTTTCAAGACTCGCCGCTGAAGCCTGGAAACCCGACCTTCAGTGGGTCGAACCCGGCGAAGTGCTCGGCTGGGTCCTCTTCCGCCTGGAGCGACAGGAAAGGGATCGGGTGAAAACCGAGCTGCCGGAGGACCTCCCTCTCATCCTGGTAGACTTCCAGCAATGGGGCAGGCTCCTGATGCATATCCTGGAAAACGCACTGTCCTACAGCCCGCAGGACAGCCCGGTCACTGTCGGGGCAGAGAGAACCGATGAAGGGCTCGACTTCCGGATAGCTGACAACGGCCCCGGAATACCGGACGGAGAGAAGAAAATGGTCTTCGCCAAGTTCTTCCGGGGTGCTCATTCGGGCGTTCTTCCCGGAGGCACGGGGCTGGGGCTGCCCATTGCCCTGGAAATCGCCAGGGTACACGAGGGGGCAATTCGAATCGAAAACAACGTCCCGACAGGGACGAAGATCATCGCCTCCCTCCCTGCGAGTCACATCTCGGATGGAACGGAGCCCGGGCTGCCATGAGCTCACCGGAGAGAAACGTCAGAATACTGGTCATCGACGACGAAGAATCCATACGGAGGGCCCTCCAGTCAATACTCACCCTGCGGAAATATGACGTGAGCCTTGCCGCTTCAGGTGCCGGGGGAATTGAAAAAGCCATCGAGACCAACCCCGAACTCGTCATTCTCGATCTTTCACTGCCGGACATGGACGGCCGGGACGTCTGCCGGGAACTGCGCACCTGGATGAACTCCCCTATTCTCATCCTCTCTGTCAGGGNNGGGATGGACGGGTTCGAGGTGTGCCGCTCGATCCGGCGCCAGAGGAACTCTCCGATTCTGATCCTCTCGGTCAGGGGAAATGAAAGCGACAAGGTGCAGGCTCTCGACCTGGGGGCCGACGACTACCTCACCAAGCCCTTTCAGGCGGGCGAACTGCTCGCCAGGATACGGGCCATCCTCAGAAGGGCGGAGTCGAGGATCATCCAGGCACCTGAAATTTCTGTGGGCGACCTGACCATCAGCATCGCAAAAAGACAGGTATTCCGCCGGGGAGAAGAAATTTCCCTCACAAGGACAGAGTTCGAAATACTCTCCCTCCTCGCACAGAACATGGACTGCGTCGTAACCTACCGAATGCTGAGCGAAAAAATATGGGACGACAGGGAAGAACGGGATCCCGGCCTTCTTCGTGTCCATGTGAGCAACCTGCGGAAAAAAATCGAACCAGCCCCCTCCCTTCCCCGCTACATCCATACCGAACCAGGAGTCGGATTCCGCTTCGCAGCCCAGTAATCCATCTCTTTATTAAAAATTAACGCCGGACACCCCTTTCTTGACGATGTCTTTACTCCCCCTCTGGTACCCTGTATCCGGTACATCCCGCCCCTTCACAGGGGGACCGGACATTTTGCAAAGGAGGCGGCCGGCATGCTGTGTCTTGGTGATCTGATGGAAACCCGATGTACTTTCTCATTTGACGAGAACGGCTGTCTTCGCCTCTTTTTTCCCGACAACTCCATCAT
>LSQX01241954.1_pt1 | contig 16973 bp, 18 predicted proteins | sample 654561 | NCBI WGS metagenome assembly LSQX01 (sample SAMN04489861, study PRJNA283612) | anaerobic digester metagenome | isolation source: 4 biogas reactors fed with cattle manure at either 37C or 55C with and... | place: Denmark: Kongens Lyngby | collected 2014
GTGGAAGTGGAGAGCTATATCATCAGCAAAAAGATGAAGGCTGAAGAATTTGCCTGTTATTCGCGTGGTCACTGGGCTATCGAAAACAGCTTGCACTGGGTTTTGGACGACGCCTTAAGAGAAGACCGTTGTACAGCCAGGAAGGCCCATGCTACAGAAAATATCGGCTTAATGCGCAAGATAATTTATAATCTGCTCAAACTGGATCCGGCAGTAGCAGGCATGTCTGTCAGGGCCAAGCAGGTTTACTACCGCAACAACCCGGCTGCAGTGTGCAGGCTTTTGTTTGAAGTCATACCTGGCAGATAAATAAACTGTACAAATCTGATTAGATCCTTGTCCTAAGTTCGCAAGAAAGCAGGGCTTGTTTCTTGTTATGCTTTTTTAGCTAAACTAAACAGCTGCTTAGACAAGGACCCATTATCAGGATAAAAAGCCGGCTTGGTCTGGAAAACAACCATAGACCTTGCTGTTCTTAATGTCAGTTGATCTGATTTTGACGCCTTCCAACTTCTCCGCTTGGTTTTTATGCGATAGCCCTGTCGTAAGGGATTTTAGCTCGTGACAGCCAGCTGGTGCGGTGCTATACTTGGGAATGCACTTGCAAGGGAAGGGGTGAAGGTCTTGAAAAAAATAGTTGCCGCTATATTGTTGTTTTTAGTGCTGGGGCTGGCCGGCATCATTTTCCCCCTGTCATTTCACTATGATGCAGTGCAACTGGAAAAAAATATGCTGGCCCATGTCATGAGCTGTGCTGAAACAGGCCTTCGGGCTACCTACCAAGGCCAGACGACCCTGGTCACAGGAAGGAATATTGACCGGATAGCTTCGACATTGACTGTTGTTGAGCGCCAGCGCCTCTGGCGTAAACCCGGTCTGGCTGAAGAAGACGCCCTGGTGATCAATTTCCCTGATGGTGCCAGATTTACAGTAGCTGAAGAAGAACCTGGTATTGACAAGGCGCTGATTATCTATCGCTATAAGAGAAAAACACGTTACTTCAGGATCAGTGGTTATAAGACTTTTTCCTGGCTCAGCCGGGCGATCAGCCCGGAAGGTGTTTATAATGAAAATGAGCTGCTGCCCGGGCAGGACTAGGCCCCCAGCTTCCCGATACTGCCTTTTTACCCCCGGTCCAGAGTGGGTGGCACCGGGATTTCCCTTTTCTTGACGTATGTTCAATAAGCTGTATAATTATAAGGGTGTACTTTCATATTTTTAAGCCAAAGGCTGTTTCAACTTATTAAGATACAGCCTGCCTCGTTTTCCTGGCCCGGCTGCACCAGCTGCTAAAGCGGCAAAAAGCTGACCGGTCCCACAAGGCCTGGCCCTGGCGCCTGCAAAGCCCGAAGATTTACTTCAGGCGGACCTAAAACAGCTGGCAAAGTATGTCAGTACTGGACATTTTTACTTAAGCAGTTTTGCATTAGGCCAAAGCCTATATTAAAAAAATCATATTTGTATGACAGAGCCAGATTTTGCCTGCAAAAGCGGGTGCTGATAGTGTCAGCTGGCAATGTTTTTGGGGAGGAGGCGGGGAATGAGCAAGAAGTCATTGCTTTTGTTTTTGCTATTGCTGGCATTTTGGCTCTTGATCTCAGCGGAAATTAATTTACAACATATTCTTGTTGGCAGCTTTTTATCTTTGCTGATCGTCTGGTTCTGGCATGACCTGGGCCTGCGGCTGCCAGGTAGGATGACAGCCAGGGGGCTGGTCCACCTGGGCTATTGCCTTGTGCTGCTGGCTGGTTATGTTATTCAGGCCAATATTGCTGTGGCCAAGGTTTTGCTGACCCCTAAAGTGGAAGTCAATCCTGTTTTTATCGAAATGAACACCCATATTGAGAGTAACTGGCTCAGGGTGCTGCTGGCCATATGTATCACGATTACACCCGGCACAGTGACCATTGATGTCAATCCCGATACAGGCTGGTTCATTGTCCATGCCCTGACCGAGGATATGGGACGCGATTTACTATACTGGCGTCTTGTTGACAGGATCAGGGAGCTGGAAGCTATCAACCAAAGGAGATGAGCAAGTGTTCTGGATGCTGGTAGGACTGACAGTGCTGATTTTACTTGTGCTTTTACGGGCGGTCATCGGCCCAACCGTGATCGACCGCCTGATTTCCATAAATGCAATCACCGGCAAGGTGAGTGTAGCAATCCTGCTGATTGCATTCAGCAGGGAAAAGTTCGGCTTTGTTGACATAGCCATTGTTTTCATGCTCTGCGGCTTTGCCGGGAGCCTGTGGATTATAAGGGCTATCACACCAGGAGACTGGAAGCTGAAGCTGCCCGGGTCAAGAGGCTTTGAAAATGACACTGAAGAAGGGGAGGTGGCGGCCAATGATTAGGTGGCTGGCTAATATCTGCTTCATGCTGTCTTTTGCAGCTTTCAGCCTGGGCACATTCGGGCTTTACAAGCTGCCCGACCCTTACACCAGGATGCATGGCCTGGGTATGAGCGACACCCTGGGAGTGGGTTTTGTTGGTTTAGGCCTGCTGCTGGTCAGCCCCAGCTGGATCTTGCGTTTGAAGATTCTTTTTGTCCTGGTTTTATTCTGGCTGATCAATCCGACCATGACCCACCTGGTGGCTAAAGCCGGCCTGCTTCACGGGACCAGGCCGGTCAGGAAGACCAAGATAAGGAAGGGATAGGCCATGGAATTCATTGCTACAGATTATTGGAACATGGTTCTTTTGCTGATGCTGGTGGCAGCATCCCTGGCCATGTACTTTATCAAAAACCTGCTGCATGCTGTGATCGTCTTTGGAGCCTACACCCTGCTTTTGGCCCTGGTCTGGTTGCAGATGAACACACCGGACCTGGCTATAACTGAGGCTGCAGCCGGGATAGGCATGACCATCCTGATGATGGTGGCCATATTTCGCACGAACAGGGAAGAAGAATAGTGAAAAAGATTAGTGTAAAGATAAAGGGTCTTTTGATCAGCCTGATTTTACTTTTAGCTGTCGGTGGCTTCATCGCGGCTGTTGCGGAATTGCCGCCATATGGCATGGCGGATAACCCGGTGCACAACCAGGTTTCCGATCGCTATATTGACGCAGCCAAGGATGATACAGGTGTACTCAACATGGTGACGGCGATAGTGCTGGACTACAGGGCCTACGACACCATGTTTGAAACAATCGTGCTTTTTACGGCCACCCTTGCTGTAGTGGTCACCTTGAAGTCATCCAGAAAGCAAGGTGATCCTAAATGAAGGATGTTGTCCTGAAAAAAGTGGCCCTGATCATCCTCCCCTTCATAGCCATGTACGGCTTTTATGTCATTTTGCACGGCCATGTCTCGCCGGGCGGCTCTTTTGCCGGCGGCATCATTGTCGGCCTCAGCCTGATTGCCTTTTCAACAATCTTCGGCCTGACTGAAGGACGCAGGAAGCTGCCCGAGAAAATCCTGGTCTGGACAGAAAGCTACGGGACCTTGTGGTATGTGATCATGGGCCTGGTTGGAATTTTCAAAGGTGCCCCCTTCCTGGCCAACAAGCTGGCCGGAATTGACCTTGGTGTGCCAGGCAGCCTGTCTTCAGGCGGCCTGATCTCCCTGATCGGCATTGGCGTCGGCATCAGGGTGGCCAGCACAGTTGTCACCTTGTTTTTCACGATCATGGAAGAATCATAACAAGAGGAGAAAGAGGTAAGGTTGTGCAGGAACTAATGCAAAAGCTGATCATAAACTATCCCTATCTGATCGCGGTGATCTTGTTCTTTATCGGGATCATGACTGTTTTGACCCGCTCGAACTTGTTCAAGAAGCTGATCGGCATCAACATCATGGAAAGTGCTGTCTTTATGTTTTTTGTTGCAGCAGGAAATATCAGGGCAGCAGCAGTCCCTATCCTTGATGAGGCAGACCCGCAACCTGTCTACATCAATCCGCTGCCATCCGCCCTGATGTTGACCGGAATAGTTGTCAGTGTCAGCGTGACAGCCTTTGCCCTGGCCCTCATTGTCCGTCTCTACAAGGCCTATGGCACTACAGACAGCCGGAAGATAGCCCAGCTGAGCAGGGAGGGCAAAAAAGGATGATAGCTGCAGTAACCGAACACCTGCCGGCTCTTGTTGTAATCACACCCCTGACCTTTTCCTTTATCCTGCCCCCACTGGGCCGCAGGCTTGGCCTGGCCAGGGGACTGGTGATCTTTTCCGCTATTCTCAGTCTTTTGGGAGCTGCTGGACTGGCCTTTTTGGTTTTCACCAACCCTGGCGCCAGTATCTCCTACCAGATGGGTGGCTGGGCCCCGCCCTGGGGCATAGAGCTGGAAGTCGACAGTCTGGCGGCATTTTTCCTCCTTCTGGTTGCCCTGGTCAACCTGCCTGTGGTTTTAGCCGGCAGGAAAAACCTGACGGCTGAAATTGGCAGTGAGGGCAGGGTGATCCGTTTTTATGCCCTCTACCTGCTCCTGATCGGTGCTTTGTCCGGTATGGCCCTGACCAAGGATCTGTTCAATGTTTTTGTTCTGGTGGAAGTGGCCACAATCAGCTGCTGCGCCCTGGTCAGTGCCCGTGAGCATCCCCAGGCAGCCAGGGCTTCATTTTCTTATTTGATCCTGGCCACGTTGGGCTCCTCTTTTGTCCTGGCAGGCATAGGTTTCATCTATATCAGCACCGGTCACTTGAATATGGCTTTTGCAGGAGATGCCCTGGTCCTGGCTGGACAAAGCAGCCCCCGGGTTCTCTGGCTGGCTTTCAGTTTCATGCTGGTCGGTTTTGGGGTCAAGGCGGCCCTGTTCCCGCTCCATATCTGGCTGCCGGATGCCCATTCAACTGCACCGGCACCTGCCAGCGCTGTTTTATCAGGCCTGGCTGTCAAAGGCTATATCATCTGTTTGATGAAGATCCTTTTCACTGTGTTCGGACCTGCCCTGATGGCAAGGTTCACCGTGCCCAGGATTTTGCTTGCAGCCGGTGTTGTCGCTATTTTAGCTGGCTCAGTCTCAGCCCTGCTCCAGGATGAGCTCAAGCGCCGCCTGGCTTACTCAACTGTCGCCCAGATCGGTTATATTTTCCTGGGACTTGGCCTGATGAACGAACAGGGCCTGGCAGGCGGGATTTTTTACCTGGCCGGCCATGCCTTGAGCAAGGCTTTGCTCTTTTTGGCCGCTGGGGCAATGCTGGCGGCGACAGGTAAGCAAAAGATCAGTGACCTGGCTGGTCTGGGTAAAAAGATGCCCGTGACCATGGCCGCTTTCACAATCGGCAGCCTGAGCCTGATCGGTATACCGCTGTTTGCCGGTTTTGTCGGAAAATGGCAGCTCCTGCTGGGCAGCCTGGAAAGCGGCAGCATCCTGGCCTCAGCAGGCATTATCCTGGGCAGCGTGCTTTGCGCGGCATATTTGCTGCCGGTGGTCCGGATAGCCTATTTTGAAAATGCAGGGCCGGCCCAGGTCCAGAATCCGGGCCTGGCGGAAAAGCTTTCTCTTGTCCTGCTTGCTGTGAGTACACTTGTCCTGGGAATCTTCCCTGGCCCCTTCCTGGAGCTGGCCCTTAGAGCTGCCCGGGATCTTTTAGGTTGCTGCTGAGCAGAAAGGGAAATACTGTAGAATGGTTAATCTGGTACTGACTTTGTTAAGTGGTGTGGCAGGAGCACTGGTCATATTTTTGCTGCCAAGAACAAAAAAGCGCCTCTATCCACCTGTTGTGCTTATTTTCACCCTGGCCAGCCTGGTTTTTTGCTGGCTGCTGGCCCGCCAGGTCTGGCAGGGCCAAACGGTCCGGCTGGATGCCAGCCTGGCTGGATTGCCCTTTTCCCTGGCGCCAGACCCCTTAGGGATGATCTTTGGCCTGATCGTGGCCAGCCTGTGGCTTTTTGCCACAGTCTATTCTTTTGGCTACATGGACAAGAAGCCGCGTCTGGGCACATATTATGCTTTTTTTCTGCTTTCTCTTAGTGTGACCTTGTCTGTTGCCTTTTCCGGCAATCTGCTGGCTTTGTACTTATTTTATGAGCTTTTGACCCTGGTCACCTACCCTTTGGTTATCCAGACCAGGGAGGAGGCAACCAAGCCGGCCGGCCGGAAGTATATCCTCTACAGCCTGTCCGGTGCCGCCTTGATCCTGCTGGCCATTGTGCTGACCTACAGCCGGGGCGGCCAGATGGACTTTTCTACCGGCCCCCTGCTGGCTGGAGCTGCCCCGGCCGGGCTGGGCTGGGTCCTGGGCCTGTTCATCCTGGGTTTTGGGGTTAAAGCAGCCCTGATGCCCCTGCACCGCTGGCTGCCGGAGGCCATGGTCGCCCCCACGCCGGTCAGTGCTCTTTTGCATGCCGTGGCTGTTGTCTATTCAGGTGTGTTTGGTATCCTGCGCACAGTCTATTCAATTTTCGGCATAGAACTGATGCAGGAACTGCGCCTGGCCAGGCTTTTGCCCTGGCTGGCTGTTTTCACGATCATTACCGGCGTGATAATTGCCACCAGGCAGGATGTCCTGAAAAAAAGGCTGGCCTACCACACGATCAGCCAGCTGTCCTACATCCTTTTGGGAGCTTTCACCCTGCAACCCTGGGGGCTGGCCGGCAGCCTGCTGCACATGATCAGTTATTCAACTTTGAAAATAACCTTGTTTTTTTGTGCCGGGATCATTTCAGAACAAACCGGCGAGACAGACATCAGCCGGATGGAGGGGATTGGCTGGCAGTTGCCCCGGACCATGCTGGCTTTTGGTGTGGCCAGCCTGGGCATGATCGGCATGCTGCCCCTGAATACTTTCTGGAGTAAGTATTACCTGATGCAGGGCGGGATAAAAAGTGGCGGTTGGATCTTTGCGCTGGCCTTGATCATCAGCGGCATAATTAATGCTGTTTGCTTCATCCCCACGGTTGTTGCAGCCTTCAAGGGCAATAAGACACCTTCAGTTGAAAAAGGCCGCAAGGTCTACCTTATGCTTGGACCAACCCTTCTTTTGGCAACTGCAGCTGTCCTGCTTGGCCTTTTTCCAGGTTTAGTCTGGCCTGGCATTGAAAAGGTCCTGCTCCAGATTTTTGCAAAGGTGGTCTGATTATGCTCCTAGTCCTGCTACCCCTGTTACCTATATTGGGCCTGCCAGCCTTGTTGGCTAAAAAACGCAAGCTGGATTTCTGGCCGGTCCTGCTTTACCTGGCCAGCCTGTGCCTGGGCCTATACCTAGTCCAGGCCAACTGGCAAAATGGCCCGCTGACTTTCCAGATCAGCTTGCCGGGACCATTTTCACCTAGCTTTTATTGTGATGGCCTGACAGCTGTCTTTTCTGTCCTTGCCTCATTTTTATGGCTGGTCCTATCCCTTTACAGCCCCGGCTACATGCCCCATGAAGGCAAACCCAGAGTCTTTAAAGCTGTTACCCTGCTGACCCTGGCGGCAGTGCAGGGTGTCTTCCTGGCCGGTGATTTTTTCACCCTGCTGCTCTTTTTCGAGATCATGACAGTGACATCTTATTTTTGGGTTGTCCACCGTTGGGATAAAAAGGCAGTCCGGGCCGGTTATTTTTATTTATTTTTCAGCATCATGGGTGGCCTTTTCCTGGCCCTGGGCATGGTTTTACTGGCCGTGTCTGCCGGGCAGATGCCCAGTTTTGCTAAAGGGGTTACAGACTTGGTTCAACCAGAGCTTTTCCCCTGGAGCATCGCTTTACTCGGGGCGGGCTTCGGCATCAAGGCCGGTATGTTTCCCTTCCATCTCTGGCTGCCGCATGCTCATTCAGCAGCACCAACGCCCGGCAGTGCGCTCTTATCCGGTCTTTTGATCAAAGTCGGCGCCTACGGCCTGGCCAGGGTCGGCCTGCTTGCCGGCTGGGGCGGGTCTGAGGGGCTTTTCCTGGCCTGGTTCGGTCCAGCCCTGATTATCCTGGGCATCAGCACCATGCTGGTCGGTGTGGTGTCTGCCCTCTTGCAAGGGGACGCCAAAAGGCTGTTGGCCTATCACAGTGTCAGCCAGATGGGCTACATCATCCTGGGCCTCGGAGCCGGCATCTACCTGGGTTCGGCCGGTGGCCTGGCTTTTATCGGGGCGATTTACCATATCATAAATCATGCCCTGTTCAAAGCGGCGCTTTTCCTGGGCGTTGGCCTGGTCTACCTGGCGACTAAGGAAACTGATCTGAAAAAACTGGGCGGGCTGCTCCGGAGCTTTCCCTGGACAGCCAGCTTAATGCTGATTGCGGTCCTGGGCATAACCGGCACCCCAGGCCTGAACGGCTATGCCAGTAAAACCTTGCTCCACCATGCCATCTTGCAGGCGGCTGCAGAAGGTGGTGCCTGGCTCAGCTGGGTTGAAAGACTGTTTTCACTGGTTGGTATTGGCACAGCAGCATCTTTTGCCAAATTATACTACCTGATTTTCCTGCAAAAAACAAAGCCGAGGCAGCTGGCCAGAGAAAAATTTTCCCCAGGCACAGCAGCCCTGGCTATATTAAGCCTGGCCATTTTAGTAATAGGTCTCAGGCCCGGCCTGTTACCGGGTAAAATCCTGTTACCGGCAGCACAAGCCCTGGGGCTGGATGCTGCAAACAGCCTGGCCGAAGTTAACTTCTGGCAGATTCAAGATCTTTTGAGTATGGCTGTCACCCTGGTCCTCGGCACCGCCTTTTGCTGGACCGGCCTGCGTTGGGGTCTTTTTGCCTGGGTCCCGCCCCGCTGGCTGACCATTGAAGGACTGGTCGGAGCAGCTGTTACCGCCGGGAGCAGGGCTGGCAGGGCCCTGACCCGCCAGGGCAAAGCCCTGGCAGCTTGGCTGGCAGCCCGGACCAGGACAGGCCTGGCCCGGATTATCAGGGCTGTCCGCGAGTTTGACCAGGTCAGGCACGGTTCTGTCGGGCGTATCAGCCTGGTGGGGATCAGTGCGGATGCGGCCATCGTCATCCTGACCCTGATTCTACTGGTCGCCTGGTATATTCTGACAGATTTCAACCTGGGCTGAGCCAGGCTGGTCTTGTATGACAAAAAAAGGTGGAATTGGTGATGGATGAAGGCAGGAGGCAGCGGTTTATACATATTGCCGGTTTTATCCTGGCCCTGGCAGCTGGCTGGGTAGACACCCTGGGTGTTTATGTTTTTTTAGGTGAAAACTCACCTTTTTTAACCGGCCGGGTAGTTAAACTGGGTAAATATCTAGTCAGCGGAGAAACAAAAAAAATGCTCGCTGTGCTGATCCTGGTTGCTGCTTTTACAAGCGGTGCTGTGCTTGCCACTCTGCTCACAAAAAAAAGAGGTTTGGCGGCAGGACTGGGCCTGACAGGACTTTTGCTCATCCTGACGCCTTTTTTGGCCCGGCCTGCTAGTTTTGACCTGGCACTTTTAACTATACCCCTGGCTATGGGTGCCCAAAACGCGGCCACCAGCCTGACCGGTATCAACCGGACAACCCATTTAACGGGACCCACGACAGATATCGGGATCTATCTTGCCCAGGGGGACTGGAAGATGGCCCGCTTTTGGTCCTTACGCTGGCTGGCCTTTTTCCTGGGAGTTGTCAGCTCCTACCTGCTGCTTCGCTCAACAGGTGACAGTAAGCTTGCCCTCTACCTGATGCTACTGCCTGGCCTGGCCATCAGCCTGACAGCCTGCGGGCAAAAGTTTATTTTCCGGATTCCCCTGCTGGATTCAAGTGGGGAAGATGGGCTGCCTTGACAGGTCCCATTGGCGCATCTGGCTGATTTCCTCTTCCGTGACAGGCCGAAGATCGGCGGCCTGCTCAACTGCCAGGCGAAAAAGCCGGATGTCTCCCGGTGTTACAGCTGAGCTTACAGGCAGGGATAAGGTGAAACGGAGGGCCATACCAGCTCTTTTGGCATCAGCCAGAGGTTCATACCAGCATTTTGGATAGGGCCTGTCCTCTGCTTTGAGTCCTTCTGGCCAGGCGCAGCGGGCCAAAGCCTTCAGGGCCAGCAAGGTCACCTTATCCTTTTTTGCCCTGGCCACCAGGGGCTGGCCAAAACCTTCGCGCAGGTAGGAAAACCAGTTGAGTGGGAAAAGGACAGAGTCAAAAGCGAACCTGTCCAGCATGGCCAGTGCTGCCACATCAGAATGTGCTGAAAAACCAATATGACGGATCTTGCCAGCCCGCTGGGCTTTTATTACCGCCTCCATGGCTCCGTCCGGGCCAAAAACCTGCTCAACATCATCCAGTGTGTTTACCGCATGGAGCTGATAGAGATCAAAATGGTCTGTGCGCAGGAGCTCAAGTGAGTTATTCAAGGCTGCTTCAGCCTCAGACCGAGTTCTTTTTTCTGTTTTGCAGGCTAGAAAAACCTCCTGTCTTCGGCCAGCCAGGGCCGGGCCCAGTCTTTCTTCCGCATTACCGTAGGAAGGGGCAACATCAAAGTAATTAACCCCGTCAGCAATAGCCTCAGCTACATAACGGTCTGCATCCGCCTGTGTCTCATTCATGACAATAACGCCACCAAAACCAATTACAGATAATGAATTACTGGTGCCAAATGGACGTTTTAACATGTCAAGCCCTCCTATTCATAAAAAGCATTCTACTGACATTTTAGCTTATTCTGTCTGTCTTTAGTCCATTTTAGCCGCATCCAGCCCTGAAAACCTGCATTTATTACACTTTTTTGTACAAATTTTGCTGGATAAGCCGATTTATTGACCCTGCTGGCTAGTTTGCTTATAATAGTACAGCTGCTGGCCCTCTGCGGGCCTGGCATGCGAGGAGGATAATATGATTACAAGTAAAGAATTGCAAGATAAAATAATAGCCAGCCTGAAGGCGGAGACGGCCCAGATGCCGCAAAGCGCCACATTGCTGGATTTTTGGCGTGCCCTGTCGCGTGTTGTTGTTGAATTATTGACCGAACGCTGGGAAAAGACCAGCCATCTTTATAAGACTGGCCGCCAGACCCATTATTTTTCGGCGGAATTTCTGGAGGGACGGTCCCTGCTCAATAACCTGATCAACCTTGGCCTTTATGACACAGCCAAAAAAGCTGTGGCAGGCCTGGGCCATGACCTGGCCGAGCTGCTGGAACAAGAAGCAGACCCGGGCCTGGGTAATGGTGGCCTGGGCCGGCTGGCAGCCTGCTTTTTAGATTCAGCAGCAACAGCTGATTTACCAGTCAGTGGCTACGGTATCCTTTACCGTTTCGGTCTTTTCCGCCAGGAGATAGAAGACGGCTTCCAGAAGGAATATCCGGATGCCTGGATGGAACAGCCCTATCCTTTTGTGGTCCGGCGCGAACAGCACAAGATCCGGGTCCATTTCAGTGACCTGGATGTCATTGCTGTACCTTATGACCTGCCTGTCACGGGTTATAAAACAGACAACATCAACACCCTGCGCCTTTGGAAAGCAGAGCCGGCTCTGGAGTTTGACTTCAACCTCTTTAATTCCCAGCGTTTTGATGACGCCGTGATGCAGCACAACCGGGTCAATGATATTTGCCGCGTCCTGTATCCGAATGATTCATCATATGACGGCAAGGTCTTACGGGCCCGCCAGCAGTACTTTTTTGTCAGTGCTTCACTGCAATCTATCGTGGCTGATTACATCAATCATCACGGTCAGGATTTCAGCAGCTTTGCTGATTACAATTCCATCCAGCTCAATGATACCCACCCTGTTATCGCCATTCCTGAACTGATGCGCATCCTGCTCGATGAGCACCAGGTGGGTTGGGAGGAGGCCTGGAGTATAACCAGCCGGGTCTTTGCCTACACCAACCACACTATCATGGCTGAAGCCCTGGAAAAGTGGGATATTGGTATTTTCCAGTTCCTGCTGCCGCGGATTATGCAGATCATCGAGAAGATCGATGACCAATTCCGCCGCGAGGCCCGCCAGCGCGGTCTTAATGAGGAAAGAATCAATTATATGAGCCCGCTTGGTGACGGCAAGATCCGCATGGCCTGGCTGGCCATCTATGGCAGCCATTCCATTAATGGTGTTGCTGCCATGCACAGCCGTATTCTGCAAACTGAAACCCTGCAGCCATTTTTTGAAATCTGGCCGGAACGGTTCAGCAACAAGACAAATGGCGTGACCCCGCGCCGCTGGCTGCATTCATGCAACCCCGGCCTGGCCAGCCTGCTGGAAGAAGTCTATGGTGATGACAGCTACCTGCAGGACATGAAAGTGCTGGAAAAACTCAGGCATCTGCAAGAGGATGCATCGATTATGCAGCGCCTGCACCAGATCAAGCAGGAGAATAAAAAAAGGCTGGCTGAACATATCTTGAAGTCAACCGGTCTGGAGGTTGACCCAACCTCCATCTTTGATGTGCAAATCAAGCGATTGCACGAGTATAAGCGTCAGCTGCTCAATGCCCTTTTGATCCTGGATGATTATTACCGGATCAAGGAGGATCCCGCAAGCGCCATCTGGCCCAGCACTTATATTTTCGGGGCCAAGGCGGCACCGGGCTATTTCAGGGCCAAGGCTATCATCAAGTTTATCAATGAGGTGGCCCGGCTGGTTAACAATGACCCTGTGGTCAGCCAGCACATGAAGGTGATCTTCCTGCCCAATTACAATGTCTCCCAGGCTGAGCTGATCTTCCCGGCAGCTGATATATCTGAGCAGATATCCACAGTTGGCATGGAAGCGTCCGGCACCGGAAACATGAAATTCATGCTCAACGGGGCTTTGACCCTGGGCACATGTGATGGGGCTAATGTGGAAATAGCTGAAGCTGCAGGCTATGACAACGCCTATGTTTTTGGCTGCCGAGTGGAGCATTTCCCCCAGACCAGGGACTATTACAATCCCTTGTGGCAGTATGAGCACATCCCGGGCCTGCGCAGGGTTGTGGACAGTCTGGTTGATGGCAGCTTAAGTGACAATAATACAGGCATGTTCCGTGATATTTATAACAGCCTTCTTTATGGCTCGGACTGGCAGCCGGCAGATCCCTATTATGTCCTGGGTGATTTTGCCGAATACAGGGACAATCGTCACCGGGCCCAGCGTGATTACCTTGACCGGGAAAACTGGACCAGGAAATGCTGGCGCAACATCATCACTGCCGGCCAGTTCAGCTCGGACCGGACAGTCAGGGATTATGTTGAAGGTATCTGGCGGATAGAGCCCCGGCCGATCTGACCGGATCACAAATCTAAACTGGAAAAATAGGCCCTTGCCTGGTTTTTAACCGCAGGGGCCTTTAAAATATTGCCACACCATAGCGGATCAGGCTGAAGGTGATGGTCAGGATGGTGGCAGACAAGAGTGCTCCCAAAATCATGCAGACCAGGGACTTGAGGAACTTGAAGCCGAGCAGGGATGCGACCATGCTGCCGGTCCACAGGCCGGTGCCGGGCAGGGGGATGGCCACAAAAATAATCAGGGCAGCCTCAGTGGATTTTTCAAAACGGCGGGCATAGTGGCGCACTTTGTTGTCCACCGCTGTTGTAAACCAATTCAGCCAGCTGATCCGGGACAAGAGCTCGAGCACCTTGGTGTAGAGTAAAAGCAGCAGGGGCACCGGCAGCAGGCTGCCGAGGAAGGCTAAAAAGAAAACCAGCCAGGGGTTCATACCCCAATAAATGCCCAGGGGAATGGTAGCTCTTTGTTCAGTGATAGGGATGGCAGAACCAACCAGGATAACTAAAGAACGGACATTGCCAAAAATACTTTCTAGAAAGTTTATAATACTGTCTTTCACAAACTACCTCCAGCCGGCCCGCCACCGGCCTGCCTTGTGCCAAAAAACTCAAGGCAAACCAGTTCCGGCCGGGAAAACAGACGCAGGGGGACCAGGACACAGCCAATTCCCCGGGTTATAAAAGCTGTCAGCCCGGCATAGGTGAATATGCCTTTGTAGATACCCTGGCGGGGCAGCAGCTCATCACGCAGGAGATAAAACTCCCAGCGGAAGGGCAGCCAGATCTGGCCACCATGAAAGTGGCCGGCCAGGAAATAAGCAGCCCGCTCGCCTGACAGATCCAGGATATTATCCGGATTGTGGCTCAGGACCAGATTCTGCCGGACAGGGACAGCCGGGTCAAGACCTGCCGCAGCCAGGTCGGGCTGGCCATGCTTTTTATCCTTTAGGCCAATGATCTGCCAGGTCCTGCCCCGGCAGCTAAAAAGGGCTGTTTCATTTTGCAAAACGGTGATGCCGGCCCCGGCCATGGCTGCCAGGCCCTCGGCTGTGTCATGATTGCCAGGTACAGCCATAAGGGGCAGTGCTTCACGACCCGGCCGCTGGCTGAGACCGGCCAGAAAAAGGGCAGCCTCTTTTTGCCTGGCTGGATTGGCCGCCAGGTCACCGCCGAATAGGATCAGGTCGGGTTCTTGTTCAAGCACAGCCTTGTGCAGGCGGTCATGATCCAGCCGGAGCAGATCCAGATGCAGGTCACTGAAAAATAAAACCCTCAGGGCCAGGCCGGTTTTTTCACCTTCTTTAACTGTAAAGGGCAAAAAGACCTTGGTCAGGCTGAGGCTGGCCGGTTCCAGAAAGGCCCGGACCAGTAAAAAAACTAGAGCTAGGCCGGCAACGATGAGCGTGATCCTTAAGGCCATGCTGTCTCCTAAAAGCCAAGCTCAGTCAAGAAATAGACACACTCAGCCAGCCAGTTGCTGATATCCGGCCTGTCCTCAGCCAGACCCAGCCCATGCCTGCCGTGTGGGTAGATGTGGCAGGAAAAACTGACATCACGGGCCGCCAGGGCGGAAGCCATGAGCAGGGTGTTGGCCACGGGGACACCCGCATCATCTGCAGTGTGCCAGAGGAAGGCCGGCGGGGTCTTGCGGTCAACCCTGTTTTCAATGGACAGGTCACTGATCAGGGTGGCCGAGGCAGACTCGCCCAGGAGATTGACCCGGCTGCCGACGTGGCCGGCCTTGCTGAAGGTGATGACCGGGTAGCAAAGCACCATGGCATCTGGCCGGGATTCAGCGCTGTCCCACATAGTGCCGGCAGAAGCTGCCAGATGGCCCCCGGCAGAAAAACCCAGGATACCAACCTTGTCAGCCCTGGTCTGGTTTGCCACGGCCAGTTGCCTGGCAACAATTATGGCTCGTTTGGCATCCTGGTAGGGAGCTGGATGTAAATCGGGATGGACCCGGTAGTCAAGCACATAGGCATTAAGGCCGAAGGTGTTCAGCTTCTTGGCCACAGGCTCTCCCTCATGATCGGCCTTTCGGGCATAGCCACCGCCGGGGCAGACAATCACGGTGCCACGGTTTTTACCGGCATCTGCCGGATACCAGGTCAGTGAGGGCAGGCAGGACTGGAATGTGCCATTGGCACTGCCGCTGCCGCCAGCCATTTCCTCTTCAGACCAAAGCATGATTTTTTCCTGAGCCATAACTAAATCCTCCTAATATGCAATGATTCTACCACAAATTGCCGGGGCGGTGTCAGTTGTCAAAAAAGGTCAAGACCAGTAAAATAGACTAAATACCAAAAGGAGAAAACTATGAAGAGCCAAAATCGGGCCTGGATCATGTTTGTGCTGGTTTTTTTGGCCTGGCAGACATTGCCGGCCAGCCCTTTTGCTTATTTTGCCGATATGATCAGCCAGTGGTTTGGCCTGGCCGCCAGACGTTCTTTTCTGACAGCGGCCTGGCAGGCAGCGATTGTTTACCTGCTTTTTGCCCTGCTGCTGACGGGCCTCCTGCTGGCCGGACGCAGTAAAAACCGGATTTACCTGGCCGGGCTTTGTTCTTTGGCCACACTCTTGCACCATATGGTCTACTGCATCCGGACAGGCAGCATCTATGCCGTGTCACCTGCCATAGCCATCGGCCTGGCCCTGTCACTTTTATTTTTGCTGATCCGGGCCAAGAGCCCTGCCCTGTGGCTGACTGATGCTTATGTCATGGCCCTGCCGGCCTGGCTTTTTCGTGATGCGGTCCTGCCACCGCTTTTGCGGCTGGCCGGCCTGGATAAAGGAGCCCTGGCCGGCTTTCTGGCCCTGCCGGAAAAGCCGCTCATCTACAATCTGGCAGATATCGGCTCTTTGCCGGTTTATATGTTCAGCCTGGTCTTTTTGCTCCTGGCCATCTTGCCGCTCATTTTCTGGGCGCCTGGCCGGCAGAAAGGTTAAGAGGTGGCCCTGATGCAGATTTCCAGTGAAAAAGAAGCCCGCGAGCGGATCAATGTCCTGCGTGACCTGATCAGCCACCACAGCCATCTTTATTATGACCTTGACCAAAGTGAGATCAGTGATGCTGAATTTGATCAGCTCATGCGTGAGCTGATCCAGCTGGAGGCCGACTGGCCCATGCTGGCCAGCCCGGACTCGCCCACAGCTGTTGTTGGCGGCCAGGCCAGAAGCAGCTTCAACCAGGTGCCGCACACCATCCCCCTGCTCAGCCTGCAGGATGTCTTTGACCAGCAGGGTGTCAGTGACTTCCTGGACCGGATCAGGACAGTCCAGCCTGAAGCCCTTTTTGCTGTCGAGCAGAAAATTGATGGCCTGTCAGTTGTCCTGCGCTATGAAAACGGCTTGTTTATGCAGGGACTGACCAGGGGAGACGGGCAGGTCGGCGAGGATATCACAGAGAACTTGAAAATGATCCGCACAGTGCCGCGCCGCCTCAAGGAGGCCCTGCCCTTTTTAGAAGTGCGTGGAGAAGTCTATATGACTGCTGCCGCCTTTAACCTGGTCAACCAGCGCCAGGCGGCCAGGGGGGAAAAACTTTTTGCCAATCCGCGCAACTGTGCCGCCGGCACCATGCGCCAGCTTGATCCGGCGGTTGTGGCCGAAAGAGATCTTTCCTTATTTGTTTTCAACCTCCAGGTCATTACAGGCAAAACCTTCACTTCCCATGCCGGCAGCCTTGACTGGCTGGCCGGACAAGGTTTTGTCACCAGCCCCGGCCTGGCCCTGTGCCGGACAAAAGAGGAGGCCTGGCAGGCTGTTTTGGCGATAGGCCAGGCCCGCAGGGAATTACCTTATGGTATTGATGGTGCGGTCATCAAGCTCGATGACCTGACCCAACGGGATCTTTTCGGGGCTACCAGCAAGGCGCCCCGCTGGGCTGTGGCCTATAAATACCCGCCCCAGCAGGAAAAAACCC
>LSQX01123193.1_pt1 | contig 16969 bp, 17 predicted proteins | sample 654561 | NCBI WGS metagenome assembly LSQX01 (sample SAMN04489861, study PRJNA283612) | anaerobic digester metagenome | isolation source: 4 biogas reactors fed with cattle manure at either 37C or 55C with and... | place: Denmark: Kongens Lyngby | collected 2014
AATATACTCTATTTTGATATGACAAAAGGAAATAGTACTATATATAAAGCAGATACTATGGTAGTAAATAAATCTTTTAATGCCCCTTTTGATGTAATCTTAAACAAAAAATTAAACAATTGTCATATAATAGACTTGGATTTAGTAAATAATGATAGGATTTTAAGATTTAAACTAGATATTAAAAGTAGTTACAAACAAGAGATATTATATTTGCAATTTGAGTTTACAGGAATATATACAAATGTGATATTGTTAAATTCAAATCTAGTAGTTCTTGAAGCTATTAGACATATAAGTGAACAACAATCCTCTAGAGTAGTAAAAGTAGGACATATATTAGAAGAGCTAACTTTTAGCAATTTTAGTCCCAAAGAGCAAGAGATAGAAGATATTGAAGAGTTTTTATATGATAACTATAAACAAAAAGAGGCAAAAGAGCTAAATAATCAAAAAAAATTAAAACTAAATATTCTTAAAAAAGAGGAAAAAAAGCTAAATAAAATCATTAAATCTCTTCCTCAAAGCCATCTGCTTGAAGAAGAAGCTAACAAGCTATCAAATCAAGCAAATCTATTTCTTGCCAATATCCATAAACTAAAAAGTTTTCAAAAAGAGATTGAATTATTTGATTTTGAAAATAATCTTCAAACTTTTGATTTTAGTGAGGTTGCGAATGTCTCTAGCTATATAAATACACTTTTTGCTAAAAGTAAAAAACTAAAACAAAAAGCAAAAAATCTATATTTAGAAAAAGAGAACTTAGAACAAAAACTTTTATTTACTCAAAAGATGATTAATCTTATAAATAGTGCTATTTCTTTAGATGAGATAGAGTTTTATATGCCTAAAAAAGAGAAAAATCAAAGCAAAACAAAAAAAGAGCAAACTTTTGCAGAGTTTGAGATAGATGGATATAAGATCTATCTTGGTAGAAATGAAAGAGAAAATATTGCACTTTTACAAAAAGCTAGGGCAAATGATTTTTGGTTTCACCTAAAAGATAGCCCATCATCACATGTAATAGTCCCTACACAAAAAAAAGAGCTTCCACAAAATGTGATAAAACAAGCTGCTTTACTATGTGCTAAATTTTCTTCACCTTATGGGGGTGATTATGAAGTTGATTATACAAAAAGAAGAGAGCTTAAAATCCAATCAAAAGCAAACCTCTTGTATAATAACTACAAAACAATAAAAGTAAGAGTTGATTAAGGAAAAAATATGTGGGATATTATAAAAACAAGTTCAACTAGAATCAAAACAGGACTTGCTATGTTAATAGTTGTCTTGATTGTTGCTATTGTTGATTCATATTTAGTAACATGGGCAGTTCTTGGTATGTTGATGATGGTTGGACTAAAAGAGATGAATTTACTATCTCGTATAGAAGACAATAGGCTATATATTGTTGCTGGAGTTATTTGGATAGTGGCTTATTTTTATCCTCACCCTCAAGATCTAGCTTTTGTGTCTTTTGTTTTGTTTGCTTCTATTTTGGCATATAAACAAGAGTTTGATAAGAGGCTATTTATCCCATTACTTTATCCTTTGGTGCCATTTTTGTTTATTTTGGCACTCTATTTTGATTATGGTATGTTAGTACTTTTTTGGCTTTTATTGATTGTAGCTGGTACAGATGTTGGAGCTTATTTTGTAGGTAGAAAGTTTGGTAAAACTAAGTTTGCTCCCTCTTCTCCAAACAAAACTATAGAGGGTGTTATAGGTGGGGTAGTAGTAGGAACACTACTAAGTTTACTTATGTTATTTTTGGATTTGAGTATATGGAAAGTACTTTTAATCTCACTTATTACAAGTATAGCTAGTGTTTATGGAGATCTTTTTGAAAGTTATCTAAAAAGAGAGGCAAATGTCAAAGATAGTGGAGACCTTTTCCCTGGGCATGGGGGAGTTTTAGATAGAGTTGATGGATATTTGTTTGCTTCAATTATTATGTATGTTTTAATAGGATTGATTTTATGATTGTACTTGGTTCTACAGGCTCTATAGGGGTTAATGCCTTAAATGTGGCAAAAAGATTTAATCTAAGCATTGATACTCTTGTAGCTGGAACAAAGATAGAACTCCTTAACCAACAAATCAAAGAGTTTAATCCAAAAAGAGTTGTGGTCGCTAATGAAAAAGATGTAATCAATATAAACCACAACAACGTATCTGCTGGAGCAAATGCAATCTTAAGAGCTATAGAGGAGTCCTCTTCAAGCCTTGTGATCAATGCACTAGTAGGATTTTTGGGTTTAGCTCCTACTATTACAGCTATAAAGCAAGGCAAAAAAGTAGCCTTAGCTAATAAAGAGTCTTTAGTGGTTGCTGGAGAGTTTTTGGATATGAGTAAAATAGTTCCAATAGATAGCGAACACTTTGGACTTTGGTATCTAAAAAGTGATAAATCTATAGATAGTATGACTATTACAGCTAGTGGTGGTGCTTTTAGGGACTATCCTATTACAAACTTAGAAAAAGTAAGCATAAGCGAAGCACTTAACCATCCAAATTGGGCAATGGGTAATAAAATAACAATAGATAGTGCAACTATGACAAATAAACTATTTGAGCTTTTGGAGGCTAAATGGTTTTTTGATACTACAAAACTTGATGCCATTATAGAAACCAAATCAATAATCCACGCAATGGTAAACTTTACTGATGGTAGTACTACCGCTCATATTGCATCTCCAAATATGCAGTTACCCATAGCATATGCTATTTTAGGCAAGGTAGATGAGCCTATAGTACCTACTACCAATCTATGTGAAGTAGCTAGTTTGGAGTTTAGAAAAATAGATCCAAAAAGATATCCTATATGGGAGCTAAAAGATGATCTTTTGGCAAATCCACATAGAGGAGTTGTAGTAAATGCAGCAAATGAGGTGGGTGTTTATAAGTTTTTAAATGGTGAGATTGATTTTACTATGATTGCTAAAAACAGCATAAAAGCTTATGAAAAATACTTAGATATTAAGCCTTCAAATGTGCAAGATATCTTTGATATAGATAAAGAGATAAGAGAGTTTGTATGGAAGATTTGATTATTCCTTTTGTGATACTTTTGGCACTCACCATATATCTTATAGTAAGTAGAGCTAGGTTTGAGCAAACACTAAAACTTGATTTAGATAAAGAGCTTCAAAAATACAAAAGCCTTCAAGATCAAAAAGAGTGTGAAAATCATAATATCAAAGAGTTAAAAGCTTTGGTTTTTGAACAAAACAACAAGCTTATAATAGAGGCTTTTGATAAAAACACTATAAATAAACTCCAAAAATTCAACTATAAAATAGAGTTTATAGATTACCAAAGAGAAAAGATATGAAAAGAGTACTTATTTTACACGGTCTTGGGGGAAGTCCCGCACCACATTGGCAATCATGGCTAAATAATGAGCTTTTAAAGCTAGGATTTGAGGTGCTTTTTCCAGAGTTGCCAAATAAAGACAATCCAAATCTACAAGAGTGGCTTGATGTTTTAAAGAAGATTTTACAAGAGTTTAAACCAAATATTGTAGTTTGTCACTCTTTGGCAAATCATCTATGGTTTCATTTAGTTGAATATGAAAAAGTTGATATAGTTGATAAGCTAATGTTAGTATCTCCTGTATCAAATAGTTGTAATATAAGTGAACTTAGTTCTTTTATACCCTATCCCTTGTCAAGTGATCTAAGAGCAAAAGAGGTGATTATGGCTTCAAGTGACAATGACCCTTATATAGAAGTTGAAGAACTTATTTCTATGCAAAGTAAGCTTAATATCGGACTTAAAATTCTACCAAATGCTGGACATATCAATGCAAAAAGCGGATATGGAGAGTTAGCGTGTGCATTGGAGTGGATACAAAGATGATATTAAGTATAGAAAGTTCATGTGATGATAGCTCTATAGCTATCACATCTATAAATAACTATAAGCTTATTTTTCACAAAAAAATCTCTCAAGAGCTAGATCATAGTATATATGGTGGAGTAGTTCCAGAACTTGCTGCTAGGCTTCATACTGAAGCTTTACCAAAAATCTTAGAAGAGTGTAGAGAGTTTTTTCCATATCTAAAGGCTATTGCCGTTACAAACTCTCCAGGGCTTAGTGTTACTTTGCTTGAAGGTGTTATGATGGCAAAGGCTTTGAGTCTTGCTCTAAATCTACCTATTATAGCAGTCAATCACCTAAAAGGACATATTTACTCTCTTTTTATTGAAAAAGAGTCGTTTGTACCACTATCTGTACTGTTGGTAAGTGGTGGACATACACAGATACTAGAAGTAAATAGTATAGATGATATGAGGCTTTTTGCATCTACTATAGATGATAGCTTTGGTGAGAGCTTTGATAAGGTAGCTAAAATGCTAGGTTTAGTTTATCCAGGGGGACCAGAAATAGAGAAAATGGCACTTAATGGTGATGAAAATAGATATAGTTTTCCTATTCCTTTAAAAAACTCTCCAAAAATAGAGTTTAGTTATAGTGGACTTAAAAATGCAGTAAGACTAGCTATAGAAGAGCAAGGTACTCTTGATAAACAAACTATTTGTGATATAAGTGCCTCTTTTCAAAAAGCAGCAATTGCTCATCTTATGCAAAAACTTAAAAAATATTTTAAACTCCATACTCCAAAAACTTTTGCTATTGTTGGAGGGGCTAGTGCAAATAAAGCTTTAAGAGTAGAGTTAGAAAGACTCTGTAGTGAATATAACTCTAAGCTTTTATTAGCAGAGCTTAACTTTTGTAGTGATAATGCCGCTATGATAGGTAGATATGCAGTAGAACTATATAAAAAAGAAGAGTTTACAACTATAGACGAGCTAGATGTTAGCTCAAAAGCTAGGTGGTAAGTTTTTGACTAAATCTAGCTTTAAATGAGCAGTGTTTGCATAGCTCTTGGAGTGCAAATCCTTCTTTAAAACTATATATAATAGCTTGAGCCTTTGGGCTATAAAGTATCTCTTTTAGGCTTTGAGAGTGAAGATTACCTAGATTGATAATAGCATCTTTATCAAGACAACATGGTACTACATCCCCACTACAAGTGATGGCTATATGAGATTTTAGTCCTAAACAAAAGCCTTTTTCTTCATAATATCTATTATTTAAGCTTGGCCACTCAAAATATTCATCAAATGAAATAATTACTTTATTTGCCAATCTTTGTCTATCTTTTGATGAGCTTAGATTAATATGCTCTAGCTCAAAAAACTCTTTAAGCTTTTGGATAACTTTTTGGTTATAGATATAAGCACTGCTAGTTTTATCTATATTCCAAAGTCTAAGATTAATAAAAATATTATTAACACTTTTTTGCTTAAAATCACAAAAATCCATAATAGTATCTATAAACTCATCAAAGCTTTTAGATGTTTTATTGGCATTAAAGCTATTTAATGAGATATTTACTTGTTTAATAGATGGATGAACTAAGATAGTAAAAATCTCTTTTTTTAGATAAAAGCCACTTGTTGTAAGCTTGACTTTTAAGGAGTATTTATAGGCAATATCAAGATAGTCTTGTAGATTTGATAGCACCAAAGGATCACCCAAAAGATGAAGATAGATCTCATTTGTAAACTCTTTTGCTTGATGGCAAATAGTATCAAAAAGCTCTAGATCCATAATATCTGATTTTTTACTACTTGGTGGACAAAAAAAGCACTCTAAACCACAAATATTTGTGATCTCTATATAGATATGTTGAAACTTGATAATAAACCTTTTTTAAAAAAGATTATATACTATTTGGCTTTATGGTATAATTAATCAATATATTGTAGAATATCACTATATTTATAAATTATGGAAGAGCGATGAATCTAATAATCAATTCAGAAACTATAAGCTTTGAAAAAGACTTAACTATAGATGAGGTTTTAAATAGACTTCAAATCAAAGATAAAGTTATGGCGGTAGCTGTAAATATGGAGATAGTTAAAAAAGAGTTTTGGGATAGTTTTGTTCCAAAAGAAAATGATAAAATAGAACTGTTACAATTTGTTGGTGGGGGTTGATCTATGACAACAGATATTAGCTCTGTTTGTACTTACTGTGGTGTTGGATGTGATATAACTGCAGTTATACAAGACAATAAAATAACTAAAATATATGCCCAAAATGATGGGGTAGTTAGTCGTGGAAAACTCTGTATTAAGGGTAAATATGGATATGATTTTGTTGATTCACCAAATAGAATAAGAAGCCCTAGAATCAAAAAATCATTTATTGAAAAAAACTTTCCTTACCTTACAACAGAATTAAAAGCAAGATCAAAAACTCTAAAAGAGCTAGATGATATATGGTATGAATCAAGTTATGAATATGCAACTTCACTTGTTGCGTGGAAGCTTGATCAAATCAAAACCACTTATGGAGGAGAGGCTTTTTGTGCTACTGGTGGAGCTAGAACTAGCTGTGAAAGTGGTTGGCTTTTTCAAAGATTTACAAGACATACTATGAGTTCACCACATATTGATAATTGTGCTAGAGTATGTCATAGCCCTAGTTTAAAAGGACTTAAAACCACTATAGGTGAAGGGGCTGCTACAAATCCATATGATGATATATTTAAATCAGAGTTTTTAATAGTTATAGGCTCCAATACAACCGAAGCTCACCCTATAGTAGCAAATAGGATGATAGAAGCTGTTAGAGATAAGAGTATTGATCTAGCTGTTATTGATGTAAGAGATATACACCTAAGTAAATATGCTATATATAATGCCGTAATACCATATGAAGCAAATTTACTTATACTAAATATGATGGCGTATGTAATACTTAATGAAAATCTTTATGATAGTAGATTTATTTTAAATAGATGTAGTGGTTTTGAGGAGTATAAAGAGGCTATTTTAAATGATCCTTTTGCAAATCCAAACTTTTTTGAAAATATATCTGGATATGAGTATCTAGTAGAAATGATTCCATCTATTGCTAGAGAGTATGCAAAAAGAAAATCTATGATATTTTGGGGACTTGGTATAACAGAGCATATAGATGGAAGTAAGGCTGTTATGGCACTAGCAAATCTAGCACTACTTACTGGTAATATCTCCAAAGTAGGAGCTGGACTTATGCCACTTCGTGGACAAAACAATGTCCAAGGTGCTTGTGATGTAGGGTGTTTACCTTATTATGAACCTGATTATAAAGATGCTACAAAAGTTGGACTTATGACTCCAGATATGATGGATGCTATGCTAAAGGGTAGTATAAAAGCTATGTATGTTATGGGTGAGGATATAGCACATATTCATCCAAATCAAAATAAAATCAACTCAGCATTAGCAAATCTAGAACTTTTGGTTACTCAAGAGCTTTTTATGAATGAAATAGCAAATAAAAGTGATGTAGTCTTTGGAGTAAAGAGTGCTTATGAAAAAACAGGAGTCTATGTCAATGCTATGAGAAGGCTTCATCTATCACAACCACTTGTTTTATCAGATCTTCCAGATGATTGGGAAGTTTTAAGAGATATAGAAAACAAAATATGTGGAGAGTTTAACTATAGCTCTAGTGAAGAACTTTGGGATGATGTAAGAAGTGAGGTTAGTAGATTTGCTGGAGCAAATTATATGAAACTAAGCAAACATAGAAGTAAGGGTATGCAGTGGCCAATAGATAAAAGTGATACGCCTATTTTACATCTTGATAGTTTTAAGACAGATGATGGACTAGGGCATTTTCAATACAATAGATATACTCTAAGAGGACAAATCAAAGAGATTTTAAATGGGGTAGAAGATGGTAGTTTTTATCTAACAACAGGAAGAACGCTAGTACATTATAACAATTCAGCTCAAAGCAAAGAGTCGCCTAGATTAAATGATAAATATCCAGATGATATTATCTTAGCTAGTATAGAAGATGAACAAAGACTTAGTAATAAGATAGTATTAAAAACTCCTTATGGACAAACATCGCCTCTTGAGGTTAAATTTGTAAAAAGTATTAAAAAAGGTACACTTTATACTACTTTTCACCATGCAAAAAGTAAAATAAACTATATTTTTGGAGATGAATCTGATGAGTTCACCAAAACAGCAAAATTCAAATCCCTAAAGGTGGAAGTTGAGCAGGTTTAAAGGAAATATAGCTGAAAATAAGGCGGTAGAGTATCTAAAAGAAAAAGGCTATACTATAATAGAGCGAAACTTCTATGCCAAAAAGATGGGAGAGATAGATATAATATCTACAAAAGATGAGGTTTATCACTTTGTAGAGGTAAAAAGTGGAGAGAGTTATGATGCTGTATATAATATCACTCCATCAAAGCTACATAAACTTATTAATAGTATCTACTACTATCAAAAGGTGAAAAACCTTAATAGTAAGTTTTGTATAGATGCTATTATAGTTTATAACAATAATATCAAAATGATAGAAAATATTACACTGTAGGTAGATATGTTTTATGATAAAGAACTCCAAGCCTTACACAAGGCAAAAAGAGTAAGAAGTAGGGTAATATATGATGATAGTTTAGTAGATCTTGCATCAAACGACTATCTTGGACTTAGTAAAAATAAAAAACTACTAAAAAGAGCTTACAAAAGTATAAAAAAAGAACTTTATCACTCTCCAAAAGCCTCTATATTGGTAAATGGTTATAGTAAAATCCATCAAAAGTTTGAAGATAAGCTTAAAGAACTCCATCGTTTTGAAGATGCTATCGTTGTAGGAAGTGGATTTTTGGCAAATATTGCTATGTTTGAGTCTTTAGCTAGAAAAAAAGATCTTTTTTTGATAGATGAAGAGTATCATGCTAGTGGAGTTTTGGCTACAAGATTAAGTGATGCTAGGATACTTTTTTTTAGGCACAACGATATTTCACATCTTCAAGAGCTTATTAACAATAATGGTGGTTACCAAAGACTAATTATAGCTATAGAGGGAGTCTATTCTATGAGTGGTGCTATAGCAAATAAAAGAATCTTTGATATAGCAGATAAATATAATGCTCTTTTAATAGTAGATGAGGCTCATAGTAGCGGGGTATTGGGGGCAAATTTACTTGGTATTTTTGAGTATTATGGCATAACACCTAAAGCAAATCATATAAAAATGGGAACTTTAGGCAAAGCTTATGGGAGTTATGGAGCTTATATTTTAGCAAGTAAGGAAATAATAGAGTTTTTACAAAATAGGGCAAAACCTATTATTTATAGTACTGCTCCATCGCTTTTTGATATTGCTTTAGCACATGAAGCACTTTTATATATCCAAAAAAGAAAAGTAGTTTTACGAAAAAAGATACAAAAAAGAGTTTCTTTTCTCAACCAAGCATTTGGTAAACACAATAAATCTATGATATTCACAATCCCTTGTAAAAGCAATCAAGAGGCTTTAGATATACAAGCAAATTTATTAGATCAGGGGTTTATTGTAGGTGCTATAAGACAGCCTACTGTAAAAGCACCTATTCTTAGGATTATACCAAATTGTCAAATAGATAGCAAAAAACTAAAAGAGTTTATAAAGCTATACTCTATACTAGTAAGTAAAGCTTAGCTAGATAGTAAATAACTCTTTTAGCTCCTCTTTACTCATATTGTTTAGCCAATTTTCTCCAATACTTACACTAAGATCTGAAAGTTCTTGTTTTGCTTTGATCATTTTATCGATTTTTTCTTCAAAACTATTTTTGGTAATAAGCCTATATACGGTTACTTTTTTGTTTTGTCCTATCCTATAGGCTCTATCTGTTGCTTGGTTTTCTACTGCTGGATTAAACCATAAGTCATAATGGATTATATGATTAGCAGCAGTTAGATTTAGCCCAACTCCACCAGCTTTTAAAGAGAGAATAAAGATTTTATATCTATTATCATATTGAAATTTTTCTATTACTTTTTCTCTTTGTTGTTTTGACATATCTCCTTTTAGTACTAAGGCTGTAGTAAATAGCTCTTTAGAGATAATCTCTACCAAAATATCAGCCATTTGTGTATATTGAGTAAAGATTAAAACCTTTTCATTTTGTATTAAGATAGAGTCAAGTAGTGTTAAAAGTAGTTTAGTTTTTCCAGATAAGTTAGGGTTGATATCACTTATTTTATCAAAATTTCGTGGATGATTGCAAATTTGTTTTAGAAAAACAAGAAGTTTAAAGATAGTACCTTTGGAGTTTTTCTCATCTAAGTGCTCTAAGCTTTCATCTAAAACAGCTCTATATAAACTAGCTTGTTCTTTACTCATAGTAACATATTTATCTATAACAATCTTATCTGGTAAATCACAAATAATCTCTTTATTTGTTTTTAGTCTTCTTAGCATAAATGGAGCTGTTAGTTTTTTGAGTTTTTCTATTTTATGTGGGTTTTTATGGATTTCTATCTCTTTTGCATAAAAAGAGGAAAACTCTTTTAGGGATTTTAGATATTTTGGGAGTACAAAATCAAATATACTCCATAACTCACTTAAGTTATTTTCTACAGGTGTACCACTAAGAGCTATTTTATATTTTGCTTTAAGTGATTTGATAGTTTTTGTAGTAGAGGTATCTGGATTTTTTATTCTTTGAGCTTCATCTAGGATTAAGCAATCAATTTTGAGTGATTTAAAGATATCTATATCAATTCGTACCAAATCATAACTTGTAAGTATAATATCTACTTTTTCTATAGCTCTTTTTGAACCATAATAAGAGATAAAACTCAAATTTGGAGCAAAAGTTTCAAGCTCATTTTCCCAATTGGATAAAACAGATGTAGGTACAACAATAACTATATGATGTTTAATATAGTTGTTTTCTTTTAGGTATAAAATAGAGGCTATTGTTTGTATAGTTTTACCAAGCCCCATATCATCAGCTAAAATAGATCCAAAGCCATTGAGAAGATTGTTTATATTCCACTCAACACCTCTTGTTTGATACTCTCTTAGCGTTGCATTAAGGGATATTGGGGTTACTATATGTTTTGGAGTAAAAATCTCCTCTAAATAGTTTTGTAAATCATTATCCAAAAATACTTCATCACTTAGTTTAGCTTGTAAAAGATCAAAAGAGGTAAGTTTTGTTTTTTTATTGATTTGAGAAAAAAGATCCTTTGCTTCATCAGGAGAGATAATAAGATAGTTTTCTTTAAAGTAAACTAGTTTTTGATTGTTTTTTAAAAGCTCTTCAAACTCGCTAACACTTATAATCTCATCACCAATAGCTATTTGCCACTCATATTCAAGCATACTATCAAGAGTAAAAAATGATTTAAAACTTTTACTTTTTGAACTAGCTTTTAATAGTAGCTTTGGTTTAAGAAGATTTTTAAGCTCTTTTGGTAAAACAATCTCAACACCAAGATTAGTAATAATAGGAGAGATATTTAATAAAAACTCCTCTATTTCTATTTGGTCTAAAGAGCTAAAAGGCTCTTTGATTAAAGAATCAATTTTTGGTAAAAATTGGATTAATATGGAGATAAACTTTATAATCTCAATTTGATTTTCTTCTTCCAATGCAAGATTTAATGGGTACTTTCTTTGAGTAGTTTTGTTTTTAACATTTATTGAAAGTTGATAGTTATTTATATCACCTTCTATAAGTATATTATATTGATAATTACTTTGTACTATTTCAAATATACTAAAATAGTTATTTATAGAAAAAGCTATATTTTCATATGCAAACTCTTTTGTTTCTAGTATCTTAGCACTAAAAAAGACGTGTGAGATTTTGGGTGGATTTTCTTTTTGGCGTTTGTGCATAAACTCTAGTTTTGGTACAAAAGTGGATAAAACAGTAGTTAAAATATAGTTTGTTCCAGAAAATCTATCAAGATATTTACCATTTATACCTACAATTATTGGAGAACTATTTGATAAAATCTCTATTTGCTTTTTGATAGACTCAACAGATAATAAAGGCTTATAAATGATTTTTATATATTTATCCATCTCTAATACTGAAGGTATAAAACCACTATTTTCTATCAATATATAAGCAACTCTAAATAGATAAAAAAGATATCTATAGCTACTACTTCCATTGTCATCTTCAAATGAGATAAAAAGAGTAAATAGATCCATAGGGCTAATCAAAATCTCTTGATTTTTTATTTGGAAGTTATATTGCCTAAAAAGCTCTTTATCTCTACTATTTAATATATCAGTTTGGATTTTAAATAGTACAAGATCTATATTGCTATAACCTAGTATTGTAATATGTGAGTTTTGTAATAATCGTTGTAGATTTTGGATATTTTCATCTTTTATTGGTGAGATGATTTGAACAATATCTTTATTTGCCCTTTTATAAAACTCATTTAAAACCTCTTTGTAGTTTATATGGCTAAAAGGTGGAAAATCACTAAGCATAGAGAGTATAAAATTTGTATGGTTTTCTTGTTTTAAAAGAGGAATATTATCTTGTATAGGAGCAGTATCTATATCATTTGTATAGTTTAGCTCTAGTGGATATGGGATTTGAAGCTCTTTTTTGATATTGTAGTGATTAATCAAATCAAGTCCACGAAGCCCAAAGAGAATAAAAGGATTTTTATCTATTTCAGTAGTAAGTGCAAAATAGAGTGCTGCAATATGTTTGCAAGGGTATGAACCATCAAAATCATAACAGTTACATGACATATCAAATCCACGAAAAATATCTATTTCATTGCTTTTTATAAATTCTAAGAGTTTATTAGATAGTTTACCATGTATAATATCTGCTAAAATCAAAGGATTTTCATCGATAAATTCTATAATAACTCTTTTATCACCCTTTGGAAATGGATTAAATAGTAAATATGTTTTATAAAAGGGTGAGTAGTTTCCTTTGACTTTAGCATTTACTTGATTTGTATCTACCCTAACATCATAGATTTTACCACTATTAGCATATGTTTTACCACGACTTAGTCTCTTGCTATCAGTCTCATTTTCAATTGCTTCTAAAAACTCTTTTCCCCATATTGTTGTACCATAAACCTTATTTGCCATTTTAACTCCATATATTTTGTGTGGAAATTGTGATGATATATTTGATTTTATAGAAATTATATTATTAAGTTGCTAGATTTTAGTTAGAAAAGAGCTATTATTTAAAGAATAAATGTAAAAAACATAAAAGACACCCTAAATATTAGAGTAATTAAAGGAAAAAATCCTAGATAGTATCTTTACTATCTAGGAAAAAATTATAGTCCGCTGATATATTCTGCTAACTCTTCTATTTTAGCGTCATCTAGTTTTGCAACTTGACCTTTCATCATACCTTTTTTTGCTCCACCGTATGTTCCATCTTTATAACCGTGTAAAGCCTCTACGATTTTTGCTTTATCCAAACCAGCTATTGGTGTTCCTGGAATTTGAGTCATTTTACCATCAGCACCATGACATGCTACACATGGTTTATATAGACTAGTAGCACTTGCACTTACTGCAACTAAAGATGCTACGCCTAGACTTAATAATACTTTTTTCATTTTTTCTCCTTGGAATATTTTCATTTGTCATTTTAACAAATATAACTTTAAACAAACTTGTGGTTTTTTAATAAACTTTAGTTTTTAAATAAATATGCTACAATTTGAGTGAAATTTACAAAGGAGAGCCTATGCCATACATAAATGTTAAGGTTGCAGGAAGTTTAACGATAGAACAAAAAAGAGAGATAGCAGATGATATTAGTGAGACTATGCTTAGAGTTTGTGGTAAACCAAAGCCTAGTTGTTATATAGTTTTTGATGAAGTAAGCAGGGAAAATTGGGCAAAGGGTGATGAGATTTTAAGTGATCAAGATGCAAAAAATAATCAAAAGAATTAAGTTTAGATGAGAACTGTTCTTGATATTGAAAACCTCGTTTTTGGATATAATAAAAGTAAGCTTATATACAAAAACTTTAATCTAAGATTAAACAAAGGAGAGGTTGTTAGCATTGTTGGAGAGAGTGGAAGTGGTAAAAGTACACTTTTTGAGCTTATATGTGATAATCTTAAACCATATAGTGGCAAAATAACCAAAGGTAGAGTTGCTACTATATATCAAGATCCATATACAAGCTTTCATCCTACATATAAAATAATAGATCAAATAAAAGATGTAGTTGAAGAAGAGGCATTAAAAAACAATCTTGATTTTTATCTTGATAAGCTTATGATGGATAAAGAGCTATTATATAAACAATCCAAACATCTCTCAGGTGGACAACTTCAAAGATGTTCTATTCTTAGAGCTTTATTAATGGAACCAGAGTTACTTTTAGCAGATGAACCAACAAGTGCCTTGGATAATATCACAACATTGGAAGTAATGAAGTTGTTAATCTCATTTTTAGATAAATTTGCTATACTTTTAATAACACATGATAATGATTTAGCCTCATGGTGTAGTGATAAAATAATAAATATTACAGATAGTGGAGTGTAAATAGATGAAGAAAGCTTTAGTTCTTTTAAATATGGGTGGTCCTAGAAACAAAGAAGAGTTTGAGATGTTTTTAAGAAATATGTTCAATGATCCAAATATATTGACTATAAAAAATGATTTTTTTAGATCTATTATAGCATCTTTTATAGTTATGAGTAGGAAAAACTCTGCTTGGCAAAACTATGAAGCTATAGGGGGGAGTTCTCCTATTAATCCACTTACAAAAGAGCTAGTAGATAAACTCTCAACTTATCTTCCAGATTATTATATAACATGGGCTATGCGTTATACTCCACCTTTTGCACCAAAAATAGTAAAAGAGATTGAACAAAGAGGGATCAAAGAGGTAGTTTTACTACCACTTTATCCTCAATACTCAACAACTACAACCAAATCAAGCGTAGATGATTTTATGAAAGCTTGTAAAGATAATGAGTTTGAATTTAAAATAGTAAGAAGATTTTATAAAAATGAACTTTACAATCAATCAATAGCACAAAATATAAAACAGACTCTAAATGGATGTAATATAAGTGAATATAATATCATATTTTCAGCTCACGGTCTTCCACAAAGTATCGTAGATAAAGGTGATAGCTATGAAAATGAAGTTTTAGAGCATATTGATATATTGACTACTATTTTAGCTCACAATGGTATTGAACCAAAAGCTATCAAACTAGCATATCAATCAAAAGTTGGTCCTATGAAGTGGCTAAGCCCATCTTTAGATGATAAACTCAAAAAATTCAAAGATGAAAAGGTACTTATCTATCCAATAAGTTTTACAATAGATAATAGCGAAACAGTTTTTGAGCTTGATATAGAGTATAGAGAGTTAGCTATGGAGTTAGGAATCAAAGAGTATAAAGTATGTAAATGTGAAAACTCTTCACCTCTTTTTATAGATGCACTCGTAGAAATAGTAAAGGAGCTAGAATGAAAGAGATACTAAAAGAGATAGTAAATAGGGCTATATTGAGTGAGTTTGATAGTACTATTACTATAGATAAGAGTAGTTTGTTGGAAAAATATCCTTTTTTAAAAGAGCAAAAAGCATCTTTTGTAACTCTTAATATTAACAACAATCTAAGAGGCTGTATAGGCTCTATCATAGCTCATAGATCTTTGCTTGAAGATCTTATTCACAACGCAAAAGCAGCTGCTTTTGAGGATCCTAGATTTATTCCACTTTCACGAGATGAGTTTGATTTTGTAGATATAGAGATATCTCTTCTTACCACACCAGTTGAAGTAAACTATATAGATATCAATGATCTAAAAAGCCAAATCAACATAGGTGAAGATGGTATTATACTAAAAAGCGGATATTATCAATCTACATTTTTACCTCAAGTTTGGGAGAGCTTAAGTGATTTTGATAGCTTTTTTTATGCACTTTGTCAAAAAGCAGGATTAAGTGCCAACTGCTTAGAACGCCATCCAAGCATATATAAATATAATGTTATTTCTTATAAATAAAAGTGTTGTATTTGATAAAATTAATTTATATAATAAGTTTTTGAAAGATAAAAAGATGTTCGTGCATTATAAGTAAAAAGTTAGCTTCTTTACTTTTGTTTATCCAAAAACCTGTTGCTTTACAGTTATGTTGATGTTTGATAATATCCTCTTTTAGGGTAAATCCATTTTGTAAAAATCTTTGCATTACCATAAAGGCTAAAGGTTGGTACATTTTATTTCTTCTTGTATCACCTATTAAAATAGCACAATATTTATTTGGCTTCAAGACTCTATAAAGCTCTTTTATCACTTTTTCATACTCATAGCAAAACTTTTCTAAATCGTGAATATTTGATAAATCTTCTTCTATTTGTTTTTCACTATATTTTATTATATCTGCATAAGGGGGATGATTTAATACAAAATCTATACTCTCATCTTTTAGCATAGATAATTGCCTACTATCATTTAATTCTACTTTGATTTTTGGAATACATTCACACTCAAAATCAAGTGCTTGTTTAGTAAGTTCTATAGCATTTGGATTAACATCTAAGGCAAGTAGGTTTCTATTTAATAGTTTACACTCTATAGCTGTTGTTCCACCACCAATCATAGGATCTAATATATAATCACCCTCTTTTGAGTATCTTAAAAGTAAATTTCTTACAATTTCAGGAGCCCAGTTACCACGATATTTTGAGTTATGGGTAGCCCATTTGCCTCGTCTTGCAAAACTCCAAACAGTTGTACACTCTTGTTCAAAGTTTTCGGGATTTAACTTTTTCATAACAACTCCTTATACACTGTACAATATTAGCATAAAGATAAGAGTATCGTAAAAAACATTACAATTTGCAAGGTTTTTGCTTTTATATAATTTTTAATTTATATTAAACTCATTAATAATTATATCATTAAAATATCTTTCTTTTAGCATATGATAATTAATAATATAATCAATAGATTTAAAACCCTTAGACAATTGATTTTTATCAGTGTTTCCCCAGCATTTAATACCGTCTGTTAAATATATAAATTTTATATTATTACTTTTTAATTCAAAATTTCTATTTGAATATGAATCAATTATCTCTTCGGGTTTTGAACCTGAATCAAAATAAAAATTTGCCTCAATAT
>LSQX01388535.1_pt2 | contig 16968 bp, 15 predicted proteins | sample 654561 | NCBI WGS metagenome assembly LSQX01 (sample SAMN04489861, study PRJNA283612) | anaerobic digester metagenome | isolation source: 4 biogas reactors fed with cattle manure at either 37C or 55C with and... | place: Denmark: Kongens Lyngby | collected 2014
TAAACCATCAGGTGAACCATGGGGACGGTTCGAGCGTTTCATGAGCGAAGCGAATGACCGTAGGGAAAACGATGGAACTGTCCCCGTGGTTCACTACGCTACGTGGTTCACTAGGAAACAACTGTCCCCACGGTTCGTGACAGGAGCATCTCAGATGTTGATTGAAGCGCGACCATCTTGTGCCCCCTAATAGGTGGCTGACCAAAGGACTGGGGGTCAGGCGGTTCCCATATGAAAGACAATAATGCTAAGGAGGCGAAAATATTGAAAATAAACGGAGCAGAAATAATGATACGGTGCTTAAAAGAACAAGGGGTAGATACTGTCTTTGGTTACCCCGGTGGAGCGGTGTTGAATATATATGATGCACTATATAAAAGCCAAGATGATATAAAGCATATTCTTACTTCCCATGAACAGGGAGCAGCACATGCTGCAGACGGATATGCACGGGCAACGGGGAAAGTTGGTGTATGTATTGCTACATCAGGTCCCGGAGCTACTAATCTGGTTACCGGTATTGCTACAGCATATATGGATTCCGTACCTATAGTAGCCTTTACAGGTCAGGTTGCAACAACACTTTTGGGGAAAGACTCTTTTCAAGAGGTTGATATAACCGGTATTACCATGCCCATAACAAAGCATAATTATATTGTTAAGGATGTAAATGACCTTGCGCGAGTTATAAGAGAAGGATTTAGAATTGCCAGGGGAGGAAGACCCGGACCTGTATTAATAGATATATGTAAAGATGTTACTGCGGCGATGGCAGAATATGAGCCGCAGGAGCCGATTATAGAAGAAGTATATGATATATGCGCCACTGATAATGAAATTAAAGAAGCAGTCAAAATAATTGAAGAATCGGAAAAACCTATTATACTTGCCGGAGGGGGAATAATCCTTGCTAATGCATGTGAGGAATTATTAGCTTTGGCGGAAAAGTCCAATATACCTGTAACTACTACCCTTATGGGTTTAGGTGGTTTTTCATCTAATCATCCTTTGTTTACCGGACTTGTAGGGATGCATGGTGCGAGAGTTTCTAATTTAGCCGTTTCTGATTGCGATTTATTTATTGCAATCGGTGCCAGATTTAGTGACAGGGTTATAAGTAATGTGAAGAAGTTTGCTCCAAATGCTAAGATTATGCACATTGATATAGACCCTGCTGAAATAGGTAAAAATGTTAGCACCGATTATCCACTAATAGGGAATCTAAAGTTAATGCTCCAAAAAATCCTTGCATCGCTTAACGAGAAAAAGCGTGATAAGTGGATAAAAAAGCTTGATGAATGGAATAAAGAAAGTATTGCATGTGTGGTTAAAACAGATAGTGATAAACTGACCCCGAGGTATGTTTTAAATAGGTTATACGATATTACAAACGGTGATGCAATTATTACCACAGAAGTTGGTCAGAATCAACTATGGGCGGCACAGCATTATAGGTATATTAAGCCAAGAACATATATATCATCCGGTGGTTTGGGAACAATGGGATACGGTTTGGGGGCTTGTATTGGTGCTCAAATAGGTAAACCGGATAAAAAGGTAATAAATGTGGCAGGTGACGGCAGTTTCAGGATGAATTGCAACGAATTAGCTACTGCCGTTGAATATAAATTGCCCATAATAGTTTTGATACTAAATAATCATGTGCTAGGCATGGTTAGGCAATGGCAAGACTTGTTCTATGACAGTAGATTTTCCTCTACAACAATAGACAGGGGCACAGATTTTGTGAAACTAGCTGAAGCATACGGAGCAAAAGGAATGCATCTTGAGTTTAAGAAAGATGTTGATAGGGTTCTTAAAGAAGCACTTGCATCTGATGTTCCTGTTGTAATTAATTGTGAGATAGACAGGGATGAAAAAGTATTTCCTATAGTTCCTCCGGGCGCACCGATATATGAAATAATAGAGGAATAGAAAGCTGGGATATGATTGGCCAAGAATAATAAGTTACTTAAAAGTTATATGAGAGAACTGGATTTTTTTTTAATAGCACTTGTGGTAATCACAGCAATTTTTGGAATAGTAGTAATAAGTAGTGCTGTTAATAACTTTGATAATAATATCAGATATATTATTGTTCAATCTGTAGGATTGCTTCTTGGTCTAATTGTCATAGCATTTGTTCTCTGGGTTGATTATGAATACTTTGGGAATGCATCTAAAGTTTTATTTGTTTTTATGATTTTAGCTTTAGTTGTTGTTCTTCTTGTCGGTTCGGGAAGAGATGAATTTGGTCCTAAAAGATGGATACGTTTGGGAAGCTTCGGGATACAACCATCTGAAGTTGTGAAGGTTGCATTTATAATAACTTTTTCAAAGCATTTATCCACTGTAAAACAAGATATTAATAATGTAAAAAATATAGTATTGTTGTTTATTCATGCTGCAGTTCCTACAGTTCTTATTGCACTTCAACCTGACTTGGGAACTGCTTTGGTATTTATTTTTATTCTGGTTGGGATGTTATTTGTCAGTGGTATTAAGTATAAGTATATTGTGTATGCAGCTTCCATGTTAGCAGTTTTTGCTCCTATAGCATGGTTCTTTATATTAAAGGAATACCAACAATTGAGAATAAAGGTTTTTCTAAATCCTGAAATGGATCCCATGGGTTCCGGTTATCATGCGATTCAATCACGGATTGCTGTAGGCGCAGGCAGTTTATTTGGCGAAGGACTATTTCGAGGCACCCAAACTCAACTTGGATATCTTCCCGAAAAGCATACAGATTTTATATTTGCGGTAATCGGTGAAGAACTTGGATTAGTAGGCAGTATATTTGTGTTTTTTTTATTACTGTCTATAATATATAGATGTATTAGTACCGCACAAATAGCAAAGAATGATTTTGGCTCTTATTTATGTATAGGGGTTGCTTTTATGTTGATATTCCAAACCTTTGAAAACATTGGGATGTGCATAGGATTAACACCGGTTACAGGTATTCCGTTACCCTTTATGAGCTATGGACCTTCATCACTTATAACAAATCTTAGTGCAGTAGCAATAGTTCTTAATGTAAGGATGAGGAGAAAAGTAATTAATTTCTGATTGTTAAAACTAAGAAGGATTTTGTAATAATTTGTCGAAGTAATTATAGTATAAGAAACCATCGGACTATGGGAAGCGAGGGGACAGTTTGACTGTCATTCTGAGCGTAACGAAGTGGAGCGAAGAATCTCTGGTATCGTACTGAAGATGGTGTTCTGTACTATCATTAAAAGTGGCAGTATGGAGCATGAGATTCTTTGCTGACGCTCAGAATGACAAAAGAATAGATCAGAATGACCAGTAAGTTGGTTAATAAGCTAACGCTGTTCCAGCTTATGGTTGTACGTCCCCTTACTTACAGTGAGAATTGTTCGGTGGGCTTACGGTATTAACTACTACAAAGAGAGGTGGAATTTGTGGGAACATTATACTATAGAAACGGAACCTTAAAATATGAGGGTGAAGTAAAGGATGGTATACCTGAAGGTGAAGGTAAATTCTACTACAAAAATGGCAACCTGTGGTTTGAAGGCACAGTAAAAGATGGTATGGGTGTCGGAGAAGGCAAAATATATTATGAAAGTGGCATTATACAATATGATGGTGAATTTTTAGATGGTGAATTTAATGGTAAAGGTAAGAAGTATCGAACATCCGGAAAATTGTTGTATGAGGGGGACTTTATAAAGGGTAAATTTGAAGGGTGTGGAAAAATATATTGGGAAAACGGTAACCTTAACCTTTGTTATGATGGTGAATGGAAGAATGGAAGATGGGATGGAGAAGGAAAACTATACTATGAGAGTAACGGTTTAATGAGTGGAAGTACATGTAAAATAGATAAAAGCGATGGACAAGTCTACTTTGAACACGATGTGCTGGAGTATGAAGGCAATTTTAGTAAAGGCTACGCAGATGGTTATGGCAAGAAGTATAATGAAAATGGTAATCTTATTTTTGAAGGACACTATAAAAAAGGGAAAAGACATGGATACGGCAAAGAGTACCACGAAAACGGAAATTTAAAATACGAAGGAATCTGGGAAGATGATGTGTGGAGTGGACAAGGGAAAAAATATAATACTAACGGGGTACTTATATATGAAGCAGATGCCGTACAAACAGATAAAGAGAAGTTTGTTATTTCTGAGTCATATCAGAAATACACACAAAAAATAATCCAATTTTTTGTTAAGAAATAAGTTTTTTGTTTCCAAAGGGGAATTTTAAGTATATGCTATTAAATAAAATATTTTAAGGAGGTTTTTTTATGGACAACCCTTCTTTTTTTGTAAGTTTAGAAGAAATAATTAAAGACTTTAATTTGGAAAATGTTTTAAAGGAAATAGACATTAAGGACAGAAAGGTAGAATCTGTCGAAGTGAACAGACCCGGACTGCAGATAGCCGGATTTCTTGATTATTTCGATAATACAAGAATACAAATAATCGGCAAGGTAGAGACTAAATACTTAAAAGAAATTACATCACAGGAAAGGTATGCAAGCTTTGAAAAGTTTTTTCAAAAGTCTATACCTGTTGTTATAGTTACTAGGGGGATAGATATTTTTCCTGAGATGACAAAAGCAGCACTAAAATATAAGATACCTATTTTAAGAACGGAGCAAACAACGTCTGCATTTATGAGCGCTTTAATAGGATATCTTAATGTTTGCTTAGCGCCAAGAGTCACCAATCATGGTGTGCTTGTAGAAGTATATGGTGAGGGGGTTCTCTTGCTAGGAGAAAGTGGTGTAGGGAAAAGCGAGACAGCTATAGAATTAGTGAAAAGAGGTCATAGGTTGGTAGCAGATGATGCTGTGGAGATTAAGAGAGTATCTGATAAAACATTAATTGGCACAGCACCTGAAATGATAAGGCATTTTATTGAAATAAGGGGCATAGGAATAATTGATGTGAAAAAAATCTTTGGTATGGGTGCTGTTAAAGACACAGAGAAGATAGATATGATTTTGCATTTGGAACAATGGCAGGAGAATAAGCACTATGATAGATTAGGTCTCGTTGAAGAATACTCAGAACTTCTTGGGATAAAAGTTCCGTCTGTTACAATACCTGTAAAGCCGGGAAGGAACCTTGCCATAATAACTGAGATAGCTGCTATGAATAACAGACAGAGAAAAATGGGATATAATGCTGCAGAAGCATTGAATCAAAGATTGATGAAAGAAATACAGAGAAAAACTGTTCATGATGATAAAAATTTACAAGGAGAGGCAGAATAATGTATATAGGAATAGATTTTGGTGGTACAAATATTGCTGTAGGAATTGTTGATGAAAACGGAAAAGTAATAATTAAAGATAGTGTGCCGACGAACGTTAATGGACATTACACAGAAATAATTAAAGATATGGCCGAGCTTTCATTAAAGTTGGTAAAGGAAGTGGGGATTTCTTTAGAAAATATATGCTCTATCGGTATAGGGACCCCGGGAACAGTCGATAAAGAAAAAGGGGTATTGTTATATATGAATAATATTGATTTTAAAAATGTTCCAATGGTTTCAGAGATGAAAAAGTATATAGATTTACCGATATATATTGATAATGATGCTAATTGCGCGGCACTTGCAGAAGCAACAACAGGGGCAGCTAAAGATACAAATAGTTCAATAACAATAACACTGGGGACAGGTGTTGGCGGAGGGATAATTATTGACAAAAAATTATACAGTGGATTTAACTATTCCGGTGGTGAATTAGGGCATATAGTAATTAAAATGGATGGCGAACAATGTACTTGCGGCAGAAAAGGTTGTTGGGAAGCATATGCTTCAGCTACTGCTCTAATCAGAATAACAAAAAAAGCAGCAGAAGCAAATCCAAAGTCAATGATAAATGAGCTCATAGAAAATGATTTAGAAAACATATCGGGTAAGACAGCTTTTATAGCAGCCGGAAAAGGTGATGATACGGCTAAGCAAGTGGTAAACGAATACATTAAATATCTTGCAGAGGGAATGACAAATGTAATAAACATATTTCAGCCTGAAATGGTTGTTATAGGTGGTGGCGTTGGTAAAGAAGGAGATAATCTCCTTGACCCGTTAAGGGAAAAAATAAGTCAAGATGTTTACTGTAAAGAGGTAGAACAGACAGTGATAAAAGCGGCACAGATGGGAAATGATGCAGGTATAGTGGGCGCAGCAATGCTAAAGGAGTAAGTGTCATAGAAATGCGGTTTTAACAACTGCATACTTGTCATTCTGAGCGTCAGCGAAGAATCTCATACTCTATACTGTCGTTATTAATGTTAGTACAGAATTCCATCTTTAGTACAGTGCAGGAGATCCTTCGCTCCACTCAGGATGACAGTGGAGAAGAGTTTCGCTTTGCACCCTCAGTTATCGGACGGACAGGGTCGTCCGCCCCTTCAGGGGAGCCGTGGAGACGGTTCGAGCGCTTCATGAGTGAAGCGAATGACCGAGGGGAAAGCGATGGAACTGTCCCCTGTGTCTCTTAAGGTAAATATAAATTCGGAGGTTTAGTTTGTGGACAGATATGATATTTTATTAAAATGCTTATGTGAAATTACTAACGAAGATAACATACATATTAATGAACCGATGAAAAAACATACATCTATTAAAACCGGAGGTTGTGCAGATATCTTACTGACACCTACCGATAGAACACAGCTTTAAAATATGATAAGTTTGATTAAAGAAAATAATATTAATTATTTTATAATGGGAAACGGAACTAATCTGATTGTAAAAGATGGCGGAATAAGAGGTGTAGTTATCAAAACAAGTTACATAGATAATTTGGAGGTTTGCGGGAAAAACATAGGATGTGAAGCGGGTTTATTACTTAGTAAAATAGCTAATGCTGCCCTAAAAAATGGTTTGGGTGGCATGGAATTTGCTTCGGGAATACCGGGTACAATAGGTGGGGCAGTAGTGATGAATGCAGGTGCTTACGGAAGAGAAATGAAGGATATAGTGGCAGAAACAGAATGTATTAATCAAGAAGGCAAGCTACTGAAAATAAAGGGAAATGAACACCAGTTTGGATATAGAACAAGCATTTTTCAGAAAAAAGACTATATTGTTCTAAGTACCGTATTAAAGCTTAATTCATCCGAAAAAGCAGACATTTTAAGTATTATGTCCGACCTCAACAAAAAAAGAAGAGAGAAACAACCTATAGATATGCCCAGTGCAGGAAGTGTATTCAAAAGACCCGTTGGCTATTATGCCGGAAAACTAATAGAAGATTGCGGACTTAGAAGCCATTCGATTGGTGGGGCAACTATTTCGGAAAAGCATTGTGGATTTATTATAAATAACGGGAGTGCTACCTCAAAAGATGTTATCGAATTAATAAGATATGTACAAGAAACAGTAGAAAGGAAATATGGTATAAAACTTGAAACTGAGGTTAAAACCATAGGAGAAGGGTGAAACAGGGAGGTATATAATGAGATTTGTTGTAATAACAGGCTTATCCGGGGCAGGAAAAAGTCAAACTATCAGGTTTATGGAGGACTTAGGTTTTTATTGTATAGACAATATGCCCCCAACCTTAATTCCTAAGTTTGCCGAAATATGTTTTCAATCCCAAGGGAAAATTGAAAAAGTGGCATTAGTTGTAGATATACGCGGAGGGGAGTTATTCAGCGAAATATTTAACGGTTTGGATGCTCTTTCGGAACTGGGGTATATGACCGAGATACTTTTTTTAGAAGCTAGTGACAACACTCTTATAAAAAGATATAAAGAAACAAGGAGAAAGCATCCCCTTGACTCTAATGGGCGTATTACAGAAGCGATTATTAAAGAAAGAAACCTTTTAAAAGATATTAGGGATAGAGCAGATCACATAATAGATACCTCAAACCTTATTCCTCAACAATTAAAGCAACAAATCACCGAAATATTTGTAGAAGGAAAGAAACATGAAGGGATTATAATCAATGTTGTTTCATTTGGCTTTAAATATGGAATACCACTTGATTCTGACTTAGTTTTTGATGTTAGGTTTATCCCTAATCCCTATTACATCAGCTCACTAAAAAAACTCACCGGTAAAACGGAGGAAGTAAGACGGTATGTTTTAAAATGGCCTGAGGCCCAAGAATTCATTGGAAAGTTGAAAAGTATGATTGAATTTCTAATTCCAAATTATATTAAAGAGGGAAAATCCCAACTGGTTATTTCAATCGGTTGTACAGGAGGTAAGCATCGTTCCGTTACTATTGCTGAAGATTTATACAAGCATCTTAATGAAACTAATCATAAAGCGCTAATAAATCACAGGGATATTGAGAAAGATAATAAGATAATGGAATATAGATAGGGAGATAATATGGAATTTGGTAAGGACAATTGGAGAACGTTTGAACAGGGTGTCCAAAGGGAATGGCTTTTGACAAATGGGATAGGTGGATTTGCATCATCAACTGTAATAGGCGCTAACACAAGAAGATATCATGGATTATTGGTTGCAGCATTAAAACCTCCGGTTATGAGGCATCTTATCCTATCGAAGCTGGATGAGAGTATAATAATTAGCAACACATCATACAGCCTTTATAGTAATAAGACTCATGACCATATTAATGCAGGCTATGTGTATCAACAGAGGTTTAGTATGGAGCCATTACCGTTATATATTTATTCTGTTGAAGATGTAATAATCCATAAAAAGATTTGCCTGGTTAATGAGGAAAACCAAGTAGTAATAATGTACAAGGTTAAATCTAATAGTGCTAATTGTAAGTTAAAAATTACCCCACTGATTAATTTCAGGGATTACCATTTTAATTCAAATCGCAGTACCCTTGGATTTGAACAGACAGCTTTGGAAGATGGCTCTATACTTAAGCCTTCAAATGGTGACATTAAAATATTTATTAATATTAGTGAAGGACGGTATATAAAAGAAGACAACCTCTATTTTTATAATATGGACTATCTTGTTGAACGAGAAAGAGGCCTGCATTCTATTGAAGACCATTATATCCCCGGTTTTTTTGAGGTAGATATAAAGCCTAATGAAAGTAAAACAATATTTATTACTGCAGGTATCGGAGAAAAAATAAACTTAGACGGTAAAACCATTATTAATGATGAGGAGACACGGATATATTCATTAATTGATAATGTTGGTTGTGAAGATGACGATTTTGAAACGGAATTGGTAAAAAGCAGCGACCATTTTATAGTGAAAAGAGATTCAATACAGTCAAAGACCATAATTGCAGGTTACCCTTGGTTTACTGATTGGGGAAGGGATACGATGATAGCTTTGCCGGGATTAACCTTGGCAACAAGAAGGTATGAAGATGCCAAGGAAATACTATATACTTTTTCAAGATATATTAAAAACGGCCTGATACCCAATATGTTTCCGGATAGCGGACAAGAACCTGTGTACAACACCGTTGATGCAGCTTTATGGTATATCAATGCTATTCATAGTTTTATAAGATATACGAGTAATTATCAATTTGTGCAAAAATATTTATTTGAGGGTATGCGCAGAATAATATCTTCATATGAAGAAGGCACAATAAATAATATAAAAATGGATGATGACGGATTAATATATGCCGGAGACCCTGACACACAGTTAACCTGGATGGATGCGAAGGTAGGAGATTGGGTGGTAACGCCAAGGCATGGTAAAGCGGTGGAAATAAATGCTCTATGGTATAATGCCCTTAATATAATGGCATATATCTCCAAACGTTTTGGTTATGATGATAGCAAATATATTAAAATGGCAGAAAAGGTTTTTGCCTCTTTCAATGAAAAGTTTTGGAATGAAAAAAAGAATTGCTTGCTGGACTTTATAAATGAAGAGGGGATAGATGAAAAAATCCGACCTAACCAAATATTTGCTGTAAGTTTGGATTATGAAGTAATTAAAGGTGAAAGGGCAAAAAATATTGTAAGTACTGTGAGAAAACACTTATACACATCATATGGTATTAGGAGTCTTGCTCCTTGTGAAAAAGAATATGTGGGTATATATGAGGGAGACCAACACAAAAGAGATGGTGCATATCATCAAGGTACAGCTTGGAGTTGGCTTATGGGGCATTTTATAACTGCCTATGTTAAAGTGAATAATTATTCTCGTGAAAGCAAAGATGAAGCACTTGATATGATTGACTTATATCAAGACCATTTAAGAGATGCTTGTATAGGTTCGGTATCTGAAATATTTGATGGAAATGATATGAATATTCCCAGGGGTTGTTTCGCACAAGCGTGGGGTGTTGCTGAAATATTAAGGGTGTACTCTCAACTAAAAGAAAAAAGCCTGTGAGGCAAGTAATAACAATGTATGTGGTGGTGGTTAAATGTCTTTTTCTTCAAAAACAAAAAATGAATTAACCAGATTAGATGAGGTTAACAGTTGTTGCCTGTTAGCAGAATTAGCAGGGATAATTGCTTTTGCCGGAGTGGTGAAAAGTAAAGAAGGGAAGTATACGTTAAAAATATCCACAGAAAACTCGCCTACGGCAAGGAGAATATTTAATTTAATTAAATGGAATTTCGGAGTTAATGTAGGAGTACAGATTAGAAAGACTAAATCAATAAAAGGTGTTAATAATTATTCTTTATACATTGAGGATAATAAAATAGTTTATAAAATATTGCAGGAAATAAAGCTAATAAGAACCGGAAAAGATTATAAGGACAGAATTAGCTATAGAATCCATGATAAAATGCTTCAATCATTATGCTGCCAAAAATCATTCATTAGGGGAGCTTTTTTGGGAAGTGGTTCTATTGCTGACCCTGAAAAGGCATATCATTTAGAGATTGTAACCCATCACTATTTGTTGAGTCGTGATTTGTGCAGATTACTTGAGAAGTTTAGCCTTAATGCAAAAGTAATAATGAGGAAGTCCCATTATGTAGTATATTTTAAGGGGAGCGAGCATATTGTAGATTTTTTAAATATTATTGGTGCGCATAAATCACTAATGTCACTGGAAAACATCCGAATTTTAAAAGAAATGCGTAATAATGTTAATAGGGTTGTAAATTGTGAGACTGCAAATTTGGGTAAGACTGTAAATGCTTCAGTAAAACAAATAAAGGGTATTGAAAGAATAAAGAATTCAATAGGACTTGGGGATTTGCCGAAAAGTTTAAGGGAAATTGCGGAGCTTAGGTTAGAGTATAAAGAAGCAAGCTTACGTGAATTGGGGCAGATGCTTAATCCGCCCATTGGTAAGTCGGGGGTAAACCACAGATTGAGAAAATTAGAAAATATAGCGGAAGGATTAGGGGATAATTAATTATGAGTTTTATTCATTTACATGTACATACACAGTATAGTTTGCTCGATGGTGCATGCAGAATATCTGAGCTGATAAAAAAGGCTAAGGATTTAGGTATGGATAGTATTGCCATTACAGACCACGGTTCAATGTATGGGGTAATTGAATTCTATAAAGAGGCTATAAAACAGGGTGTAAAGCCCATAATCGGCTGTGAGGTATATACTGCTGTAAAATCAAGATATGACAGAGATAATGAAACTAACGGAAGCCAGGGTCATCTTGTGCTATTAGCGGAAAATATGATTGGTTATAAAAATATTATGAATATTGTTTCTATCGGTTATATTGAAGGGTTTTATTACAAGCCCAGAATAGACTTTGAGGTTCTTGAAAAACATAGCGAAGGTATTATAGCCTTAAGTGCATGTTTAGCCGGAGAGATACCGAGGGCATTGTTGGATGGCCGCTATGAACAAGCTGCGGAATTGGCTCAGAAATATCAAAGTGTATTCGGTGAAGGCAACTTTTATTTGGAACTTCAGGACCATGGGATTAGAGAACAAAAAGAACTAAATAAAAGACTTTTTAATCTTTCACAGAAAACCGGCATACCACTTATTGCAACAAATGATATTCATTACACTAACAAGAGTGATGCTGAAAGTCAAGATGTTTTGTTATGTATTCAAACAGGGAAAACAGTTGATGAAGATGATAGAATGAGATTTGAAACGTCAGAGTTTTATTTAAAATCTGCAGATGAGATGAAAAGTTTATTCTCATATATCCCGGAGGCAATAGAGAATTCAGTGGTTGTTGCAGACAGATGCAATGTAGAGATTGAATTTGGGAAGCTGCACTTACCTTCATTTGATGTTCCCGGTGGAATGGGTCACTATGAATATCTAGAAAAACTATGCTTTGAAGGTTTAAAAAAGAGATATGCAAGTGATGCGAGTAATAATAAAGATAGGCTTGAATATGAGCTTAATATAATAAAGAGTATGGGTTTTGTAGACTATTTTCTTATTGTATGGGATTTCACAAAGTTTGCAAGGGATAATAATATTATGGTGGGACCGGGCAGAGGTTCTGCGGCAGGAAGCTTAGCTGCTTATTGTTTAGGTATTACCAATATCGACCCGATAAAATACAATCTTATTTTTGAAAGATTCTTAAATCCTGAACGTATAAGTATGCCGGATATTGACATTGATTTTTGCTATGAAAGGCGCCAAGAGGTAATTGATTATGTTATAAGAAAATATGGTGAAGACAGAGTTGCGCAAATTATTACATTTGGAACAATGGCTGCAAGAGCTGCGGTGCGTGATGTGGGAAGAGCCCTTAATATTCCATATGCCGATGTGGATACCGTTGCTAAGCTAATCCCTTTTGAATTGGGGATGACCATTGATAGGGCATTGGAAGTCAGTGTAGAATTAAAAAACTTATATCAGAGTGATAGCACAGTCAAAAAATTGATAGATATGGCGAAATCATTAGAGGGATTGCCTCGTCATGCATCAACACATGCAGCCGGAGTAGTAATATCTAAAGAACCCATATCTACATATGTGCCATTACAGAAGAATGATGAAATAGTGACAACACAATTTCCCATGGGAACACTCGAAGAATTAGGGCTTCTCAAGATGGATTTTTTGGGTCTCAGAACATTGACAGTAATTCGTGATGCTGTTGATATGATTAATCGGTACAGAGGAATTGAAATAGATATTAATAGCATAGGTTTTGAAGATAAAAAGCCTTTTGAGCTTATATGCAGTGGTGATACTGAGGGGGTATTTCAGCTTGAAAGTGCCGGAATGAAACAATTTATGAAAGAATTATGTCCGAACTCCCTTGAGGACATTATTGCCGGGATATCACTATATAGGCCGGGTCCTATGGATTCTATTCCTAAATATATTAAAAATAAGAATAACCCCAAAAATGTTGTATATAAGCATCCTTTGCTTGAAAAAATATTGGACGTGACCTATGGCTGCATAGTATATCAGGAGCAAGTTATGCAGATAGTAAGGGAACTTGGAGGATATTCCCTTGGAAGAGCAGACCTTGTAAGAAGGGCAATGTCTAAAAAGAAAACAGATGTGATGGAACAGGAAAGAATAAATTTCATTTACGGAATTGTAGAGGATAATGGGAAGGTTACGGTGCCGGGGGCGATAAGAAATGGTGTTAATGAAAGAACAGCTAAAGAAATTTTTGATGAAATGATGGATTTTGCAAAGTACGCATTTAATAAGTCTCATGCTGCTGCATATGCAGTAATTGCATATCAAACAGCATGGTTAAAATACTATTATCCCACCGAATTTACAGCCGCCTTACTCTCAAGTGTGCTTGATAACAGTTCAAAGGTAGCACAGTATATACAGGACTGCAGAAGAATGAATATTAAACTACTGCCCCCCGATATTAATGAAAGTTATGATGGATTTACCGTATCTGATAATTGTATACGCTTTGGTCTTGTTGCAGTTAAAAATGTGGGACGAGCCTTTATAAAAAACTTAATAAAAGAAAGAAAAGATAACGGGAAATTCACTAGTTTCAGAGATTTTTATAAGCGAATGGCATCTAAGGATTTGAACAAACGAGCGATTGAGAGCCTTATAAAAAGCGGTGCATTTGATTGTTTGGGTATATATCGCTCAAGATTACTGGGATACTATGATATAATTACAGATGCTGTTGATGAAGAAACGAAAAGAAATATTGAAGGTCAGATTTCACTTTTTAACATATCATCCGATAACAAAAAAACAGAGTCCAATGATCAGGATGTCTTACCCGACATAAAAGAATTTAATATAAAAGAAATTCTTTATATGGAAAAAGAAATAATGGGTATTTACTTATCGGGACATCCACTTGATCAATATAAAGACCTAATTGAGAAAAATACTGATGCTACAACGAGAGAAATACAATCACTGACAGATGAAGGAGGTACTGATATAAAAGGCTCTGTGGGCGAAAAAACCCTGTCAGATGGTTCAGTCATAACTTTAGGTGGTATGATAGTAAATAAAAAAATGAAAACAACAAAAAATAATAAAATGATGGCATTTATCACAATAGAAGACTTATATGGAACGTTGGAGGTAATCGTGTTCCCCAAAATTTTAGGAAAATATTCTACTCTTTTAAAAGAAGAAAATATAATTACCATTAAGGGCAGAATAAGTATACGTGAAGAGGAAGAACCCAAACTGATATGTGAACAGGTAAAGTCAATTACTGCAGCAGAAAAAGGAGAAAAGCTATATATAAGAATTAAAAGGGAAAAAAATGACGTTTTAAATAGAATAAAGCCTGTATTAAAATTCTTTAACGGGGATGTGCCGGTATATGTGTTATATGAAGACACAGGACGGTTAACAGTTGCATCTGTAGATTTATGGGTAACAGTAAGCGATACGTTGATAAATGAGCTAAAGGAAATTGCGGGCAACGAAAACGTAAGGGTTGTTTGAAATAAAGGTGTTGATTTTTGTTTTAAAATAATATAATATTAGTACAGAGGTGGTTGCTATGGATAATGAATATGATATTACACTAAGTGATTATATTGTTATTAGAGCGGAAGAAGATGGAGTTACTATTATTGGTTTGACAAGAGGTAAAGATACAAAATTTCATCATACAGAAAAACTTGATAAGGGGGAAGTATATATCGCACAATTTACGCAAAATACTTCTGCAATAAAGGTAAGGGGGAACGCAACAATACAGTGCAAACATGGGACAATTAAAGTTGGGGAATAAGATTCTAATTAATTAATTGAAAGAGGGCGTGTTGCTGTATGTGGACCGTTGTTTATATGGCACAAACTAAAGAAATAGTTATGAAGTTACAGCAGATTTTAGAAAAAGAAGGGTTATTGGTTAAAATACGACCGGTAAGCAAAAATACAGAAAATAACGATAATTATTATGAGGTTCTTGTGCCCGAATCTGAGGTCGAGGAAGCTCATAGCATTATTATTGATACGGGATTTTAATAAACAGGAGAGATATTAATGGCAGAGATAAAAACCATTGGAATTTTAACAAGCGGAGGTGATGCCCCCGGTATGAACGCTGCAATCAGAGCGGTTGTTCGTACAGGAAGATATCATGAGCTTAGAGTTATGGGGATAAGAAAAGGTTATAACGGTCTTTTATGCGGAGATATTTTTGAAATGGATTCAAGAACCGTATCAGAGATTCTCCATAAGGGCGGTACTATACTTCAAACTGCTCGTTCTATAGAATTTTCAACTAAAGACGGTGTTGAAAAAGCAGCTAATATTTGTAAGATTTTTGGCATAGACGGTCTTGCAGTAATAGGAGGAGACGGTTCTTTTCGTGGTGCTCGTGATTTAAGCAGGGTAGGTCTGCCAACGGTTGGTATTCCCGCAACTATTGATAATGATATTAATTGTTCTGAATATACTATAGGGTTTGATACGGCACTTAATACTATAAAAGATGCTATAGATAAAATAAGGGACACTGCAACATCACATGAAAGGTGTAGTGTTGTTGAGGTTATGGGCAGAGGGGCCGGTTATTTAGCAATAAATGTTGGTATTGCCAGTGGTGCGGAAGCAGTGATTATACCGGAGGAAAAATTTGATTTTCAAAGGGATGTAATAAGAAAAATAATCGAAGGAAAACACAGGGGAAAGCAGCATTACATAGTAATTTTAGCGGAAGGAATGGGTGAAGCGGTAGACATCGCAAAACAGATTGAAAAAGAAACCGGCATAGAAACAAGAGCAACCATTTTAGGACATTTACAGCGGGGAGGAAGTCCAACAGTAAAGGATCGTGTCATGGCAAGCAGGCTGGGTGCAAGAGCTACGGAATTATTAAAAAATAACGAGGGTAGCAGGGTTGTTGCATTAAAAGATAATAAAGTAGTTGACTATGAAATAGAAGAAGCTCTTAATATGAAAAAAAGCATAGACAAAGATTTAATAGAATTGTCTCGAATATTAGCACATTAATCAACAAAAGATAAATTTGGGGTGATAAATTGAATGTTCCTAATATATTAACTGTTTTTAGGTTTCTATTAATACCGGTCTTTATATATTTTTTCTTTTCAGACTTACCAAATAATTATGTGATATCTGCAGTTATATTTATATTAGCCGGAATAACAGATATCCTGGATGGGTATATCGCTAGAAAATTCAATATCATTACAAAATGGGGTAAGCTGATGGACCCATTAGCGGATAAAGCAATTCAGCTTACTGTTATTTTTTGCCTTGCCTATATTAAACTGGTGCCCTTATGGGCAATTTTCATAATTTTAATCAAAGAGATTTTAATGGTAATTGGAGGAGTAGTTCTCTATAAAGATAAAATAGTTGTTGGAGCCAACTGGTACGGAAAGGCTGCCACATTATTATTTTATGTATCTATATTAGCTATAATAGTATTTAAGGACAGTCTTACCGATTTTCAAAGGATATTATTAGTGGTTATTGCGCTTGCAGGAACGCTTTTTGCTTTTGTCAGATATACTTTAAACTTTAGAAAAATTAAATATCCAAAAGATTTAAGGCATGAAGGGTAAAAAGAGTGGCAAAAAAGAAGATTGACGGCTACTTTAATTAGTGCTATAATTTGATACTGTAACGGGATGTAGCGCAGTTTGGTAGCG
>LSQX01277074.1_pt1 | contig 16966 bp, 15 predicted proteins | sample 654561 | NCBI WGS metagenome assembly LSQX01 (sample SAMN04489861, study PRJNA283612) | anaerobic digester metagenome | isolation source: 4 biogas reactors fed with cattle manure at either 37C or 55C with and... | place: Denmark: Kongens Lyngby | collected 2014
AATAAAAAGAGATATAAATGATTTTTAATTTTTATTATACTTTTGCTTTAAATAATAATTTTTAAGATGCAGGAAGAGAAAAATTCACTTGATACTTTTAAGCCAATTGATATCAGAGAGGTTTTTGCATCAAAGAGTCCCGGGTTAGCCAGGATAATTCCCGGCTTCGTTTACCGGTATATAACCAGGATAGTACATATTGATTTCGTAAATGACCTGCTTAGGAGAAAAGGCCATTTAGAGGGAATACCTTTTGTGGATCAGGTTATTAAGGAGTTCAATGTAAAAGAGCATCTGTACGGGGTTGACAACATTCCTGCTGCCGGGAGGTTTATTTTTGCCAGCAATCACCCTTTAGGTGGGTTTGACGGCTTGTTGCTAATGAAAACAGTAAATAAAAAACTGGGAAATGTAAAAGTTTTGACTAATGATATCCTTCTCAACATCCCGCAAATGAGGTCAATTTTTGTGCCTGTCAACAAACACGGAGGTCACAGCAGGGAAGCTGCCATATTGCTTGATGAGGCCTACAGGTCGGATGACCAGATACTTATATTTCCTTCAGGACTGGCATCCAGAAAAATCAAAGGAAAAATAGTTGACCTGGAATGGAAAAAGCACTTTATCTCCAAGGCTATCCGGTATAAACGGGATATTATACCTGTTTTCGTGGCTGGCAGGAACTCGGACAGATTTTACCGCCTGGCACGGATCAGGAAATTTTTTAAAATAAAATGGAACCTTGAAATGTTTTTCCTCCCGGATGAAACGATGAGGCACAGAAATACAGATGTACATCTATACTTTGGCAAACCAGTAAGTTACAATATATTTGACAAATCCAAAACCCACAGTGAATGGGCAGCATGGTTAAAAGATATGGCATACAGCCTTCCCTGGATTTTCAATAAAACAAATTATTAAAAGATAGTTAAAACATTCTGACTCTATTTTATTAATTTTGTAACCCTTAATTTATAAACAATTATATGAAAGAGATTGTAGCGCCACTTCCAAAAGATGCATTACTTGCTGAACTAACCCCTGATAAACTATTGAGAAAAACCAATAAAGGAGGAAATGAAATTTATGTGGTGTCCTACTTCGATTCTCCTTCAATTATGCATGAAATAGGAAGACTGAGGGAAATTTCATTCCGTGATGCAGGAGGAGGGACAGGCAAAGAAACCGACATCGATTCTTATGACACTTCAGAATATTCATATAAACAATTAATAGTATGGGATCCCGACGAAAAGGAAATACTGGGAGGCTACCGGTATATTCGCTGCAGCGAGGCACACAGGAATGAAAATGGTGAATATGAGATGGCTACATCAAGACTTTTTCATTTCTCACAAAAATTTATTAAGGAATACCTTCCCCACACTATGGAACTGGGCCGCTCTTTTGTTCAACCTGCTTACCAGTCAAGTAAAAAAGGATCAAAGGCACTATTTGCCCTCGATAATTTATGGGACGGATTGGGTGCCCTGACAGTGGATCATCCGGAAATAAAGTATTTCTTCGGTAAAGTCACTATGTATTCTCATTTTAATGATGAAGCAAGAAATCTGATACAATACTTTTTTAAAAGATATTTTGGTGACAGAGACAACCTGGTCTACCCGAAAAATCCGGTGGATTTCAATATTGATGAAAAAAAGATGGAGTCAGTTTTTTTCGAAAAATCATACAGTGAAAATTACAGAATCCTGGTACAGGCAGTAAGGGATTACGGAGAAAATGTACCTCCTCTGTTCAATGCCTACATGAACCTTTCTCCTTCAATGAAAACCTTTGGTACTGTTATAAATGAGAAGTTTGGAAATGTTCTTGAAACCGGCATAATTGTAACAATAAAAGACATCTACGAAGCCAAACGCGACAGACATATAGAAACCTACTTAAAGGACAAAGAGAACAATGAATGGGAAACGCCGGAGTAAATCCCGGAACATTAACTATTTTCTTGTATCTTAATCATACTTGTATCCCGGTGTTAACCGGGATGCCTGATTAACTTTATTTTAACGGGGCAGCGTACTGCCGGACATCTTCACCTGTAATCTGTTTGTCACATAAAATAATTAACCTTTCGATCAGGTTCCTGAATTCTCTTACATTACCTGTCCATCTGATTTTTTTCAGTTCTTCAATGGCGCTTTCTGTTATTGGCTTTTCAGACATACCATATTCATTACATATCTGTTGAATGAAATAACTGGCCAGAACAGGTATATCATCAAGACGCTCATTTAAATCAGGAACATGGATTATTATTACACTCAGCCTGTGATAAAGGTCTTCCCTGAACCTGTTTTCCTGAATTTCCCTGGAAATATTTTTATTAGTAGCTGCAACAACACGAACATCTACTTTTATATGTTTATCACCTCCTACCCTTGAAATTACATTTTCCTGAAGTGCCCTCAAAACTTTTGCCTGGGCCGAAAGGCTCATATCTCCGATCTCATCCAGAAAGAGGGTACCTCCGTTAGCTTGTTCAAATTTCCCTATCCTCTGTTTTACAGCTGATGTAAATGATCCCTTTTCATGCCCGAACAGTTCACTTTCTATCAATTCAGAAGGTATGGCTGCACAATTAACTTCCACAAAGGGGCCATTAACCCTGTTGCTCATATCATGAATCCTGCGGGCAACTAATTCTTTGCCTGTCCCGTTAGATCCGGTGATCAACACTCTTGCTTCAGTTGGTGCAACCCTGTCGGCCATTTCAATTACATCCTTTATAGCCTTAGATTCACCTATTATCTCATACTTTTTACTGACTTTATTTTTCAACCGTCTTGTTTCATTAACAAGTGTCGATTTGTCCATTGCATTACGGATTGTGATCAGCAGACGGTTTAAATCAAGTGGTTTTTCTATAAAATCATAAGCTCCCTTTTTTATCGATTCAACAGCAGTATCAATGTTACCGTGTCCGGATATCATTACCACAGGTGTATCCGGGTTATTAGCATATAATTGTTCAAGAACTTCAATACCATCCATACCGGGCATTTTGATATCACAGAGAATAATATCATACTCACTATGCTTTGCCCTGTCAATCCCCTGTTTCCCGTCCTCAGCAAGATCTACTTCATATTTCTCATATTCAAGAATATCCTTTAAAGTGTTCCGAATACTGCGTTCGTCATCAATTACCAATATTTTAGACATATTTATCCGTTTTGTTGAAACACAAAAGTAATATTTAAGCTCTTAACAAAAGAGTATATGAAGGATTTTTACAGTTTAGCAACCTCCTTTAACGGTGACAGGCTCCATTTTTACAGGTGCTCCTATATTTTTAAGCGAATTGACCAGATACTCCATTTTTTGTGCGGTAACCGTCCGGAAATTGTATAGATCGATCTGGGATTTCAATGCATTGGGAGGAGGTGGTTCAGCTTCGAAAAACATTTCCCTGAACTCTCCAACACTCTCTTTCAGAATATAATTGTCTGACCTTCCAATATATTTTGCTTTCAGACAAGCCATCCTGACAAGTGTGTCACTATCAGCATAAAACACATTAGTCTTAAGTCGCTGCCTGAATACAGACTGATATTGCAGTTCCATCATCTTCCCGAAGGGAATATTAATTGCCATAGGCAAATGATATTTCTCAAATTCCTGTTCCGGACGAACATCTATTATGTTGAACTTGTAATAATTATTCACAATTTCATTTGCCAGTTTATCTGCGGGGATCTCTTTAAAGACACAAGTCTGCTGTCTTCTGGCCTCGGCAATCCTCATTTTTATTATATCGTTCCTGCCGGGAATAAATGCAACAGTTGTAAGAACTGCGAAAAGCAAAATGACAGCTGCTATATATCTCTTCCTCAATTGTATACCCAACAATGATGCCCTTTTATTAACCCTGTTTTCAATAATCCAGGTTACGATGAATGAAAAAACAGCAATAGCAGCAAGTAAAAAAGCAAAAGTAATGTCTGCCATCTCCAGATATTCCGAAAGACGGATCTGTCCTAAATTACCTGCCAAATAAAGATTTTCCAGCGCTGGAAAAAATTCGATAAAGCCCCATACTCCTATTATTGAACCTACAACAAAAGCCAGTGCATCGAGTTTACCGATAGCAAGTGCGCATATACTGGTCCCCGGACAAAATCCCCCAATTATAAAACCAGCCCCCATAATTGCCCCGCCCACTAATGCAGAGTTTATAAAAGCCGGATTAACATATATTACTTCCTTATTCAGTAATCCGTAATGATCCATTAACAATACTCCTGCCATGGCAGTTATTCCGGCTGTAAAAAAGACACGAAGGACTGTAAAATCGTAACCATAAAATAACCCTACCAGTTTCCTGGTTGAAGAAAAGCCTGCCTGTTCCAGTACAAAACCAAAACCAATGCCAAGAAAAAAGGCAATAACCAGACTAAATTCCTCACTAATAACATAAGGTGCTAAAGGTCCCATAATAATTTACTTTATCCATAATGACCTGAAAAAATAAGCAAGTGCATAAGCAGCACCGAATATGGCCAGCATGGTGATTATGCCTCCCATTGATAAAACAGCCATTCCGCTGAGTGCCGCTCCACTGGTACATCCCCTTGCAAGCTGGGATCCAAAACCAAACAAAGCTCCCCCGATAACAGCTCCTGCTATTCTGATAATACTTGAAACACCGGGACCTTTTTCAATCTTAAGTCCTGTCCTTTCAGAAATAATTCCTGAAGCGAAAGCCCCGATGAGAACTCCTATAACCTCAAAAACCAAAAAGTTTTTCCACGGGCCCCCTGGATTCTGCTCTGCAAAATCCTGATAAAACCGTGTATTCTCAGCATGGCCGGGTGCAACTGTCTCCACAGAGGCCACCACAACACTCTTAAAAGCACCGCTTGCACCCAGTCCCCTGCCGGTAACATAGATAGTGGCAAGCAAAACTAATCCCAATAAAAATCCGGCCAAATAAGGATTCATATATGCTTTTGGCTTTGTTGATGATTTTATTTGTTTACTCATTCTAATAAAATTAACTAATATTTAAATTTTAAATCCGTTCGCTTTAGCGAACGGCAGGGAATAATTCACAGAACTACTAACTGCCGGTTCGAAGCCATCAAGTCCGTTCGCTAAAGCGAACGGCAAGGGATAAAGAATTGAACCACCGACTGCTGTATCATAGCCTTATTCCTTACCGTCGGCTTCAGCCGGCGGACTTTGATCACTCTTTTTCAACCTCATCCTCTTCCTCAAGATCTTCATACCCTGTGATCATCGCCCTGATATTAGAGGTGGGTGTATGACCTGTTGTCGTCATATACACATGAATCACCAGAAATACCATAATCAATATTGCTCCGAGAGTATGCCAGAATGCAACACTGTCGAGGGAAATTTCACTTATTAAAACTATATCGTTACGGTCAATTGTTTTATGAAACATATATACCAGACCTGAAATTACCGTTAGAGGGATCAATACAAGTTTAAACCCGAGATAAACCAGTCTCTGCAACGGATTCAGCTTATTCAGTTCAGTCTTTTTTGCAGGATGTTTTTCCCCTTTAAACATGCCGAAGCTGTAAAACCTGATCTGCTCTGCCAGTTTTTTTGTTGTTGGAATATACTGTCTCCATTCACCTGTTACGAGATGCCAGAAAATGGCAAAAATAATCAGTCCGATAAGCATCCATGAAGCTACCCTGTGAAAACGTGTGGCATGTTCAAATCCAAGGACACTGAAACTGCCATGTACCTCAAATCCCGTAAATGCAAGAAAAATTATTAATGTTGCCTGTGTCCAGTGCCAAAACCTTTCAAAACCTTTATAAACGTATACTCGCTTCATTTAGAATTATTTATTATTTTCAGGATTTATCTGTATCATAATCAACAATATTTATCTCTACTCTTTTCTGGCGTATTGAGATCAATACCCTGATTGCAGCATGAAGGAAAACTACTGCAACAGTGCCTAAAAACAAAATAGTCCCCAGAATATCAAGATATTTGTTATGATCCCGTCCGGGAAGATAAAAACCGGAAAGGGATGCCAATCTGCCATCCTTCCGGGTATGACATTCTGCACAGCCAACAGATTGGTCTTTAGGTGAAACCATATGGTTCACAGGCCAATACATCTCAGTCTCCAGAAAACCATATTCTCCGCTGTAAGGAAGTCCGACCGTCTTCATACCTGCAGCATTGGCTGTATGCCAGTCAAAATCCTTCCAGTAAGCACTGTCTCCTTTGCTTTCCGCATACAACTTGGGTTGAATGAGTATATTAAACTTTTTATCGTATATCTGATCTCCCCTGTGGATCTTAACAGGATAAATTTTTGAATCTCTGCCATCATGAAAACCAAACAGTGTATTCATTTGTACCGGGACTGACCTGATGGTATCACCTAACAAATAATGATCTGCCGTACCATTAAACCATAAATAATCGGGTTTAACATTTTTGGCCCATATAAAAGTGCCCTTAATGGACTGATATTCAATTGTACTGTCTCCAAAAAATTCCTGATAAGGCTCGCCATTTTTCAGTTTTCCAGCGTCTGACCAACTCCACGACATCTTAGTCGGGTTTACTTTGGCATAATAAGGGATATGGCATGCCTGACATGAAACTTTTGCATTATGGCGGTTAAGCATATCGTCAAAATGAGGTGTGCCGGTATGACAGTCCTCACATTCAGCCCTGCTTGAATTTGTTGAGGAGACAGAATAAAGACGTCCTTTAATCTGGTGATTTTCAGCTGTATGACAAGCAACACATGTCATATTCATTCCGTTAACTGCCATATGAACATCAACATCCCGAGAACAGGAGAGCTGGGCAGCCTCGAGATCACCATGCTTGACATTGTTGCCACCCCCGCTGAAAAAATGACAACTTCCGCAATTTATTTTTGTGGGAGTACCCACACTCTGGGCAACTTTAGTCAGGTTAACCGTTCTGTCAGGATATCCGGCCATAGAGGAACCTTTCCTGTACTCCTCACTTGTGTCATGACATACCATGCAATCCACATTCCTTGCATTTTCAAAATCAAAATGGTCGTTAGTCATTCCAAACCCTATATGGCACTTGGCACATGTAAGCTCGTTGGACTGTGCCCCGAGACAAAAATTATTCAGCACATTTTTTTTACCGGCAGCAGCAACGCCCCTGCCTTCAACATATGACACCCTTTCCCAGTTCCAGTGTGCTGAATTCATTATCTCTGTGTGTCTTTCGGTATGACAGCCATTGCAGGTTTCAGTCACATCCTGAGCTGTTCTGAATTGACGCTGTAATTCGGGCAGCTTGCTATGATCAATAGAAGGAACAGGTTTGATAGCATAAATTTGTTTTAACTCCTCCAATTTAAGGTTGTAATAGTTATCTTCCCTATTGAAAAGATTAATCATCACAACCAATCCGATAAAAATTATAATAAATCCGGCAATAATCTTTCTCATTTGTAAACCATTAAAGTACATCATCCGGCCTGCTGTCCGGTTTATCTATCAAAATTATGTAAATATTTATATGTTATAATATACACATATAAAATAAATAGTGATTACGGGGATGAATTTCAGTATAATAATGATACCTTGATTGTTACGAACAGATGTTCTTTAACAGTTTATTTAATATTGAATTGATCCTTTCAACGGGTCCTTTTTTTTTAAAAAAAAACCGGGAATGCTTTTACACTCCCGGCAACAGATTTTTCTCCCCTCAAAAATCTGCCTTTTATGTGAATATTATCTGAGTGCCTTCTCCTCCTGACATGGCATATAATTCCCCGACAGTTATAATATCCTTTACATGTTCACTAAAATCATCTTTTGTTAATTTAAACATATCTGCAGCAAGCTTACATGCATAAATTTCTCCTCCTCCCGCTGTTATCATGTCAAGAAACTCATCAACAGGTGGCACATCCATTTCGTCCATCTGCTTTTTCATCATGGCCGACACTCCTGCTTCAACACCGGGAAGTGCACCTAACAAAGTTGGGAAAGGCAATCCTCCCGGCATTCTTAGTGCTGGATTACCAACTGTTGATGTATGAAGTTTGTTCATGTACTTTTTTGTAATCGCATCGAGGCCGAAGAAGGTAAAGAAAAGTTTAGCTTCGATACCCTCCATAACAGCTCCGTTAGCCATAATCAGAGCAGCATAGACATCTTCAACAGTACCTTTGGCGCAAATTATCATCACCTTTTTTAAAGGTGTCTCTTTTATTACTTCTGACATAACATTAATTTTTAATTATACACAACTTGCCGGCTTAGGTATGCCTGCATATTTTGATGATAATTTCAGGGGGCCTCCGGGAAACAACGAATACAATCCCTTGATATCCACAATCCCTGATTTGCCGACTTTCCTGATACTCAATGCTGTTCCTGCTGCATATTCTTTCCTGAGGTATTCAAGCACCTCAAAATGCTTATCAGACAGCTCAATACCATCTTCTTTTGCCATTTCAACTGCTAATTCCTTTGTCCAATCATCCGGACTAACCAGGTAACCCTCTTCAGTTACCTCAATTTGTTTTCCTGCATAATTTTTCTGTGCCATAATTATTATTTGTTTTTGTTATTATTTGTTTCTGTTGTCATTGCTTTTAATAAAGTCATCATAAAGCCCATGGCTTTTTTCATCTCCGGGCTATTTATCTCTCTGATTACCTTAAAGAGTGAATACTCAGGAATATTTTCTGAATCAATACTTCTAAATGCATTCAGTCCTTTGTTAAGTGAATTCAACACTTCCGGAGACGCCGCTATCTTAAAGGTTTCTATTATATTTATAATATTGTCTGTTAACCCTTTTATATCCTCCCGGGAGTAATTAGCAACAATTTTATCAACTACCTGTCCCGATTCACTAATAAATTCGAAGTACCCTCTCTTTTCAAACTCATCCAGTTTTTTTGAAAAATCTATAATTACCTCATTCAAAATAGGTGCTGAATCAATCAGAAAGTCATTCAGGCTTTCAAATATCTCAAGGAACCTGTTCATATTTTCAATATTCCTCAGGATCCTCAATGCTAACGATTTTACCTGGTCAAGGTCGAGATCTACCATCCGGTTATCGAGCTCTTCGACTGCCGTGTCATAAAAATCTTTTCCGACAATTGACACATCCGAGATCAGATCTTCCAGCTGATTGGTCTTTAGCCTTTGCTGATTTACATAGTCCAGAAGGAGATCAACCTTTTTATTAAGTTCTGTTACCTGCAATTTCAATTCTTTATCTTCCATTTTAAGACTCCTTTAAAATCAGATTATTTTCTTTTTCCCGGCCATAGTCATCAGGGGCTCTACAGGTAACTCTTTCCCTTTCAATAAAATATGCCAGTAGATCCACCTGAACATTATTTTTCCATAGTGGTTGATCTTCGTGTTCTTAAGTAATCCAAAGGGGCCAATTCCCGGGAGGGGAAAGGTTCCGGGAAGGGGTTCGGTCTCATAATTAAAATCGATAAGTGCACCCTTACCTCCACCAGTCTCTATATAGCAGTTGGCATGTCCGTCAAATTTAGCCAATAACGGACGTCCTTCAATTGCATTCATAAGATTCTCGTAGAGGGTCTCAGCTGCAAAATGGGCAACAGAACCAGCTTTGGATGTGGGAATATTTGATGCATCACCAAGAACAAAAATATTTTCATACTGCTCTGACTGTAATGTCTCCTTATTAACCGGGACGAAATTCATATCGTCGCCCAGGCCGCTGCGCTCGATCATTTTGTCGCCCATATTCACCGGGACTACTGTCAGCAGATCAAAAGGAATTTCCTTTTCGTCGTATGAGATAAGCTTTTTCGAATCATTATCAATTTTTTCAATATAAAAATCCGGCACAACCTTAATGTTTTTTTCCTCCATAAGCTCAGAGAGCATTTTAGTAGCTACCGGTTTTGTAAAGGCACCCGACATAGGTGTAACGTAAGTTATGTCGACCTTGTCGCGAATTCCTTTTTTGGTAAAATAATCATCAGCAAGAAAGACAAACTCAAGCGGTGCAACCGGACATTTAAAAGGAATTTCTGTAATTGCCATTACCAGCTTTCCGCCTTCCCATCCTTTAATAAAATTCCGCAGTGCTGTAGCTCCTTCGATAGTATAAAAATCAAATATTTCTTTATACCATAATTTATCTGTTAACCCGGGTGTCTCCTCGGGATATGTCTTTGTACCTGTTGCAATTATCAGGTAATCATAATTCAATATTTTTCCACCTTCAAGAATAACAATATTTTTTCCGGCATCAACTTTATCTATAGCTGAATAAATTACATCCACACCGGCAGGCATAAAATCAGACTTTGGTTTTATTACATCTTCCCGGTTGTAAATCCCAAACGGGATAAATAAAAAACCAGGCTGGTAATAATGTAACTTGTCACTATCAGCAATAGTGATTTTCCACTCTTCTTTATCAAGTGACTTACGAAGTTTATTTGCTATCATCGTTCCGGCAGTACCCGCACCTAATATTACAATTCGTTTCATCCGCTTTAAATTTTTTATTCTTTTCGAAATCAAATAGATCAAATTTTTTAGAATCCCGATTACAATCGGGAGAACCGTCCGTTACTTACACTCATATGAATTTTAATAATCACAATAAAGTAACAATTTAAATATCAATTCAGTTGACAATTAGGACATGATAATTATCACACGATAATAAATATCATATCTTTTTGGTATTTTAGGGGATCATTTGAGACAGATACTTATGGAAGAAATGGGGAAAAAGTGCGATTGTGACCAGTGCCAGCTTAAAACGCTCTTTTTTTCACATATAGGAACTGATGAGCTGTCAGATATATGTGAAATTAAAAGAGAAGAGAATTTTGCTCCAGGGGAAATCCTGATAAATGAAGGTGAACCGATACGAGAGTTTATTTATCTGAAAGAAGGACTGGTTAAGCTTTCAAAAAGAACTAAAAATTCAAAAGAACAGATATTAAGTTTTTCAAAACCTTTCGATTTTGTCAGCCTGCTAAGTGTTTTTTCGTCTGATATCTATAAGTACTCGGTTACAGCTCTTCAGCCTACAACTATTTGTATGATTAACCTGGAGGTAGTGAAAATATTTGCACAACGAAATGCTATGTTCGCAATGGACCTGATGTCGCGGATAAGTGAAGCAACAGATAAGATAATACTGGATAACCTGGAAATAAAAAGAAAAAACCTCAAAGGCCGTGTAGCTCATCTGTTAATATATTTTGCAGATAATATTTTTAACAACAGTGAATTTGAATTACCGGTATCACGTAGGGAAATAGCTGATTATATAGGTATGACAACCGAAAATGTCATAAGGGCATTATCAGAATTCCGCAAGGATAAGATCATCAAAATATACGGGAAAGATATACAGGTTCTTGACATGCAAAGATTAGAGATAATTTCAGAGTTGGGATAGTCCTGTCCTTAAGACCAAAAGCTAACAGACTCTTTTAATAAATCCCGGGATAACTTCCCTGGGGTGTCTGTCAGTATTGGGATCAACTGAATATATTTATTAGTCGGAAAATCTGGTCAGAAATCCCATTTCAGCTTAATACCATACATCCGGGGGATTCCTGGAATAAAAACCGGTATTCCCAAAAGGCCTCCCCAATGGCCCGCTCCTGCTATATATTTTTGTTCCAATATATTTTTGCCATAAAGGCTCAGGGTTATTTTTGGATTCAACAGTGCCATGCCTGCACTCATGTTAAGCAACCCATAACCACTTTGTGATAATCCGGGAGAATTATTTTCCGTAAACCAATATTGAGATCTGTAGCTATACCATGGAATAAGAAATAACCTTAACGATTTTGAAATGTCGGTTTTTGCATTAATCCCCGCTGTAAAACTATGTTCTGGTGAACAGGCAAAACTGTTACCGGCATAAATATAATCCAGTCCGTTAACATCCGTTGAATCAAACCGGGAGAACATCCATGAATAATTACCAAACAGCTCCACTCCTTTAATTAACGCTGCCTTAACGCCAGTCTCCGCACCATAGGATATTGCCCTGCCCTCTCCGTCAAGCAGTCCGTCACCCCTTGTACTTCGCCAGTTAACAGTTTGAACACCTTCATGCGTAGAGTAGAATCCGGTTACATCCCAAAAAATCCTTCCCGCAAGAGAGAGTTTCCAACCTGCCTCCAGCCTGTTAATTTTTTCACCTTCCATAATCTGCTGGTTGCCGTCCCATGAAAATTGAAGCAGGCGAGGCTTTCTTCCATGATGAGCATTAAAGAAAATATTAAATTTTTCATTCAAACGGTATGTTAATCCTGCCTGTCCTGTAATTATCAAACTGTTATTATTTATAATCTGTTTTTCAGCTGGCATGTAAATCAGATTTGGAGATGCCCCCGTATAGTTTCCCAAAAAAGAGGGCGACCCATCAACATATTCGGACTCATGTTGTATTTGCAACATATCATATGATGCTCTTATACCTCCTGCAAAAAAGATGCTGTTGGCAAGTTGATGTGTAAAATGCAAATACCCTTGCAGTAACCTGGCTTTTCTTTCGATATTGTAGTTTTCATTATGATCACCGGTTAAAACAATATCGCTTTCAGGAACAGGATCTAAGGGTTGCGGATTGACAGGGAAACGGTTATCCGGCGGCATCAAAAAGTTACCAGGGGTATTAATAATATCCATCAGCAATCTGTCGTTCGAGAGTATATGGTTTGTATTATTGTTGGCTGCCCATTGGTAACTTAAACCAAATGAGCCATTGCACCTGCTCTTTCGTGAAAAATTATATCTCAGTTCCTGATAAAAAATACTAACATCCCTCTGATCATCCATACTAAGGGCAGGCAAAGCCGTCCCGTCTGCATCCCAAATATCAGAAGAACTGTTTTTCCTGTAGGAACTTATAGAAGTCCAGTATCTGTTCTCATCTCTAAAAATTCTGTATTCAAGTGATGCATCCATGAATTCCTGCTGCAATCCGGGATCTCCTGTCCCATCTAAAGATATCTTGTAATCAAAAAATCCTCCTTCATTTTCACCCTCATACATCCATCTGTTAATCATTGCTAATCCGGGCTGATTATTTTTTATGTAATTAGCTTTAAAATTTACCTTATGGTTATAAAAGGGCAACAGCTCAATTGATATCCTGCCACCGGCAGAATTGACACCGTTCAGGCTTCCCCCGAAAGTGTTTTCCACGTAACCGTTTTGCTGCCTGAAAAATCCGGCAGCCCTCAAAAAAATCCTCTCTTCAAGAACCGGCACATTAACAACTCCCTTTATTTCTTTGGATTCAAAATTACCACCTCCCGCAATTAATGACCCACTGAATTCATCTTCCGGCTTTTTACTCACCAGGTTAATTGCCCCACCGACAGCACTATTACCATAAAGAGCGTTCTGTGATCCTTTCGCAAATTCAACCCTTTCGATATCCAACAAATCTAAAGGAAACCCATTGTGATAATTTGCCGGGACATCATCAATAAAAACCCCCGCAGAAGGTGAAACCTCAGGAAATCCTGAATGCCCGTTTGAACCATTTATGAAGAATCCCATACTACCTGCTCCTGAGTTATCAAAATTAACTCCCGGAATAAAATCAGATATCCCGGAAATATCATCAAAACTTAATAATTCAGCAAATGAACCTGAAACAGTTGTTACCGCTGCCGGTATATCCTGAATATGTTGTTCTCTTTTTTGTATTCCGGCGGGAAGCGGGTCAATATGTGCCCTGTCCAGGTCGAGGGCAACATAATGAGTATTTTGTCCTACTTGCAAAAAGTAGTCTATAGTCTTGGTACGAAATCCTGTGTAAGAAAATTTAATTCTTACCATCTCTGCCGGCAGGTTGGTTAATATGAACAGCCCGTCTTCATTTGTGTGGACTTTTCTCTTCAATCCTTCAATTTCCACACTCACACCCTTAAGGGGATTTCTGTAGATATCCCTGACCCGGCCTCTGAAAACAACTTCGGGAATAAATTCAGATACTTTTTCTACATCACGGTACTTTCTTTTGACCCGGTCCCTTTTTTTTGACTGGGCAGATAATCCGGAAATCAATGAAAAAATCAGAAATATCGTTAAAACAGTTCTCATGATTAAAATATATCTACTGCATTTAACGAAAAAAAATGAAAATTATTTGTAAAATTCAGAAGTTAGCACAAAGGTTCATGATAACCCCCCTGTCTTCACATACAATAAACTATGTCTGTGATAAGCACAAAAAATAACAGGGAAAATCTGAAACTGCTATACCAATCCCTGTGCTATCATTGCATTTGCAACTTTCACAAAACCGGCGATATTAGCTCCCTTAACGTAATTAATATAGCCATCCTTCTCTTTTCCCTGAGCAACGCACATATGATGAATATCCCTCATAATGGTTTTCAATTTTTTATCTACCTCTTCACGGGTCCAGCTAAGCCTCATGCTGTTCTGAGTCATTTCAAGCCCTGATACAGCAACTCCGCCTGCATTAGCTGCTTTTCCGGGGGCAAACAATATTTTTGCATCCAAAAACTTATGCTCAGCTTCATAGGTTGACGGCATATTGGCTCCTTCAGCAACAGCAATACATCCATTCTTAATCAAAATGTCCGCTTCTTCACTATTGATCTCATTTTGGGTGGCACATGGTAATGCAACATCACAAGGAATACTCCATGGACGTTTATTTTCATAATATTCAACTCCATATTTTTCTGCATATTCATATATCCTTCCCCTGCAAACATTCTTTAAAAATTTTACATATTCAAGTTTCTCCCCGTCGATTCCATCCTTATCATATATTGTCCCGTTTGAATCGGAAAGACTTACAGGTTTACCTCCCAGGTCCAATACCTTTTCAACAGCAAATTGTGCTACATTACCAGATCCTGAAATAGTTACCGTTTTACCTCTTATGCTGTCACTCTTTCTGTTTAACATCTCCTCTGCAAAATATACTGTGCCGTATCCGGTTGATTCCGGCCTGATCAATGAACCTCCCCATCCGATTCCTTTACCTGTAAGGACTCCGGAAAATTCATTGCGTAATCTTTTGTATTGACCAAACATATAACCTATCTCACGTCCTCCGACTCCAATATCACCGGCAGGAACATCTGTATAAGGGCCTATATGGCGGGACAATTCGGTCATAAAACTCTGACAGAAACTCATTACTTCATTATCAGACTTGTTTTTCGGGTCAAAATCTGAACCCCCTTTTGCTCCCCCCATAGGAAGTGAGGTTAAGCTGTTTTTAAGAACCTGTTCAAAAGCCAGAAATTTATAGATACTCAGATTAACTGAAGGATGAAATCGTAATCCTCCCTTATATGGTCCGATGGCACTGTTCATTTCAACTCTGTATCCTCTGTTAATATGGATATTACCGCTGTCGTCAGTCCATGGTACCCTGAACATTATGACCCGTTCAGGTTCTGTCATTCTTTCCAGTATTTTCAACTGATTATAACGGGGATTCCTGATCATGAACTCAGACAAAGTTTCTATTACTTCAAGAACCGCCTGATGAAATTCGACTTCTCCCGGATTTCTGGCAATAATGCCGGACATGAAATCTTCAGTAAACTGCTTTGGATCTTTCTTATTCATTTTATGTTTGATTTGTATCTGTTATTACTATGATTTTGATAATTAGATTGAAATTGGAATTAAACATCAAAACCCTGTTAAGGGAAATAATGTAAAGGGTACAAATGTATAATAAATAAAACCCTGCTGTCAAAAAGAATAAAAAGTCAGCTTATAAATAACATTTTTTTAAATTTTTGACTATATTTCAAACATATTTTAATACTCTTCGATATTCTGAAGCTAACCGGGACAAACTTTTTTGGCATTAAGAATGTTTTTATTTCCATAAAATTTAAAATATATATTTACCTCATTATACTTTTAAATTTTAAAAATTACATTTACTACTTAATTTTAAAGATTATGCGTTACAAAGGCAGAAGACAGAGTTCCAACATTGAAGACAGGAGAAGCCTTAGTACAGGCCGTAAAGTTGGAATAAGCGGTGGGGTCTTATCCATTGTTATTGTAATTGTTTTTGTGCTGATGGGCGGCGATCCGCAGACCATTTTGAGCCTTATGCAATCAGGTTCAGATTATAGTGCAACATCGACGGAATACCAGCCAACCGTGCAGGAAGAAGAGTTGGCTGAATTTGTGGCAGTTGTGCTCGCTGACACCGAAGATGTATGGCACAAACTTTTCAAGGAACTGGGAGCTGTATACCGTGAACCCAGACTGGTACTTTTCAGTGGCCAGGTAAATTCGGCCTGTGGATTTTCAAGCGCTGCAACAGGCCCGTTTTATTGTCCCGGAGATGACAGGATATATATTGACCTTCTCTTTCTTGAGCAGCTTCAGAAAAGATTAGGGGCACACGGAGACTTTGCCATGGCTTATATTATCGCACATGAGGTCGGTCATCATGTGCAAAAACAGTTCGGAACACTTGATGAGATGAATTCTCTCAGACAAAAAATCAGCCAAAGTCAGTATAACGAGATGACTGTAAGACTTGAATTACAGGCTGACTTCTTCGCAGGAGTATGGGCTCACCATGCACAAAAAATGAAAAATATTCTTGAAGCAGGAGATATCGAAGAGGCTGTAAATGCAGCCCAGGCCGTAGGGGATGACCGGATACAAATGAAATCGCAGGGTTATATAGTCCCGGATTCTTTTACACACGGGACATCTGCTCAAAGAATGTCCTGGTTTAAAAAAGGATTTCTTACCGGCAATATCAGCGATGGAAATACATTCGACAGAAATGCAATATAATTTAACTCAAAAGAGCTGAATTTCCAATAAGAATAAAAGAAATTGCTTAAAGCTTTTTAAACAATATATTCTAATTATATATCGATTGACATATGTATTTAGGAAAATATTACTATTTTTAAAAGATATAATAAAAC
>LSQX01155098.1_pt1 | contig 16965 bp, 18 predicted proteins | sample 654561 | NCBI WGS metagenome assembly LSQX01 (sample SAMN04489861, study PRJNA283612) | anaerobic digester metagenome | isolation source: 4 biogas reactors fed with cattle manure at either 37C or 55C with and... | place: Denmark: Kongens Lyngby | collected 2014
CTCGTAACTGTCGAACTTGGGCTAACACGGACGAACACGGACGGACACGGACATTTGGGACGCCGCTTTCGCGGCGGAAACAGACGCAAAAACGAGACGTTTTTTGGGCGCTCCCGCGCCTTGACCGTGGCACAACCGGCAACTGCCGACGAAGGGCGGAAAATGGTGGGAGGGGGGGTGAGTATTACGATTGTGTAGAATCGTAATACTGGGGGGCGATAACGGGCGACTGCCGGATTGGGTAGGGGGGGCGTTAGGTGCGCAGGCCGAGGAGGTTGATGGCGCGGACCGGATCGATGCGGTAGCGGGAGCCGTGGCCCTGGTAGAAGTCGTGGCGCTCGATGAGGGCGAGGCCAAGGGCGGTTAGGACGAGTTCTTCGCCGTCGGCGGAGGTGATGACGACATCGCCTTTTTCGAAGACGCCGTCGCCGCGGAAGGGGGAGGGGATGCGGCCCATGGACTCGTGGGCGCGGGCGGTGATGCCGGGGCGGATGTTGACTTCGCCACCGAGGGCGGCGCGGGCCTTTGCGAAGGCGTCGTGCAGGGCGGCGAGGAGAGTGTTTTTGTCCACGCCGAGTTGTTCGAGGGTGCGCTGGTCGGCGGCGATGATCTGGGTGAGGGGGCGTCGATCGGTGCCGAGGAAGCCATCGCCGGAGAATTTGGAGGCGCTGAGTCGTTGTTCGAGGGCTTGGTCTCGTGGGGATTCTTTCATGGGGGACTCCAGCTTAGAATTTGTCGTAGAAGATGTGGTGTTCGGGCATGCCGTTGTTTTGGAGGACGGCGATGGCGGCATCGATCATGCCGGGGGAGCCGCAGAGGTAGGCTTCGTGTTGGGAGGCGTCGGGGAAGTGGCGGTTGACGACGTCGGTGATGAGGCCGCGTTCGCCGGTCCAGTCGGAATCGGCGGGTTCCTGGGAGAGGGCGGGGACGAACTTGAACCAGGGGGCATCTTTTTCGATCTGCTTGAATTCGTCGAGGAAGAAGAGGTCGCGTTGGGTGAGGGCGCCGAAGAAGTAGGTGGTGGGTCGGTGGGTGATGCCCCGGGCTTGCATGTCGCGGATGATGGACCAGATGGGGGCCATGCCGGATCCGCCGGCGATGCAGATGATGGGGGCGTCGGTGTCGGCGAGATGGAAGAAGCCGTAGGGGCCGGAGAAGTTGACTTCCTGGTGATTTTTGAGGTGGTGGAAGACCCAGGTGGAGCAGATGCCGTCGGGTACGAGGCGGATGATGAGCTCGATGTGGGAGGTTTCGGTGGGGAGGGAGGAAATGGAGTAGCCGCGCATGACGGATTCGCGGCCTTTGTATTCGGCGGATTCGAGCTGGACGTATTGGCCGGCTTCGAAGGTGAGGGCGGGGGGATCGAGGAGCTTGAGGCGCAGCTCGACGATGTCGTGGGTGAGGGGGCGTTTGTGTTCGACGCGGGCACGGTAGCGCGACACGCTGAAGAGCTCTTCGGGGATGGCGATGTCGAGGTCGCGGCGAACTTTGACTTGGCAGGCCAGGCGGACGTTGGCGGCGATTTCTTCGGGGGTGAGGTAGGGCTCTTCGACGGGATGGATGGCGCCGCCGCCTTCGTGGACGGTTACTTTGCAATAGCCGCAGGTGCCGCGCCCGCCGCAGGCGGAGGGGATGAAGACGTTGTGTTCGGCGAGGGAGGTGAGTAGGGAGGAGCCGCCGGCGACTTCGAGTTCTTTCCGGCCCGCGTTGATCTGGATGCGGCAGATGCCGTAGTTGAGGATTTTCTTTTCGGCCAGGAGCAGCAGGGCGGCGAGGAAGAGTCCGCACCCGAGCAGGAACCCGACGGAGATGAGGACAGAGAGGAGCATAGCTCAGATTTTGATCATGCCGGAGAAGCCGATGAAACCGAGGGCCATGATGCCGATGATGATAAGGGTGATGCCGGGGCCTTCGAGGCCGCGGGGCAGGGTGGCCTCGTTGATGCGTTCGCGGATGGCGCCGATGAGGGTGATGGCCAGAAACCAGCCGAAGCCGCCGCCGAGGCCAAAGCTGAAGGCCTGGAGGAAGCTGTAGGGCTTGTTGAGCATGAAGAGCGAGATGCCCAGGATGGCGCAGTTGACGGTGATGAGCGGTAGGAAAATACCGAGTGCGTTGTAAAGTTTTTCGGAGACGCGCTCGATGACCATTTCCACAAATTGGGTGAAGGCGGCGATGACCACGATGAAGGTGATCAGGCGCAGGTAGTCGAGGCCGAGGGGCACGAGCAGGTAGCGGTACACCAGGTAGTTGAGCGCGGCGGTGCAGGCGGTGACGAAGATCACGGCGGTGCCCAGCCCGATGCTGGTGTCGACCTTTTTGGAGACGCCCAGGCAGGAGCACATGCCCAAAAAGCGCGCAAGAAGGATGTTGTCGGTGAAGGCGGCGGAGACGAAAATGAGCAGGAAGGAGCTCAGTAGGGACATGTCGGCAAGGGGTGTCATGAGGCCTCCTGTTTGACGAGTCGCGCGCGCGCGATCCAGGTCATAATGGCGAACATGAAAAAGGCGCCGGGGGGCATGACCATGATGGTCCATTGGGTCCACCAGAGGTCGCGGGCGGGGAGGGCCACGCCCAGGATGGTGCCGAAGCCCATGACTTCGCGGACGACGGCGATGGCGATGAGGACGACGGAGTAGCCCAGGCCGTTGGCGAGGCCATCCACCAGCGAGGGCAGCGGCTTGTTCTGGCTGGCGAAGGCTTCGGCGCGCCCCATGATGATGCAGTTGGTGATGATGAGCCCGACGTAGGGGCCAATGAAGCGGTGGACATCGGGGGCGACGGCCTTGATCAAGATATCAATCATCATGACATAGGCGGCAATGATGATGACTTGCACGATCATGCGGATGCGCACGGGGATGTAGTTGCGCAGGAGCGAGATGGTGAAGCTGGTGAGGGCGGTGGTGAAGGTGACCCCGAAGCTCATGAAGAGCGTATTGGTGACGAGGTTGGTGACGGCCAGCGCCGAGCAAATGCCGAGGACTTGGCGGAAGATGGGGTTTTCCACCAGGAGGCCGTCTTTGAGGATTTTGCCGTATGAGGATGCCATGTCAGTTAGGGGGGGTGGGGGGGGGGCTGGTCGGATTCGTCGGGCGAGGAGGCGGGCGGGGGGGGCGTTGCGGCGAGGTAGGCGTCGCGGAAGCGGTCGAGTTCTTCGCTGAGAAAGCGGCCCAGCGCCATCGAGGTTTGGGTGGCGCCAGTGATGGCGTCCACGCGGTTGCGCGCGGCGGGATCGGGCGAGGCGCCGACGATGACGCGCGCGCGGCCGGGGTCGGCCCAGTCCACGCGCAGCCCTTTGAATTGGTCGGTGAACCAGGCTTCTTCGATGCGCGCGCCGAGTCCGGGGGTTTCTTTTTGGTCGAGGAATTGGAGGTTGTGGACGGTTTCGAGATCGGAGGAGAGCACCATGACGCCCTCGATGCGATCCCAGAAGCCCAGGCCGCTGAAGATGAAGCCGACGCGTTCGAGGTCGGGGGTGGTTTGGCGGTAGATGACGCGTCCGTCGAGATTGTCTGCTGCGAGGTGCTGGTCCACGGCCTGCTGATAGGCTTCGGCGGTGTTGCCCTCGACGGGCAGGTCGAAGGCGCGGCAGAGGACCTGGTTGTGGTGCATGACGGCGTTTTTGGCGAGCAGGCCCTGGGTGGCATAGTTGACGATGGCGATGCCGGTGCCGAAGACCAGGCAGATGGCGGCCATGAAGCCGAGGACGTAAGCGGGTGATTTTTTGTTCACGCCTTGGCCGCCTTCTTGCGCGCCTGATAGCGCTTGATCCAGAGGTCGAGGGAGGGCGCCAGCATGTTGCCGATCAAGATGGCAAAGCCGACGCCGCCGGCAAAGACGGCTTTGTAGCGGAAAAAGACGATGAGCGCGCCGATCAGGATGCTGTAGGCCCACATGGAGGGGCGTAGGCGGGGGGCTGAGATGGGGTCGGTGACCATGAAGACGGCGGCATAGAGAAAGGCGCCGGAGAAGAGGGTGAAGCCCAGCGGCGGAACCAGATCAATGCCCAGGGCGTTGCGCAGGAGCAGGTTGGTGGCGGTTGCGCCGAGGAGGGTACCGAGCATCAGCCGCCAGTTGGCGGTCTTGGTCCAGAGCAGGTAGATGGCGCCGAGCAGGATGGCGATGGCGCAGGTTTCGCCGACGGAGCCCGCCGCCAAGACGCGAGCGTGGCCCGCGTGGTCGAAGAGTCCACCGATTTGGCCGGTGAAAAGGTCCCAGAGGCGCGTTTCGAAGGCGTAGTCGCGTCGGGACCACATGGGGGTGGCCGCGGTGATGGCGTCCACCACGCCGAGACCCGGGGCGGTCAGACGGGCGGGCAGCTCCTCGAGGGCGGCGAAGCTCCAGCGGGCGAACCCGCCGGGAAAACCACGAAAGGCTGGCGCGAATTTCGAGGTGAGCTCGACCGGGAAGCAGACATAGACGAAGGCGCGGCCCACGATGGCCGGGTTGAAGATGTTTTTGCCGAAGCCGCCGAAGACCATTTTGCCAAATACGATGGCGAAGACAGCGCCGACGGCCACAATCCAGAAGGGGGTGGCGGGAGGCAGGGAGAGCGCATAAATGGCGGCAGTGACCCAGACCGCCTGCGACAGTTTGCCGGGAGGGGTGGGCACCATGATCCATTCGGCCAGAAAAGCAAACAGGGCGGCCACCGCCACCTGCGCCATGACGCGCCAGCCGAACAAATAGACGGCGGCGAGGGCGACGGGTGCCAGCGCGTAGAGGACGCGCTGCATCATGGGTTGCTTCAGGAAGGCCAGCTTTTTCATGAAGATGGGGTCAGAATATCCAACCTGGGCGGCCAGTTCAAGCGCAACTGCGGGGCAATCGGAATTGCGTGATTGCGGGAATGCGGGATTGCACGATTTTTGGGGAGTGAACCGTAAATGGGCGCGATTATTTGGGAGAAGGGGTAGAAAGGGTCGAAAACGGGACAAAATGGGCGAGAAATGGGCGGTTCTGGGTGAAAATGGGGTATTTTTTGGTATTTTTGTAGAGCTGTGGGGCGGCGGAACAGCCACACGGACGTACACGGACGAACACCGACAAACACGGACATTGCGGACGCCGCTGCGCGGCGGAAACAGGGGCACAAGAGGAGCGTTTTTGGGGCGCTCCCGCGCCTTGTCCCGGGGTTTGTCAGCAGCTGCGGACGCCGCTGACGTGGCGTGGAAAAAAGGGTCAAAAACGGGTCAAAATGACGAAAAATAGGCCGAAATAGGCAAAAAACGGCCGAAAATGGGCGTTTTTGGGTGAAAAGGGGTCAAAAACGGCGAAAATGGGGGATAACGGGCGACTGCCGAATTGGGTAGGGGGGGGTTAGAGGATTTTGAATTTGGGCAGGTCTTGGAGGTCGATGATGCCGGCGAGAGTGCCGTCGTCGTGGGTGACGATGAGGTCGTCGAAACGGTGTTGCTGGAAGATGGCGAGGGCGTCGGCGGCGAGTCGGCCGGTCTGGATCATGTGGGGCTGGTGGGTCATGAGATCGCTGACGGTGCGGGTCTGGAAGTCGGTGGCGCCCGCGGCGAGATAGCGGCGTAGATCGCCATCGGTGAGCAGACCGAGCACCTTGCGGTTTTCATCAATGATGACAACGGCGCCGGCCTGGGCTTTGGTCATGGCGATGAGGGCGTCGCGGATGGCGGCGGTGGGGGCTACGACGGCGAGGCGCTCGTCGGTGCGCATGATGTCGTCCACTTTGAGCAGGAGGGCGCGGCCGATGGCGCCGCCGGGATGGAGGCGGGCGTAGTCGTCGCGGGAGAGTCCGCGGGCTTCGAGCAGGGCCACCGCGAGGGCGTCGCCGATGGCCAGCGCGACGGTGGTCGAGGCGGTGGGCACCAGGTTGAACGCGCAGGCTTCGCGTTCGACGGAGGCATCGAGTACGATGTCGGAATGCCGCGCGAGGGTGGAGTCGGGGCTGCCGGTGAGGGCGATGATGCGCGCGCCGGCTCGTTTGAGCATGGGCAGGAGGTTGACGAGCTCGTCGGATTCGCCGGAGTAGGAGAGGGCGACGACGGCGTCTTCGGGCCGGACAAGGCCGAGATCGCCGTGCATGGCTTCGGAGGGATGCAGGACGGTAGCGGGCGCGCCAGTGCTGGTGAAGGTGGCGGCAATTTTCTGGCCGATGTGGAACGACTTGCCGACGCCAGTCACAATGAGTTTGCCGCCGGCCTCGAGGGCGGCGCGCAGGAGGTTGACCGCGGCATCAAATTCGCCGTCCAGGCGCGCGCGGGTGCGCTGGAGGGCGGCGATTTCGACATCGAAGACATCCTGGGCTTTTCGGAAATAGGTTGGGGATTGCATGGGGAGTTAGCGTAGCGCAGGGGGGGCGGGGGGGCAAGCGGGGATGTGGGCGCGCGCGGGGCGGCTGGGGGGGGCGGTTGGTTTTGGCTTTACGAGGTGGGCGTGGTATAGATGGGACGTTGCCCCAATCCAAGGAGTTCCCATGACGACTCGTTTTGCATCCAGAAAAGTGGCGATTGTCGGTGCCGGCGCGGTTGGCTCGAGCTTTGCTTTTGCGCTAGCTCAAGCGGGACTGGCCGAGGAAATTGTTTTGACGGACGTTAACGTCAATTTGGCGAAGGGTCAGGCGCTGGATTTGGCGCACGGGATTCCGTTTTATCCCACGGTGCATATTCGCGCGGATGAGTCGTCGGTGGCCTATCGGGATGCCACGGTGGTTGTGGTGACTGCGGGCAAGCCGCAGGCGGGGCCGGGTCAGAGTCGTCTTGAGCTGCTGCAAATTAACGCCAAGATTGTGACATCGATTGTGGAGGATATTTTGACGGTGAATTCTGAGGCGATTATTCTGATCGCGACGAATCCGGTGGATGTGCTTACGCATGTGGCCTGGCGGCATTCGGGGCAGCCGCGCGGACGCATTTTGGGGTCGGGCACGGTGCTGGATACGGCCCGTTTCCGCTGGCTGTTGTCCGAGAATTGCGGGGTGTCGGCCCAGAACATTCACGCGCCGATTCTGGGGGAGCATGGCGACAGCGAGTTTGCGCCGTGGTCGCTGGTGCATATTGCCGGCGTTCCGGTGGATGAATACTGCCCGATTTGCCGCAAGTGCAACTTTGTGAAACGCCGCCCGGAAATTTTGGAGGAGGTGCGCCGCTCAGCCTATCATATTATTGATTATAAGGGTTCGACCAGTTTTGGCGTGGCGATGGCCATGACCCAGATTGTCCGCGCGATTCTGCGCAATGAGGAAGGTGTGCTGACGGTTTCCGCTCCGCTGGAAGGCGAATACGGTCTGCGGGATGTCACGCTGGGCATTCCCTGCCTGATCAATGCCAAGGGGATTGTGAGCGTGATTGAAGCGCCCCTAACCGAGGAGGAACGGAGCTTGCTGGCACACTCCGCCGGTATTCTCAAGGAGAGCCTGGCCAGCCTGGCTTGAGTGATTCATCGGCCGGTTTCATCCGGCTGCCTTGGGGGTGGGACGAACTTGGCGCGTGCAGCATCCAAGCCGGGTGGCTTGACCTGGTTTTCAGGAAGGAGTGGGGTGGAAGGGGGCGGTTCGCTTTCGAGCGGGGGCGCGGCCACCCAGCGGTTGAGCAGGGTGGAGAGGCCGAAGCCGCCCGTCAGGAGCGCCAGACAAAGGATTTTGGCGCGTCCTTCGGGCCATCCGGGAAAGACCAGCCAGAGGGAGCCGGTGATCAGTCCCAAAATGCCCCGCACGGTGGGGACTTCGGCGCGCAGGAAGAGCCAGTTGGCCAGTCTCGCGAAGAGCAGGATGGTGGTCACGGCACCGAAAGCCACGGGCAGCAGGATGGCCAGATCGAGATGGGCTACGCCATGCAGCAGGGGGGAGTAGACGCCCAGATAGATGATGAGAAAGGAAACGCTCAGGCCCGGCAGGATACTGCCGAGGCCGATGCCCGCGCCGATGACCGTCCACAACGGCCAGCCGGGCGTCAGGGCGGCATCGGGCGGCGCCAAGTGGCGGCGATACCATGCCAGGGCCGCGCACAGGCCGAGAGTGACAACGAAAGGCAGCCAGGCGGCCCGGGAGCGGGTCGAGCCCCCGGCCTGGCGGATCAGATTGGGCAGCAGTCCCAGCATGAGCCCCATGAACAGGAAAGTGGTGGGCACCGCGTGGCGGGTGAAGACGACAGCCAGCAGGCGGCTGGCCAGCAGCAGGCCGATCGCCGCCGCCAGAAAGAAGGGGCCGAACCGGCGCAGGTTGCCGGCCGGGTTCACGGTGGGCTGGGCGAGGGCGGTCGTAAGTGGGCGATAGACGCCGAAGAGCACGAGGAACGCGCTGCCGGATACGCCGGGCATGAGGCCCGCCACGCCCACCCACAAGCCGAGGAGCAATTGAAGCGGCAGGGACATGCCGGTGAAAGGTTAGATGGAGCCGCCGCCGGGCAGGTCGTGGATGACGGTGTCGCGGCACATGCTGGGGACGGGTTCGGGATAGTCCAGCGTGTAGTGCAGGCCGCGGCTTTCGCGGCGTAGCATGGCGGAGCGGATCACCAGCTCGGCCACGGCGGCAATGTTGCGCAGTTCGAGGAGATCGGAGGTGACGAGATAGTCGCGGTAATAGGTGCGGATTTCCTGGCGCAGGTTGTGGATGCGGCGCAGGGCACGGGTGAGGCGGCGGTTGGTGCGGACAATGCCGACATAGTCCCACATGACGGTGCGGACTTCGTTCCAGTTGTGGGCCACGACAACGGCTTCGTCGGAGGGCACCGCGTGGCCGATTTTCCAGGCGGGGATGCGGATGCGTCGTTTCTTGGGGCGGGGCTGTTCGAGGATGTGGCGGGCGGCCTGGTGGCCGCAGACGAGGGCTTCGAGGAGCGAATTGCTGGCGAGACGGTTGGCACCGTGCAGGCCGGTGCAGGTGACCTCGCCGACGGCGTAGAGGCCTTCCATTTCGGTGCGACCATGGATGTCGGCGCTGACCCCGCCGCAGAAGTAGTGCTCGGCCGGCACCACCGGGATGGGCTGGCGGGCCATGTCGAAGCCAAAACGTTGGCAGGTGGCATAGATGTTGGGGAAACGCTGGCGCAGGAACTCTTCGCCCCGGTGGGTGATGTCGAGATAGACACACGGGATGCCGTGGGTTTTCATCTCGTGGTCAATGGCGCGGGCCACGATGTCGCGGGGGGCGAGTTCGGCGCGGGGATCATAACGCTTCATGAAGAGTTTGCCGGCATGGTCGAGCAGGCGGGCGCCTTCGCCCCGGACGGCCTCGCTGATGAGGAACGACTTGGCCTCGGGATGATAGAGGCAGGTGGGGTGGAACTGAACAAATTCCATGTTGCGGATTTCCAGTCCAGCCCGCCAGGCCATGGCCATGCCATCGCCGGTGGCGATATCGGGGTTGCTGGTATAGAGATAAACCTTGCCCGCGCCGCCGGTGGCCAGAATGGTGCGGGGTGCGCGTACGGCGAGGATTTCGCCGCTGATTTGTTCGAGAAAATACGCGCCGGCGCAGGAGTTTTCGCCGGGAATTTTGAGCCATCCGGTGGTGATTAAATCGATGGCCATGTGATTTTCGAGAATCTGGATATTGGGCTGGGCGCGGACGCGTCGGGCCATGACGCGAATGATGGCCGCTCCGGTGAAGTCGCCGCTATGCAGGATGCGGCGGGCGGAGTGGCCGCCCTCGCGGCCGAGATCATAGGGGCTGTGGTCGCTGCGCGACTTGGCGGGTTTGCGCTCGAAGCGCACGCCCCAGCTTTCGAGGGTGGCGATGCGCGCGGCGCCGGCGGCGATGATTTCACGGGCAACATCGGCATGGGTTAGGCCGGCGCCAGCCTCGATGGTGTCGCGCAGGTGGGCTTCGATGGTGTCGTTGCGGGCCATGGGCACGGCGATGCCGCCCTGGGCGTGGGAGGAATTGCTTTCGCCCAGGTCGCGTTTGGTGCACAGGATGACCTGTCCGTGGGGAGCCAGCTCCATCGCCGCGGAAAGCCCGGCCAATCCCGCGCCAATGACCAAATAGTCGCAATCGAGGATTCGCATGCCCCTAAACTATCATTGGCGGTCGTGGGGGGCAAGGGCGCGGGCGACTGCCGGCCGGGGCTCAGGCTTGGCGCGTGGCGGGTTCGGGTCGGGTCGGCTCGGGCGTGTCGGTCAGCAGGAACTCGACTTGGATTTTGCGGGAGATGGGGAGGATCCAGTCACGATAGATTTCTCGGACGCGTTCGGCGGTGGCGGCGTTGGCCGTTTTTTTGGTCGCGCGGTTGACGGCGCGTTTGAGGACGTTGGCTTCGACTTCGGGGAGGGTGATGGCTTTTTCCACGCGCTGGGGATCGCCGGCCTCGAGGGCGGTCTGGAGGCGTCTGGATAACGACGCGCGTTTTTGGTCGGCAACCTGGATGGAGAGGAGCAGGCGCTGGTTGAGGGCGTCGAGGCAGGCCAGATCGGCGGCGGGGGTGGCGTTGGCCTGGGGCGCATCGCCGCAAAGGATGGGCAGTCCGTAAAGGATGCAGGCCGGATGCAGGATATTGATCCGGGCGGTCAGGGAGCCGGCCTGGACATAGCTTTGGGCAATGGTTTCGGCGTCGGGGAGGGTATGTCCGTTGTGGCGGTAGTGGCCGGGGTCATAGCCCAAGGCCGCCCGGGCGCAGAGGGTGTCCACAAGGATGATGTCGCAGGCGGCGATTTGCTGGCGGAGTTCGTGAAGGGTGGCCATGTCAGGTGATGGGATAAGTGCCGAGGATACGGCCTGACTCGGCCAGAGCGCAAATCATTTTCCACGCGGCTTTGGCGGGTTCGCTTTGCCAATCGGTGACGGCCTCGATGAAAAAGCCGTATTCCCAGGGTCGTCCGGCGAGCGGGCGGCTTTGGATGAAGGTGAGGTTGACCCCGGCGGCGTCGAAGGGAGAAAGCACGTGGAGGAGGGCGCCGGGGCGGTTGCCGATGACCAGATAGATCAGCGAACGCACGTCGTTCTTGGCGGTTGAGCGGGGGGGGCGGGTTCTGGCCAGAGTAAAGAAACGGGTGGTGTTTGCGTCGCCATCCTGCACATCGGGACGGAGGATTTCGAGTCCGTGCAGACGGGCGGCGGTTTCGGAGGCGATGGCGGCGGTGCCGGGCTCGCGCGCGGCCCGTTGGGCGGCGGCGGCGGTGCTGGCCTCGGGGATGAAGTCGGCCTTGGGTAGATATTTCTTCTGGAGGTTACGGCACTGGCCCAGAGCCTGCGGGTGGCTGACGACCCGGCGGATGCTCTTCAGCGTAGCGCCGGGCAGGGCAAGCAGATGCTGGCGCACGGGCACGGAAAAGCTGTCGAGGATGGTCAGGCGCTGATGGCTGGCGAGCTGGTCGAGGGTTTGAGTGACCGGGCCCTCGATCGAGTTTTCGACCGGCACTATGGCAAGGGGGCGGTCCGTGGCGCGGGTGGCGAGCAGGCGCGCAAAGATGTCGTAATGCGACAGGCAGGGGGTCAGGCGCGCCTTGTCGCCGAAGCGGCGCTGAGCCGCTTCGTGCGAGTGGGTGCCTTCGGGGCCAAGATAGAAGATGGGGCGAGGCATGGCGTTCCTTTCGGGTCAGGAGGTGGTCGGTTGGGGCCGTTGGCGTTCGCGCATGGCCAGTTCGATCCAGGGGGCGAGTTCATCGAGAAATTCGTTGAAGCGTCCGCTTTCGAGCTGCTGGGCGGCGTCGCTGAAGGCCTTGAGGGGGTCGGGATGGGCTTCGACGATCAGGCCATCGGCGCCGACGGCGAGGGCGGCGCGGGCCAGCGGGGGAACCAGCCGGCGGGTGCCGGCGGCGTGGGAGGGGTCCACGATGACCGGCAGGTGGGTGAGCTGTTTGGCCACGGCCACCGCGCCGAGATCGAGCAGGTTGCGCGTGCTGGGGTCGAAGGAGCGCAGGCCGCGCTCGCAGAGGACCACCTGCGGGCAGTTGTTGACAATCAGATATTCGGCGGCGGTGAGCCATTCCTCGACGGTGCTGGCGAGGCCGCGTTTGAGCAGCACGGGTTTGCCGGCTTTGGCGATCTGTTCGAGCAGGTCATAGTTCTGGGCATTGCGCGTGCCGATTTGGAACATGTCGGCCAAATCCATCAGTGGCTCGATTTTATCGGGGCCGGGCACTTCCGAGACCATGGCCACATCGAATTCCTCGCGGATGCGGCGCATGATGTCGAGGCCGTCGCTCTTGAGGCCCTGGAAGTCATAGGGTGAGGTGCGGGGTTTGAAAGGCATGGCGCGGATGATGCGGACGCCGCTTTCGGTGAGGTCGCGGACAGCGGCATGGAACTGCTCATAGGTTTCGATGGCGCAGGGGCCGGCCATGATGGTGATGTTGCCGTTGCCGATTTTGACGTCGCGCACCTGCACGACGGAGTCGGTCGAGTGATACTCGCGCGAGACGAGCTTGAATTTCTTTTGAACGGGCAGGACGGCCTCGACGGCGGGCAGGTTCTCGAGGATCGAGAGGGACTGCAGGTTGAGCTCGTCGCCGATACAGGCCACGACGGTCTGTTCGGTGCCGCGGATGACGCGCGGCTGATAGCGCAGGGTGGTGACCATTTCGCTGACGGAGGCCACATCGGCGTCGCTGCTATTGCGTTTCAGAACGATAATCATGATTTTTCTCCAATTTCAGGGGGTTAGGGGGTTCAAGGGAAAATGGCGGGCACAAAAAATCCGCGCATCCATTTCGCCGGACACGCGGTTTCGGAAGGACTACCGGCAATAGCTCACCGGGTCGCTCCGGACCGTGCGTCCGGCGACCTAAAGGTGAAGCTAAAATAGACCTTCCAGTGGTTCACGGTCGAAAATCAACCACACCCCCTTGGGGTTGTCAAATTATTTTGAGGACGGCTCGTTGGTCAGCTCGGGCAGGCGGGACTGTTCGTTTTGCTCCCAGGCGGTCAGGGTGGCGCGGACGGCGCCAAAGCGGGTTTCAACATCGGCAAAGAGGATGACGGGCAGGCGGGCGGCGACCCATACGGCGCGGGGGCGGTTGCGCGAGAAAAGAACCGGGGATTTCGAGATGGCTTTGACCCGGATGGCTTCGAGACGGCCATAGGGAGTGCGGATGACCCGGGGGGCATCGGTTTGGATTTCGAGCGCGTGGAGGTCGTCATCCATGACGAGTTGATAGTCGCCGGCCCATTGGCCGTTGGCGGCGGCGTCGCGCAGATCGAAGAAGAACGACACAAAGTCTCGGGCGTCCGGGGGAACCGTAAATTCGTGGGCGGTTTGCCCGACGGCATCCTCCCAGCGTGCGCGTCCGGCTTCGGGCCAGAGGATGAGGGTGTCGTTTTGGACAAAATTCTTTTCGCCCATGATTTTGGCGACGGTGTGCCGATAGCCTTGGGGGGTGGTTTCGAGGCGGCACTCGATGGTGTTGTCCACGGGATAGATCCGGGCAATCCAGGGGCGGTTCCAGATGCGGATGCGGCGGGTGATGACGCCGGCTGAATCGGTCTGGCTCTGGACGGTCATGGCGCCGACAGAAAGGCCAATCCAGGTGATGTCATATTCCATGAATTCATCGGGATTGGCTCGTGCCGAGCTGCCCGGGCAGGCCAAGGCCAGCGCTGCGGCCAGGCAACCGGCGAGGCGCAATCGAAGCGGAATGCCAACGAAAGAAGACATGGCGCCAATCTGCCTGAATTGGCGGCGGCTGGCGATGAGAATTGCAACGGGGCGGCAAGTTGATGTCGCCGCGGCTTGCGTATCCGGGGGCGAGGTGCCAGACTGATCGCGGTCAATCAGGGAGAGCAATTATGCGTATATGGATATTGGCGGCTTTGGTTTGGGGAAGTGTGGCGGGCGGGGCGGTGGCCGAGACGGTGGCCGCGCGACTCATGGCTTCCTATGACGCGGTGCAAACCCTGAGCTGCGCCATCCGGCGCGACATGCCGCTGCCCGACGGCAACACGATGCGCATGCTCAGCCGCGTGTATTATCAGCGCCCCGACAAGCTGCATGTCGAGAACCATAGCCCCGTCAAGCGGCGGACGGTGTCGGATGGGACGGTGTTTCGCCAGTACGCGGAGGGTGCGCCAAGGGGATTTTCGCGGCCGGTGGGGGAGTTGAACGAGGAAATGCTGTTCAACTTGCGCATGGTGCCGGGATCGGCCATGAACCTGCTGGCCATGGTGCAGGACTCGCCGGAGACACTTCTGGACGGCACCGCGGAGTTTCCGGTGCGCGCGGCCTATGACCGGGGCCATTCCTACGCGGTGGTCAGTCTGGATGCCGAGGGGCGGCTGGCGCGGTTTGAGATGTTTTCTTCGGCGGCCATGACGGATTTGCAAGCGCGCACGGATTATTCGGTGTTCGTCGAAGTGCTGCCGGGCGTCTGGATCGCCTGTTTGCAGCAGGCCCGGATTTGGATGGAGGGGCTCGAGCGGACGGACACCACCCGGGTGGACAACCCCGTGGCCAACGAGGAAATTCCGGCCGGGTTGTTTGACGGCGCTGGTTTTTTTGCCGGGGTGGAGTTTGTGGACGATTACAAAAAAATCATGTCGGGCCCGGTAAGCCGTTGACATCGGGGCATGGGCTGGGTCAAAATCCGTGGTGAAAGTTGACAAGAAAAATCCCCCCGAGGGAGAAAGGACAAAGAGACGATGAGAACCGTTGCATGTCTGTTGATTGGGTTGATGATTTTGCTGGCTGTTGCGCCGGCGGCTTCGGCACAGGGCCGGGGCGGATTCATGGGCTTTATCGCCGGATGCTGCTTTGGCATTCGCGCGGGCGCGGCCTACAACGATGGCAAGGAGCTGCACTGGCGCGAGTGGTGCCTGCTGATTCCCTATGCGAACATCGTGTTCATGATCTGGAACGGTGTGGATGGTGCCAACGGCGTGAACAGCGGTGAGCTGGCGGCCCGTTACGGTGCGATCTATTACTAATCTGAATTATTCATCGCTTTGCGTGTATAATTCAGGCTGAACGATTGCCGCATTCGCGCCTATCCATGTTGCGCAAAAAGATTCCGGGCCTTTTGCCCGGAATCTTTTTTTGTGTCTTGATGATTTTTCTCGTGGAGGGGGGCGCGGTCCGGGCTGAGGGCGGGAACGCGGTCGGCCGTGCGGAGTCCGCGAGCGGCGTGGCGCTGGAGCTGGGCAACGAATTGCTGGCCGAGGGGCGCTGGGCGGCGGCGCGCGTCGAGGGGCTGCGGGCGCGCGAGGCGGCGGAGAACGCCATCGAGACGGCCCGGGCGAATCTGCTGATTGGCCAAGCCGCATTGCGCGAGGATGGCGGTGACTCAGCCGCCCGTGATCATCTTGAGGCGGCCTGGCTCGAGACGGAGGCTTGTCCGACGGTTCGTTGCGAGGCCGCGCTCGAGTTGGGCCGCGCGGCCTGGGCCGCGGGCGACCGTGCCGGCGCTTTTCTGCCGCTGAAGTACGCGTTCCAACATGCCGACAACGCGCCGCTGTTCTGGCGCTCGGGCGCCGCGCTCTACTTCTTTATGAAAGGCGACAAGCGGTTGTGCCGCGCGGAGCCGATGCTGTGGCAAGCGTTGCAGAGCAGCCGCGATGCCTGGCCGCTGTGGGTCTGGCGCGAAGGACGTTTGCCTGCGACCCGCGGCCCATCGCTGCTCTCCATGCCGGGGCGATGGATTGTGCGGTTGTATCGCACACAAATCGCACCGGCCATTGGAGCGCGGTGCGATCTCGAACCGAGCTGCTCGGAGTATTTCCGTCAGGCCAGCGCGGCGCACGGGTTGTTGGGATTTCCGATCATGGCCGACCGCTTCGTGCGCGAGCCATCCGTGGTGGTGACCAAGGAGAAGCCGGTGGTGATGCCTGATGGACGCATCCGTTATGCCGATCCGCTGGCTGACCATGATTTCTGGCTGAGGAGAAAACAATGAGTCGCAACATGAGATTCCGCGGAGTTCGATCAGCCCGGGGCATGTGTCTGGTTGGCCTGATGCTATGGTTGGCGGGGGCGGGGTGGGTGTTGGGGGAAGAGGCCGGCCGTCTCGCGTTGAATTTGAGCAATGAGGGGCGTCACGAGGCGGCGGCGACAGAGTATCGCCGTCTGGCATTGGCAGTGGCTGATCCGATTGCGGCCGGACAATGGTATTGGTGGGCGGCTCACGAGTACGCGCGAGGGCGGCAGGTCGAGGCGTCGAACCGAATGCTCGATCGGGCCGAGGATGCCGCGCCGCTGGCGTTGAACATGCCGGTGGCCTGGCTGAGGGCGGAGAATGCGTCAGTGGCCGGCGATTGGGCGGCGGCCCGGTTTCACTATGACAGTTTGCGGCTCGCGGCGGATGCCGAGTCCCTGCACGAAACGGCGTTGCGCGGCGCTGCCGCGGCCCGCCTGCGCGAGGGGGACGCGGATGGCGCGCGGCAGACGCTGGCGGGGGACGGGCCGGAGCTGGTGGCGGCGCGTGAAGCCATGGCGAAGTATGCCGGGCGACGCGACAAGAAACCCTGGGTGGGGGGAGTGCTGGGGCTGGTTCCGGGGCTGGGCTATGTCTATTCGGGGGAATATGCCAGCGCGACGCGGTCGTTGATCCTCAACAGCCTGTTCATTTGGGGGATGGTGGAAGCGGCGGATCGGGATTTGTGGGGAGTCTTTGCCGTGGTGACTTTTGCCGAAATGACCTGGTATTCCGGCAGCATCTATGGCGGGATTGATGCCGCCCACCGGCACAACGCCCGCCGTTTGAATGAGACCGCAACCGTCGTGCGCGGCTCCGGCCGCGCCGCGCCCGACATGGCCGCCTGGCCTCTGGTGACTCTGCACTTCCAGTATTAATCCTTTTGCTGTTCTCTCGCCAAAGGGTCCCGTCAAACCGCTCAAAACCATTCTCATATATTATGTGAGAATAAAGCTGTGGGAAGATGCCAGCCTGAATTGCTTTTCAGCATGGCTAACCTGATTCGTGGGCTCGCGGGTTGTCATTACAGCTTAGTCCCGCCCGTTCTGCATCCGGGCCGGGCTTGTCGCGTGCATAATCCAGGCAAGGCGTCCGTTGTGAGGGAAGAACCCTTTTTTAACGCAAAAGGCGCAAGGGGCGCAAAAGAAACGCAAGCGA
>LSQX01219894.1_pt1 | contig 16963 bp, 19 predicted proteins | sample 654561 | NCBI WGS metagenome assembly LSQX01 (sample SAMN04489861, study PRJNA283612) | anaerobic digester metagenome | isolation source: 4 biogas reactors fed with cattle manure at either 37C or 55C with and... | place: Denmark: Kongens Lyngby | collected 2014
AAGCCATTGCATACACCTCGCATTCCTTTTCTTATATCGCTGATAACCGTTTTAATTGATTTCATTATATATTATTTTTATAGGGTATGCATTAGCTTTTCTGCCTTTTTATTTGTGCTCCGGATCTTTCATCATGGACAACAAAGGGCCCAGCGTAGCCATGAGATCGTCAAGATTGCCAAGTTTTTTTACGCCGGAAAGGGTATTTGAAAGGGTGTCTACCTGGCGGCTTGACTTTTCGTCTGCAAGAAACCCTTTCACCGCTTCGAGAGAATCCTGCACCCTGTCAATGGTGGAAAACTTGCTTTTTGGCTCGGGAACTCTTTGTGCCTGGTTCAAATGGTTGATTTTATCGATGGCATTGGTCATGGCTCGGAGGCGATCCAGCATCAGCTCCATTTTGAAAGTATCGATATAGCCAGGTCCTTTTGGAAACTTAGGCAGCCGGATATGCGGGGGCGAAAGTTTTTGTTTTCCTCCCGCGGGCCCAAGAAGCAGAATTAAGAGAAGGATCAACCCGGGATTCATATGTAGCCTCCAAAAACCATAATATAGACTATAAAAACCATGGCATAGACTATAATATGTCGGAAAGGACGGTTATGTGATGAATTTAAATCAACAGATGCTTTCTGACCTGGCGGCAAAGCTTGGATTGGAAGAGAGTGGACAGACGGCAGTAAAAACAGCGATAGATATGGCCGATGATTACAAGGATAAAAATGATGAAGCCATCTTAGCCGAAATAAGAAGGCTAAAGAAGGTCATGAAAGCCAATCCTAAACAGTATCAAAAGCAGATTGCAACGATAAAATCATTGCGGGCAGTGATGGACGAAGAACAACAGAAACGACTGGACAGAATACTCATATTGTTGGAAGAATAAAAAAGAAGGCCACGGTTAGCATGATTCCGTGGCCGTATATCCCTTTGATCAATTGGTGTTGGTAATTATTCGGATGATTTCGTCCGGAGTGGCATTTGAAGGAATGCGGAAGTTTCCTGCCTGCAGTTTGGTATCTGCGCCTGCTGCTTCCACTGCATTATAGAAAGTCTGTCTGTCCGGAATGAGCCCTGCGTTTATGAGAAGTTGGGCGATCTGGCTGCCGGTGGCTCCGTATTCAATATGGATGGACACGTAGCTTGTGGAAGGTTGGCTCGCCGGCGGGTCGCTGGTTTCCGTATCCGTATTGCCCGTGTCTTGGGAGTCTTCAGGAGGCGGTTGCGGGGGGTCTTCCTGGTCATCCGCAGCATCGCTCTGTTCTTCCTCCCCTGATGATTGGTCTTCCTCCTCGCCTGCGCTTTCAGAAGGGACATAAGGTACTTGAGCTGCGACCTCTTCTTCGCCGGATTCGGATTCAGCTATAAGAGTCGATGGATAAGCCATAATTATTTCAATGCGGGATATGATAACAAGGCTTGCAATTACCAGAATAAGCAGCGCGATCAGAAGGTCGTTTTTATCGTATATAAAGTCTTTTATTTTGTTCATGTCTTCACTTCCTCTGAAATATTCGCAATTTCACAAGGATTTTTCCATTATGCCATCTCTTACGACTGAATATATCATAAACCGCCGGGATTCTCAAATTACAATTTGGTTACTTTATATGGATAGCTTTTGCCAATGTAAAACAGATGGTGTATAATGTGTCAATGGTAAGAATGAAAATAACGGCAAATGAAGAAAACCAACGATTGGATCGCTTCCTGAAGAAGTATTACCGTAATGCGCCTCTAAGCTATATTTACAAACTGCTGCGGACCGGTGTAAAGGTGAACGGCAGGCGAGTTCCGTCAAATACGAGATTGACTCTGGGGGATGAGCTCACCATCGACATATCCGAAGAAGAGCAAAGGGCTTACCTGGCAAGGGAAAAGCCTCGCGCATTCAAGAGGCAGTTTCAGGTGGTATATGAAGATGAGAATCTTCTCATAGTGGAAAAACCCTTTGGTTTGCTCGTGCACGGTACCGCAGAAGAAGGGAATGAAACGCTCTCCAACCAGGTCATGACCTATCTCATCGATTCGGGAGCATACAGCCCGGATCGGGAGAAGACTTTTGTTCCTTCACCGGTGAACCGGCTCGATCGCAATACTACAGGGCTTGTGATTTTCGGCAAGAATGCGGAGGCGCTTCGAAGTCTCTCCAGGATGATGGGTGAAAAGGGTTTTATTCGCAAGTATTACCTTGCCATCGTGCACGGAGAGATGAAGGAGGAGATCCTTCTTCGTGACAGGATGGAAAAGGATCGAGAAGCGAACAAGGTCCGAATTTTAGATGCCGGGGCGGAAAAGGGCAAGCTCATGGTAACCAGGGCGAAGCCGTTAAAAAGGGCAAATGGTTTTACTTTAGTGGAAGTAGAGCTGGTTACGGGCAGAACGCATCAGATACGCGTCCATCTGGCTGAGGCAGGCTATCCGATTGTAGGAGACCGTAAATACGGCGACAGGCAGAGGGATGCAGAATTGTTGCGGAAGTTTCCGCTTAAAGCCCAGTTCCTGCACGCCTACCGGTTGGTCTTCGAAAACTGTCTTCCGCCGCTGGACTATATGCGGGGCAGAGAGTTTAAATGTGAGCTGCCGGCGGGGATGAAGAGGGTTTCAGAGGAATTGTTTCACGGCTCAAAACATGAAGATAAACGACGGATTTGAAGAAATGAAGGATCTGTTTCTGAATGGAGTATTATAAACTAGTCAAGAATAGGAGCGAACAAGGAAAGAGATGAAGCTTTGGATCAGAGATATAGCAATTGCTCTAATAATAGGATTGTTGCTTACGCAGCTAATAAAGCCCACCATAGTCAGAGAGCATTCCATGGAAGCCACGCTGCAAGAATACGATTACATAATCCTCAATAGACAGGCATACCTGTTCAGTGAACCTAAGGTGGGAGATATCATTGTATTTCACACGGACCTGGTTCAATCAAACGGAAAAGAAAAACTGCTGATTAAACGGGTTATCGGCTTGCCGGGTGATCGGATATTCATATCCGACGGAAAGGTGTACCGGAATGGGGAACCCTTGGATGAACCTTATATCCTGGACGGCTATACGGCTTCCGAGATGGAAGAGGTCGTGGTACCGGAGGACAGTCTTTTTGTAATGGGCGACAATCGGCAGAACAGCATCGACAGCAGGGACAGTTCAGTAGGCTTCGTCAGCTATGACAGCATTTTAGGAAAAGCGATAATCCGGCTATATCCCTTTAACAAAATCGGATTGATACGCTAAAAGCATCAGAGGCAGGCGGAAGGAAGAAAATGAAGCGAATCATAAGTGAATATGGCAAAACTATTCTTTTCGCTTTGTTGATAGCCATATTAGTTACAAGTATGATACGTCCTACTTTGGTCCGGGAGTATTCCATGTACCCGACCATTGTCCCCTATAGCTATATCATCGTAAATAAGCTTCCGTATATTTTTGACACACCGGCTTACGATGATATAATCGTGTTCAACACGGATATCGATACGGAACACGGGGAAGGCAGAAGATTGATCAAGCGGGTCATCGGAGTTGCCGGAGATACTATCGAAATTAAGAACGGAAAGGTATATCGGAACGGAGAAGTTTTGGAAGAAGACTACGTTTATGGTGGAGTAACACCCGGTGAGATGGGGCCTGTGGTGGTTTCCGAAAACCATGTCTTCGTCATGGGAGACAATCGGCCCGTGAGCCTTGACAGCAGAGATGCTGCGGTGGGTGAGGTTGCATTGGAAGACATCTTCGGCCGGGCGGACTTCAGACTGTTTCCGTTCAATCAGTTCGGAGTTATAAAATGAGGCAGAAGAAAATCATTGCAACGAACAAAAAAGCAAGACACGATTTTTTTATAGATGAAATATATGAAGCAGGGATCGTATTGACCGGCACGGAGATCAAATCCATTCGCCAGGGAAAGATCAACCTGAAGGAGAGCTTTGCTAAAGTTCAGAATGGAGAGGTCTTCGTTCATCAGATGCACATCAGTCTCTATGAGCAAGGCAACCGTTACAATGTGGATCCGGTGCGTCCGAGAAAGCTGCTCCTGCATAAGCAGGAGATTCGAAAGCTCATCGGATATACGACTCAGAAGGGGATGACGCTGGTTCCCCTGTCGGTTTACATAGACGAGCATGGCAGGGCCAAAATGGAGTTGGCTTTGGCAAGGGGCAAGAAGCTCTATGATAAGCGCGAAGATATTGCAAAGCGCGATTCCGACCGCAGGATGCAGCAGGCTATGAAAAAAGCCCGGAAATAGTATGTTTTTTGAATTAAGCCGATAAAAACGTCATTGAAATTACAAAATTTAACTGTTACAAAAATTGAATTTTGCGGTATAATGATAGTGAGAAATGCATTCTAAGATTATGGGGGTGAACCTGGTTTCGACGGGGGTGCGGAATCAAGATAAGCGAGCCGTAGTTTGCCAATCTACGTTAAAAATGGCACGTTAAATATAAACGCAAAAAACAGAACAAACTTCGCACTGGCAGCTTAAGCCGTTGCGCGTCAGCTCCGATTTACCTGTAGGTCGGAAGACCTGACGTCAAACATACAGGAAAACCCTATGTGAGCTCCTAGTAGCATAGGGGAACAATAGGATAGCCGGATTCGAAGCCTGCTGATGGGCGTCGGATGAGGCGAAACAACAAAACATCAGCTGCGCTCGGAGAAATTCTTGAGGAAGCGCTTTCGGACGTGAGTTCGACTCTCACCACCTCCACCAGATAGGACATCATATTTTGATAGAATATGATGTCCTTTTTCTTTGGCTGAAAGCCTTGATTTCAACGGGTTTAAGGGTTTGCATTGTTGTGCCGAAGTAAAGAAGCTGACATCATTAAGGCCATTTTTTTTACATTTGGTCAGGATACCGTTTTTTCTATCGGCAAATCGTTTGGCATTAGGCAGGGGTGTGCATTTTAACTTGTAAATCGTTTGATTTGAAGGTAATTGTTTGATAATTGATTTGTGATATGTTTTCCAATAAGGTGCAAATCCAGCTCTAAACGGTCTCCGAAATCGTAAAGTTGCTTGATAAAACATTCTTTTCTCTTGTCTCTTTTTTGCTTGATTTTATCGCATTCAGTGTGTAATAGCGCTTTTTTACACATGTGTGTTTGCATGCACTGTTGATAAGGCCAAAACGACGAAGCTTTATATTTACAAGAATGCAGTGATATAGTCTTTGGGGAATGCAGATCTGCCCCGGGTACGGCGGCGAGGTCGCGTGTGCAAAAAAGCAAAATCAAAAGGGATGTTGCCGAGTGCTCCCCCGATAAAGCTCAGTTGCCTTTGCGGTAAGGATAGCGTAAAATAATTGTGAAGTTTTGAGAGGAAAGATATACATAATATTGTATGATATAAAAACAGGAAGTGAGGAAGTTAACTATGAATAGAAAATTGGTTGCGTATTTCTCTGCAAGTGGAATAACTGCAAAAGTAGCAAAATCTTTATCGGAGGCCATAGGTGCAGATATCTATGAGATCAAACCGGAGATCCCCTATACAAAAGCGGATCTTGATTGGCAGAATAAACAGTCTCGTAGCAGCATTGAGATGAATGATCCGGCATTTCGTCCCGCTATTACCGGTAAGCTTGATAACATGAATGAGTACGACATCATATTTGTGGGTTTTCCCATCTGGTGGTATGTTGCACCGACAATAATTCACACTTTCCTTGAGAGTTATAATCTTGCAGGCAAAACTGTCATTCCTTTTGCCACTTCCGGCGGAAGCGGCATGGGCAAGACCAACGAAAAATTAATGCCTAGTTGTCCGAATTCCAAGTTCATTGAAGGTAAGGTGTTCAAGACCGGTGCAAGCAAGGCTGAACTTGCCGCATGGGTGGACGGATTGAAATTCTAACTGAGAGCGTTTGCACCCATAGCCTATTTTTCTATCCATACATATATGATTTCTTTTCCAGGCATAAAAAATGAGGTACGGATATCCATCCGTACCTCATTTTTAAAATCTTTTGTGAAGACGTGTGCTTGCGTGGGACTGAGTTTTTTTGTATTATTATTTTGTTAATCCATTCTATTCCTTTTCGCTCCATAAGAGTTCTTATTTCTAGTTATCAACACTTTAGAAATAAGCAGGAAATATAATCCGATTATGCGAAAGCTGGTTGCTTTGTGTCTTTTTACTCTTATCGGCACAAGCATTGAACTTGTGTATCCGTCGGCTTATTCTTCGTGGCATTGCGTAACATTGGCGCTGCTATTATATTTTCTATTGATGTCTGAGTTTGACAGCAGTTTTGACACCTTGACCGGGCTATATAACCGGGCGGCTTATGATATAGCCGTAAAAAAGATGGCTAATATAAAGGCGTTTTCCGTTATAGTCCTTGATATAAACGATTTTAAAACAATTAATGATACCTATGGGCATGGTTACGGAGATTGCATTATTAAAGCGGTGGCGGAAATTGTCCGAAAAACCTTCAATAAGAATTACACCTGTTATCGCATCGACGGCGATGAATTTCTTATCATAGGAAAAGAAACGAACCAAAAAAGGATTGAGAACCGGCGAAAGCTTATGACGAGCAATCTCGCAAAAATGCGCGAGGATGGAAAAGCGCTGCCGACGGTTTCTTACGGCTACAGCATTTCTTCCGGAGAAGATAAGCCCGATTTCCCAGATGTATCACTATAAAAAAGAACATAAACGCAATGATAGCCTAAAGATGTAAGCACCGTTGCAGTTTACGTTGCATAGAAAAAAGCACTCAATATTAAATTTTGCAGAGTGCTTTTATCTGTTACAAGCTGTGAGACTGGTTCAACCTGCGGTATTCTTTAGGGGTGGCACCGAATTTCTTTTTAAAGACCTTCGATTTGCTTATCAAAATTAAATTATCTCTCATATCAATAATGGCGTTTTTTTCACAAACGGGGTATAATTAAAGTAAATAGAGGTCGGGTGCAAAAGAAATAACCGGAGGATTACGAAAGGAGGGTTGATAATATGAAATCGGCAAAGATTCATTTGGAGACCTTGGGATGTCCGCTGTGCATGCAAAAAATCGAAGCGGCAGTTAAAAAGCTGGATGGTATCGATAAAGAATCAGTAGAAGCGATATATCATACAAGCATTATAAAACTAAAATTTGATGAAGGCAAAATATCGCTGGGAGATATAGAAGGTACAATCAACAGCATGGGATTTGAAGTTAATAAGATGCAAATAACATAACACAATATACCCTGTAATCTCAAGAATTACAGGGTTGTTTTTTCGTTTCATGCGCCTGATCCAATTATGGGAATTATTAGTGGTGGAAATGCACTTTTTGTCTCGTTCCCTACCCTAAATTTTGAATTTCTATAAAGACCAGGGATTCCGGTTCCATATCGAAATTCAAATCGAGCCTTTCTTTCGCCTCAACGCAGGAGAGCCGCACGGTGCCGGCTGAAATTGTATCTATATGGGACTTTATTGAATCTGTCAAAACCGGCGGGTTCTTTAATGCTTTCAGCGTTTCGAAGCAGTTATGCTCTTTCGTGAAATTTCTCTCTATGCTATACCTTTTTCCCCGTATGCCGTTTATGTGAATATGAACTTTTAGCTTTGAATTGTCGTCCGTTTGAAAAATCAAAAGGTAAACTGTTTTTTTGTTTTTTACGATCATATATTGATCCCGGTGCTCCGTTATTGCCCCACTAATCTGTGAAATAATTGAATAGGCAAAGTAAAACGGCGTCAGTAGTCCTTCCGGGGTGAATAAAGCTGCCGGTTGTCCTGTAAGGCGAATGCTTTTGAGAGGATTATCTAAAATATGAGCCAAAGCGGCGCAGACGGTATTGCTTTCTACAATTTCCACGGGGTTTGGCTCCTTCAAACTGTCTTTCAAACTGTCTTTCTCCCCGTCTTCGATAGCTTTATCGTGTGAAACCAAGGGAATGCCCAAGGATTTGATAATACTTTCCGATTCCCGGTCGATGGATTGCCCTGCTATAGCAACCTGCAAGGGTAGGTTTAAGGTCTGCAATGCGTGGAGGATGCTCATGACTTCTTGTTTACTTTTTCCGGCCAGCAATTGATAGTCCACTACCATGGACTTGGGATTTAACTCTAATATCTTGTCTTTCTGATAATTGAGCATGAACATATCTTCGCCGGAGGCAAGGCGTATCTTCAAAGGAAAGGCTTTTTTTATATTTTTCCCGCTCCGGTAGCTATACTTCACGGGTATAAATATATGATGTGAAGACTTGGCCAAGTGCTCGCTGCTTCTCTGAGGGGCTGAGAGAAGATAAGGCTCCAACAGTGCAATTGCATCTTGCTCCGAAAAGGGTCCGTGATAGCTTCTCTCACAGGGTTTAAGATTTGCCCTGTACTCTGCCGGAGTCATATCGTACCAGGCTTTAAAGCATTTATTGAAATAGGCAAGGGACGAAAAACCGCATGCCTGGCTTATCTGGGTTAAAGTCAGTTTATTTTCCACTAATAGTTTTTCCGCATGTTCGAGCCTGATATAGTTTAGAAAGTTTTGGAAGCTGAGCCCTGATGTATTCTTTATGAGATGAGATATGTAATACGGATTAAGGTATACAACGTTGGAGAGGTCTTTCAAGGTGATTCTCTGGCCGTAGTTTAAATAGATATATTTTATGATCTTGTATAACCGGCTCAGATCTATGTCGTTGGGGCTGCCGTGATCAGCCTTGAATTTGTTGTCTTCTATAAAGAAACCCTGAAATTGATTTACAAGGGTGAAAACAAGATCGTTTATGCATTCCATCAACAGGGGATGATTGTTTGGTTCATTGAAATAGGTCAGCGCGGTTTTGGCAACGTAATGCTTAAGTACCGAGACTTTTTTCTGCAGATCCTGGTATTTTAATGTTGAAGACTTTCTGTAATCTTCGCAGGCAAAGATCATATAGTCGATGTCGGGATAGAGGTCTGTAAAGAACTGGAGATTAATGTACATGTCAAGCATCAGAATGTCCTCGGATGAATCGAAAATCCGATGCATGTCCGTAGTATCTACGATTAACAAATCTCCTTCTTTGAGGGTATAGAGTACATTATGTATTTGACACTTGGTTGTACCTCTTAATACAAACAGCATTTCCATTTCGTTGTGATAGTGGAAATACTCTTCTGCGACGTTGGAAAAGGAAATAGTGAAGGGAAGATCGCTTTTGTATTCTACAGTTTCCAGCAACATTCCTTACAGCCCCCTGAATCAAAAATCTTTTTTGCTAAAAAATATATCAAATCTTGCGATTATTGTGTCAGAGCGATTCGCAATAAAAATAGACCATTCTGACAATTCTGTCGTTTCAATATTTTGTTTGTTTAATTATAATCTAAATAGCTTTATAAATCAAAAATAAGTGTGGAGAGGTGAATTTTTAATGAAAAAAATATTAATTCTGGGAGTGGGAGCGCAAGGATCAACCGTTGCACGACGCATGGATGAAGAGCCAAAAGTGGCAGAGATCATATGCGCGGATTACGATGAAAAGGCAGTAAATGAACTTGTCAAAGACTTGAAAAAAGCTAGGGGCATGAAGATTGATGCCAGCAAAATAGAGGAAATCGTAGCGGCGGCAAAAGGCGTGGATTTGATTATCAATGCATTGCCCTTGGCTTTCGGTCCCAACGTGTTAGAAGCGGCTATCGAGGCCAAGACTAACTACCAGGACTTTGCTGCCACGGATGCGCTTACGGATAACTGGGTTGATGGTATTAAACTTATGTACACCGAGTATAGCAGGCGCTTTGCAGAAAACGGCAAAACCGCCATTATCGGCACAGGATCTGCACCGGGCTTGATCTGCGTCGTAGCAAGGAACGCCATGCGTTATCTGGATACTTGTGAAACGATCTATAATATCGTATACGAAGGCGTGGAGGCAAAGAGATTCCTCCCCTTCTGGTGGTCACCGATCACGGCGTTGTCTGATATGAGTGAAGACGCCTATGCCTATGTAAACGGAGAGATCATTAGGACAAAGCCTTTCAGTGATCCCATATACAGAAAATACGACTACCTGGACGAGGAAGTCAGGCTTGTAGAACACGCACACGATGAGCCGCTACATATGGGATTGAACGCGGAAAAATTCTTTAAAGGAGCAAAGAATATTTACTTCAAGTACGGAGGAGCAGGCGTAAACTTCTCAGAACCTTTGTATCGTGCCGGCCTGCTGTCCCGTAAACCCGTAGAAGTAGATGGAGTTAAGGTGATTCCTTTCAACTTTGTGCTCAAGCACCTGCCGCCGGCTCCGAAATACAAAGAAGAAATCAAAGAAATCATCGAAGAGGGTCTCGTTTCCGATACAGGGTCCATGGTGGTGGAAGCCATAGGTACAAAAGACGGCAAAAAAGTCCTTGTGGAGTCCCATGTGTTTGCTCCCGGTCTCGTCGAATCCTTTGAAAGGTCAGGACTTACAGCTGAAATGTATTTGACAGGTCAGGGAGGCGCTCTGTTCACGAAAATGTTTGTCGAAGACCTGTATACGCAAAAAGGATTGATCTCATCCGACATGCTTACATTTGAGCAAGTGGACTACTATCTGGAACAGGCTAAGAAATTAGATATTACGGTAAATGTTGAAGTTAAAGAGCTTTAATAACCGACATATGGCTTGATTGCATCGATCGACAGAAAGCACATTAATAGTAGTAACCCAGGCCACGGGGGATTGCCCCGTGGCCTGATCAATTGCACTTAACATGTTGAAAAAGTGTAAGAGAGCAACTACAATATAATAGGTGCGAACTTGTATTTGGTGCCAGACACCAAATACAAGTAGTTGTAAAAAGTGTCAGACACCAAATACAAATTGATAACAAATACAGCTTTAGGAGATGAAATAGTGACATTAACAGAGGCAAAGGAGCTGGTGGCCCAGTCGGGCCGCATGCTTTTCGAGGAAAGACTGGCTGCCCGTACCTGGGGGAACATTAGTTGCCGCATAGACGAGGATAGAATAGTAATAACGCCCAGCGGTCTGGGCTATGAAACGATGATACCTGAAAATATCGTATCGATGAGCATGAGCTCAGGAGAATGGGAAGGACGTCTAAAACCTTCTTCCGAAAAAGGAGTTCATATTGCCGCGTATCGGACGCTGCCCGATGCCCGGTTTGTGATACATACCCATCAGACATATGCTTCCGCAATAGGACTGACAGGTATCGATGATCTTGTGCTAACAGAGGAAGAGCGCACCGCCCTTGGCGGTATTGAAGCGGCAGACTACGCTTTACCGGGAACGAAGAGATTAGCTAATAACATTGAAAGAGCATTTCGAAAAGGAGCCCATGTGGTCCTGTTAGTGCGTCACGGTGTAGTCATTGCGGCAAGTGATCGAGAAGAAGCTTTCCGCCGTGCCCGCATACTGGAAACCGTCTGCCGGCGCGCCTGTAAAGGCCAGCCTGCAGATGAAATTCCTCATGACGCAGAGATGGCAAAACACCTCATGGCTTCGATGAGCAAAGCATTTACGAATGTATGTCATACAGGAGCTGCTCCTGTTTTGGCCTGCGCGTCTGCAGGAAAACCTATCTCTGCCCAGTTGGATGATATGGCCCAGATGATAGGGCCGCGCATCACGGTGGCGGAGGCGGAAGAGAAGGCCATCCGGGATGCCCTTGACAAGGAAGAAGTCGTATTGGTCCCGGGAATCGGTGCTATATGTCGCGGACTCACGGAGCTGGACGCAAAAGCCCTATGCCTGTTGGCGGAAAAGGCCTGCATATGCTGGCTTCACACTCAGGCTCTCGGAGTGAACACCAAGCTGTCATGGTTTGATACCATGCTTATGCATTGGATTTATCTGATGAAATATTCTAAAGTTGCAGGCGCTTAAATCCTTTGCTCCCCAGCCGGTTATGAGTAAAATGGCTATTGACTTATACTTTGAAAGCGGGTATTATCGAGTATAACATCGAGTTAAATAAACTTGAAAGATGATGATCGGAAAGAAGTAGATGCATTCCGACTTTACAGAGAGTTGCCGGTTGGTGAGAGGCGCAAAGGAGAATTGCTCGAATACATTCCGGGAGTTGCGGGCTGAAGGAAATTTTTCTGTGTAGGCCTTGCCGGGAGCGCCCGTTACAGTGCCAGGTGTGTTAGCACTCGCTGAGGTAAACGTCGTGAGACGTTTATGAACTGAGGTGGTACCACGGAATTTCCGTCCTCTGAATTTTACATTCGAGGACGATTTTTAATTTATAAGGAGGAAATATGGTTATTACGGAAATTCTTGAAAGGAATGCGTCATTATTCGGTGATGAAGTCTGTCTGGTGGAAATAAATCCGGAGATTAAGGAATGTAAGGCGGACTGGAAAGAATATGATTTGGTGGAAACGGATCCGGCTCGCAAATACCGCCGCGAGATGACATGGCGCGAATTTGACGATAAGGCCAATCGATTTGCCAATTTTCTGCTGGACAGGGGTCTGCAAAAAGGTCACAAAGTGGCTGTTTTACTGATGAATTGCCTGGAATGGCTGCCCATCTATTTCGGTATCCTAAAGACAGGGGCAATAGCCGTTCCGTTGAATTATCGATATACTGCCGAAGAAATTAAATATTGTCTCGATTTGGCAGAATGTGACGTCATTGTATTCGGGCCGGAATTCAATGAGCGGATTGACGCAATAAAAGATGATATTCCAAATGTCAAAATGCGCTTATTCGTTGGACAGGGACGTCCTCGTTTCTCGGAAAGCTACTACGCGCTGACCGCCTGTTGCTCTTCGGTAAGCCCGAAGATCAAACTGGGCGAGAAGGACGATGCGGCCATCTATTTTTCGTCGGGGACCACTGGTTTTCCCAAAGCCATATTGCACACGCATCTAAGTCTGATAACGGCCTGTGAGGTGGAAATGTGCCATCACAAGCAGACGCGGGAGGACAATTTTCTCTTAATTCCGCCCCTTTATCATACAGGCGCGAAAATGCATTGGTTTGGCAGCCTGCTTTCAGGAAGCAAAGCTGTATTGCTGCGGAGCACGATGCCGGAACATATAATCAAAGCCGTTTCCGATGAGAAAATTACTATAGTCTGGCTGCTTGTGCCTTGGGCACAGGATATCCTTGATGCAATTGAGCGAGGCGATATTAAACTGGAAGACTACCAGCTGTCCCAGTGGAGATTGATGCACATTGGCGCGCAGCCGGTTCCTCCAAGTCTGATTCGTCGCTGGAAGCATTATTTCCCGAACCATGATTACGATACAAACTATGGCTTGTCTGAGGCTATAGGCCCTGGCTGTGTGCACCTTGGGATTGAAAATATTCATAAAGTCGGGGCAATAGGAAAGGCCGGTTACAGCTGGCAGCTGAAAGTAGTGGATGAAAAGGGAAATCCTGTGAAACAAGGTGAAGTGGGTGAACTCTGCGTGAGGGGACCGGGTTTATTGAAGTGCTATTATAGAAACCCGGAAGCGACGGCGGCTGTGTTGAAAGACGGTTGGCTCTATACAGGCGACATGGCCCGCATCGATGAGGACGGCTTCGTGTATCTGGTAGATCGCAAGAAAGATGTAATCATCAGCGGCGGTGAAAATATCTACCCTGTGCAGGTGGAAGATTTCCTCAGAGGCCATCATGCAATAAAAGATGCGGCTGTGATCGGTGTTCCCGATAAGCGTCTGGGCGAAATCGCTACGGCTATTATAGAGATTAAACCCGGCTTCTCCTGTACCGAAGAGGAGATTATGGAGTTCTGCCTGGATCTGCCCCGGTATAAACGTCCGAGAAAAATAATATTTGACAGTATCCCGCGGAATCCTACGGGTAAAATCGAAAAACCGCGACTTCGGGAAAAGTATTGCGGTCTGAATATCGTTGAAGTGCAGACGACAAGCTGAGGAACTCACAATAGCGAGAGATTTACATATTTTACCGATTGTTTACAGCCCCCGGAATCCTGTAAAGTACAGGGAAAGGGGGCATATTATGTTATCAAAAAGACTCTTACAAAAAACGATTCCTATTATCATTATTGTTGCACTTTGTTTTCTATGGTATGGGAAACCACATTCTTTTTTTGCAGGAGGTTTACAGGGAAGCTTTCGAAGTGCAGATCTTCGTTACAATATGTCTTATGTATATTTCGGCAGCTCAGGCTTGTATGATCAACATGTGGACCGGACCTGCGGTAGCCTGGATGAAATCTCGCCAAACTATTTCAATCTGACAAGGAAGGAACCCTTGTGCTGACTCCGGCAGTAGAGCAGGCTTTTGTTGATGAAATGCATCGACGGGGCATTTTAGTGGTTCCGTTTTTGAGCAATCACTGGGACAGAGAATTGGGACAGGCCGCACTTACAAACAGAAAGAAACTGGCAGGTCAGATAGCGGAAGCCGTAGAAAAGTATAATTTGGACGGCATCAATGTGGATTTAGAAAACCTTACGGAGCATGAAAGAGATTAATATACGGACTTTGTCCGTCTACTGAGAGAGAAGTTGTCTGGCGAAAAGATTGTTGCCGTATCCGTCGCCGCAAACCCCTACGGTACAACAACCGGATGGAAAGGATCTTATGATTACGAGGCTTTAGGTAATTACAGTGATTATCTGATGGTCATGACCTATGATGAACATTATCAGGGAGGTGCCCCGGGCCCCGTTTCCAGTCTGGGCTTTGCGGAAAAATCTATTCAATACGCGTTGACCAAAGTCTCCAAGGAAAAGATTGTTTTAGGCATCCCCTTTTATGGACGCATATGGAAAAATCATGGCGGTTTCCCAAGGGGAGAAGGTATCGGTAATGAGGAAGCCCAGATGCTCATTAGCAAATTCGGAGGAAGGGTCATCTTCGATCCGGATTCTTCAAGTCCTTATGCTACGATTACGGTAAAAGAGAAAGATCAAAAGCCCGTAATTAACGGGCAATCAATTGATGCGGGTACATACACCATTTGGTTTGAAAACGGAGAATCCATAAGGCGAAAGCTGCAGCTTGTAGAAAAATACGATATTAAAGGCACCGGAAGCTGGAGCCTTGGACAGGAGACTGGGGATACTTGGGATTACTATAAGCTTTGGTTAAACGGTTGCCACTTCACCGATGTGGGAAAACACTGGGCAAGAGATTACATATTGCGGGCATATAAAAAGAACTGGATTAAGGGCGTGACGCAAACTTCTTTCGCCCCGGATAGACCTCTTACCCGTGCAGAAGCTGCAGTCATGTTGGTGCGGTTGTTAAAGCTGCCTTTAATACAGAAAGAAGAAAACTCATTTTCAGATGTTTTAGGACATTGGGCTCAAAGGGAAATCAATACCGCACAACATCATGGCATCGTAGCAGGAGTTGAAGACGGCAAGTTACAACCGGACGCAACCATTACAAGAGAGCAAATGGCCGTCATGCTGAGCAACGTTCTTAACAAGCTGTCTATAACTGAAAAGGGGCAATCTATAGCATTTTCCGATGTGAGCATGAATTCCAATCCCTGGTCCTGGCAGGCCATAGGGAAGATTGGCAAGCACGGGATCGCTACCGGGTTTGAAGACGGCAGCTTTCGTCCGAAAGAACAGCTTTCCAGAGCTCAAATGGCCGTAATGCTGGGGGAATTGGAGAGAACCATAGCCGACAGCACAAAGTGACAAATTACTCTGGATATACTTTCTATTCGACATATATGACAGCCATATTATATAATATAACCAAGGCAGGGTAGCCCCCGTTCGTCGCAGAGCTGCCCTTGTTTGTAAGCCGTTCTACACACAGGATGCCCAACGCAAAGACAGCATTAGATTTGTAGAGCGGGCGGCAAAAGGAATTTAGCAGATAAGGGGATAGAATAGTAAATAAATGAAGAAGCAAAAGAAAAAACAAAAAAGAAGATGGGTTTTTCTTATCATCCTTTTGGTTGTTGCGGGACTCATCATCTATGGCCTGTTTTACCATGGCAGCGACGGAACGGAAGGCGAAGGGCCGGAAAGTCCGCTTCCTCCTTCCCAAGAAGAACCTGTATTGGAAGAACCCGATGAGGGGCCTGGTGATGATCCTGAACCCGGCGAAAAGCCCGTCACAGACCCAGAAGAAAAGGACCCTGTTTCCGGGTCTGAACCGGAAAAGGAACCTTCCGGTTCGAAGTATACAATTTACGCCGGCCAGCAGCTGATTATACCTGTAAACGGTAATGGAGAAGCGGCAGAATCCATCGTCATCAACTCGGGAATCATTTCGTCCGAAGAAAAACAGATTGCACTCACCTTTGATGCCGGATGGCTTTTTGATCAAACGATAGACCTGCTTAATGTTTTGGATGACTATCAGGTAAAGGCAACCTTTTTCCTCCGGGGAAAATGGGTGGAGGATCATCCTGACTTAGCTAAGGAAATTTTGAAAAGAGGCCACAGTGTAGAGAATCATTCTCTGACTCACGGCCATATGAAGCAGATGACCGACGAGGAAGTAAGGAACGAGATGGTTATGTCCACTAAAATCATCCAAGAGGTGGCGGGGTACAGACCTTATCTGTTCCGTCCGCCTTTTGGCGAATACGATAACAGGATTTTGCGGATTTTGGCGCAGCAAGGATATCCTTATACGGTGAAATGGACCGTAGACAGCCTGGACTGGGCGGAAGAGTTAAATGGCCAGAAGATAACAGAACAATATCTGATTGAAAGAGTGCTTAGGGGAGCATCGGATAAGGGCATCGTTCTCATGCACGTAGGAGGCTATCAAACTGTTAACGCCTTGCCCGAAATCATTGAAGGGTTGCGTAAAGACGGCTATAAACTTGTAAAGGTGAACGATATGTTTCCACCCTTGCAAGGGCAAACCCCAAAGATCTATACGGTTGAGAAAGGCGATACCCTTAGCAGCATAGCAAGAAAGTATGGTACAACGGTGGAAGAAATTGTGAAGGCCAACTCGCTGCAATAACCCCGCATCTTATGGATAACAGGAAAGAATAAATTGCACCCCTGTGAGACGGGGTGCTCAGACTGTAGACAAAGCGTCTCAG
>LSQX01270476.1_pt4 | contig 16963 bp, 15 predicted proteins | sample 654561 | NCBI WGS metagenome assembly LSQX01 (sample SAMN04489861, study PRJNA283612) | anaerobic digester metagenome | isolation source: 4 biogas reactors fed with cattle manure at either 37C or 55C with and... | place: Denmark: Kongens Lyngby | collected 2014
TTATTGCAACGGCAGGTTTTGCTTTAGCAAAACCATCACACTGCAACAACGAAGCTTCAGCTTCGTTATATTTGGAAAAACTTTCTTGACTTAACTGCTTATTTGTGAGATAATTCATCTGTAGGATGGTAAAACGGGAACATTATAATTGAATATTGCTGTATTGTCATGTGCTGACAATGCAGTATATTGTGTTTCCAGAACCCTCCTACGGGTTTTTTTTATTGTATTTTTTAGGAGGGTTAACTGTGAAAGAAAATGGCGTTTCCAAATGGTCTATTCCAGTGAAGGTATTGGTAGTTCTGGTCTTATTGGCACTTCTTACAATTCAGGCAGGTTGCGTCGGTGCCGTATCAGCCGACAAGGCTGAAAAAATCGAGCTGAAGCTGGCTCATTTCTTCCCGGGAACCCATCCGGCTGAAACCCAATTGGTTCAGGGTTGGGCCAAGGCGATTAGCGAGGCTACAAACGGCAGGGTGGTTATCACAAGCTATCCCGGAGAAACCTTGTTCAAAGCTGCCGACATTTATGACAATGTGGTGGAAGGCGCAGCAGATATCGGTCTGTCCTGTTTTTCATACAACATTGGCCGTTTCCCTGAAATGGAAGCCTTCGAGCAGCCCGGCATTGTCTATAAAAATTCTAAGGTCGCCAGCAAGGTTGCCTGGGAGGGCATTCAAGAGCTGAACCCCAAATGCGTACAAGATACAAAAATGTTAATGGTCATCGCCACAGGCCCGGGCGATCTGTTTACAAAAACCAGGGTTACAACGCTGGATGACATCAAAAACATGCAGATCAGGGCCACAGGGCTTAGCGCCGAAACACTCAAGCTCGCCGGGGCAGTACCGGTCGGAATGCCCCAATCCGATGCCTACGAAGCTCTTTCAAAGGGAATTGTAGCCGGAAACCTTGCGCCCATCGAGGTCTTAAAGGCATGGAAGCATGGCGAGGTCGTCGATTATCTCACGATGACTCCGTTTTTATACAACAATTTGTTCTATATCACAATGAACCTGCAGAAGTGGAATTCCATACCGGCTGATCTGCAAAAGGTTATCACCGATACCACCGAGAAGTTCCATGAAGAGGTTGGCATTGGGCTGTGGGACGCACAAAATGAAGCTGCGCTTGAGTGGGCCATTAATGAAGAAAAAATGGAGGTCACCCATCTTTCCGCTGAAGAAACAGCAAGATGGATTCAGTGCGTGGAACCCATGATCGACAAATATATCGCCGCCAAGGGCGAGGCCGGTCAGAAAGCGATTGACACGGTGAGAAGGCTGGCTGAAAAATACAATAACGAGTATTAAGCTCACTGCGGAAGCTCTTTACGAGAGAATAAACATGTATGATAATTCTGAAAATTACCTGTTTCATGTATGTAATAGCGTTTATACATGAAACAGGTTAGTTTTCGAGTATTACAGATATCAACTGAAAGCTATTCGGAGGTACATAGATGAAAAAACTGGAGGGCTTTGTTATAAAAACAAGCCAGATCTTGGACAACATAGCAGGCTGGGGCATTGTGGCTACCATGACGCTGGTGGTAGTCAACATACTTCTTAGAGCACTTGTAAATAAACCTATCCAAGGGGTTTATGAGGTTGTTGGTTTTTTAACTGCTGTGGTGATAGCTTTTGGGCTTGCATGGTGTGCCATACAGAAAGCCCATATCGCCATAGAGTTTATTGTGGAAAAAATGCATATGAAATTACAGAAAGTAATTCATACCGTAACAGGTGGTATGATTATGGTGCTTCTTCTTTTCATCAGCTACCGGGTGTTTCTTCATGGCTTTAAAGTGATTGCCAGTGGTGAAGTGTCAGCGACAGCTCAAATCCCATTCTATCCCTTTATTTTCATGGTGGGGTTGGGTTTTGTGCTGTTGTTCCTGGTAGAGTTCGTAAACCTGGTGAAGGGGGTGGAGCAAAAATGACACCAGTGACGATTGGAATTCTGGGTGTAGTCGTACTTCTCATTCTGATTGCGTTGAAAATACCCATTGCTTATTCCATGTTTGCGGTGGGCTTTGTGGGGTTTACCATTCTTGTTTCGCCTTCGGCAGCACTGAACATGGTCTCAACCGAAATTTTCTCAAATTTTTCATCCTATACGCTTAGTGTAATTCCAATGTTTGTTTGGATGGGCTTCATCGCCTATTATTCCGGTGTGGGAACAAGCCTTTATGCCATGGCACACAGGTTAGTGGGCAAGATGCCTGGTGGTCTGGCTATTGCCACACAGGCTGCCTGTGCTGTGTTCGGGGCAATTTGTGGGTCCAATACAGCCACTGCGGCGACGATGGGTGCCATAGCACTGCCAGAAATGCGGAAATACGGGTATGACGACTCCCTATCAACCGCCAGCGTTGCTGCTGCGGGTGCTTTGGGCGTGCTGATACCGCCAAGCGTCATCTTTATCGTTTATGGCGTGGCCACAGAGCAATCTATCGGAGCGCTTTTTATTTCGGGAATTGTATCCGGATTATTGTTGATGTTGTTTTATATGGTCACCATTTTCATATTGGTCAAAAGGAATCCTTCGCTGGCACCGTATAGTCCGCAGGAAAGCAGTATTGGCTCGAAGGGCTTTTTAAAAAGCGGCATTCCAGAAGTTTTGATAACCTTCCTTATCTCTTTGGGAGGGTTGTTCGCGGGTTGGTTCACTCCCACCGAGGCCGGAGCGGTTGGGGCAGGCAGCATATTGCTTGTTACCCTTATCCGTAAGGAACTGAAATGGGATGGTTTCGTTAAATCCCTTAAGGACACTACAAGAACAACAGCGATGATCATGCTGCTGGTGGCCGGTGCCATGGTTTTTGGCCGTTTTATCGCTATCAGCCGGCTTCCTTATGCAATGGCCACCTGGGCTGCAAACCTGCAGCTGCCCCCTTTCATTATCATGCTGGTGATCCTTTTCATTTACATGATTCTCGGCTGTTTTATCGATGCATTAGCCATGGTGTTGTTAACAGTGCCAATTTTCTATCCTGTAGTTGTGGATGTTCTGGGTTACAACCCCATTTGGTTTGGCGTGATCATCGTCATGGTTGTTGCCATGGGGGTCATCACACCACCCGTTGGAATGAATGTGTTTATTATTAAGGGTGTGGCAAAGGATATCTCGCTTGAAACCATTTTTAAAGGGGTGTGGCCATTTTTGATTGCGCTTTGCGCCTGCATCATTCTTTTATTAATTTTCCCTGGAATTATAACATTTTTACCCGAATTGCTGGCAGACTGATGGGTTTGTCACCTTGCAGCTTACTTTTTAGTAGTCCCTTTATACATAGTGTAAATTCCACCTATAGTTCATTAGTTGAGTTCACCCTGTTCGTTTGAACAGGGTTTTTCCTTGCCTGTTATACATTGCTGAAGAGGGTTGGATGCTTCCGCACAAATGACTGTGAGAAATTCAAGAATAATCAGAGAAAACGCGTGTATATATAAAATGTGAAACCTTGGACAGGAGAAAAGATCATGACACATAAGAACAGGAGAACAGTCGGATGGGCTTTGTGTTTACTGGCGGCTGCCTTATTGATCTGTTTTTTTATTACGGATGAAACAAGGGCAGCAAGCGGAAATACCAGGATCATCCCGATTTACAGTGTGGAGAACCAGGAGAACAAGGTTGCGATCACCTTTGATTGTGCATGGGGGGCTAAGGATATTCCAGTGATCTTGAATATTCTGAAGGAAAAAAACGTAAAGGCCACTTTCTTTCTTGTTGGGGAATGGGTGAGGCGAAATCCTGAAGAAACAAAAATGATCGCCGAACAGGGTCATGATGTTGCAAATCATTCGGAGAATCATTTTAAAATGAGCGCGCTGAACAAGGAAAAAATAAAAAGAGAGATCACCGATTGTACAAAAACCATTGAGGATACCACAGGAGTAAAACCGACACTGTTCAGGGCGCCATATGGTGACTATAATAACAATGTGATCGACATCGCCAGGCAAGCCGGATATGACACGATACAGTGGAGTTTGGATTCCCTGGATTATAAGCCTGGCATTTCCCAGGAGGCTATTCTGAAAAGGGCTTCTGTCGCAAAAAGTGGTGACATTTTTCTGTTTCATAATGATACACCCCATACCGATAAAATACTGGGAAAGGTTATTGACATGCTGAAGGAAAAGGGATTGAACCCGGTACCGGTATCTGAGCTGATTTTAAAGAAGGATTATGACATCCTGCAAAATGGAAGGCAGATCCCCAAAAAGTGATGGGAGAAAATGAAGGAGTAGCTCAGGCAGTTATAGACTGGCGGGATGATAGAACATTTGATCGTTCAGACATTAGAAGCAATCACGAGAAGTTATCCGGGCAGTGGTTCAGAATCCGCAATAAAGCACCGACCTGCCAAGCTCTTTTACAGCCCTTTTATCCGGTAAAAACAGGAAAACAGTTTACAAACTGAGCTTTCAGTGGTACTATTACAAATGATTATCAGGGTGTGAAACGAAACGGAGGAAAAGAATGGCGAAGTATCTGGTTATTGTTGAATCACCTGCCAAAGCAAAAACCATCAAAAAATATCTTGGTGCCAGTTATAAGATAAAGGCATCCATGGGCCACATCAGAGATCTTCCCAAAAGCCAGATCGGTGTGGATATAAAGAATGATTTTGAACCGAAGTACATTAATATACGCGGCAAGGGTGATTTGATCAACGAACTGAAAAAAGATGCCAAAGATGCCGACAAGGTATTTCTCGCAACCGACCCCGACCGTGAAGGAGAAGCAATATCCTGGCATCTGGCAAACCTATTGAAGATCAATGAGAAGGACAAATGCAGGATCACCTTTAACGAGATTACAAAAAACGCGGTTGTGAAGGCTGTGAAGGCCGCAAGACCCATCGACATGGATTTGGTGGATGCCCAGCAGGCCAGGCGAATTCTGGATCGCATTGTGGGCTATCAAATAAGCCCCCTGCTTTGGAGAAATGTAAGAAAAGGGTTAAGCGCCGGCAGGGTTCAGTCTGTTGCAACGAAGATGATATGCGACCGGGAATATGAAATAGAGGGCTTTGTTGCGGAAGAATTCTGGCGGTTGGAAGCCCTTATGGAAAAAGCCAATGGAAAAACCTTTCTTTCCAGATTTTACGGCTTCAAAAACAAAAAGCAGGACTTAAAGCAAAAAGAGGATGTGGATCAGGTGCTCCAGAAGCTTCAGGGTGTACCCTTCACTATTGCGAAGGTGAAGCATGGGGATAAAAAACGCACCCCAGCCCCTCCTTTTATCACCAGCACGCTTCAGCAGGAAGCTGCCAGGAAATTCGGTTTTTCCACGAAGAAAACCATGATGCTGGCCCAGCAGCTCTATGAAGGTATTGAGATCCAGGGTGAGGGCTCTGTAGGCCTGATCACTTACATGCGTACCGATTCAACCCGTATTTCAGAGGAAGCGCTGTCTCAGGCCAGAGAATATATTCAGAAAAACTATGGTGCCAGGTACCTGCCTGAAAAAGCCAGGGTTTATAAAGCAAAATCTGCGGCGCAGGATGCTCACGAAGCGATACGCCCAACCACAGCCGATCTTCCGCCGGAACGGGTAAACAGCTCTCTGCCCAGAGAGCTGTTCAGGCTGTACAAGCTGATATGGGAAAGGTTCATCGCTTCTCAGATGGAAGCCGCCGTTTATGATACAATGGCTGTGGATATAGATGCAGGGGATTACCTGTTCAAATCCAAGGGCTCGCGTGTTTCCTTCAAGGGCTTCTTAGTGTTATACGAAGAAGGAACTGATGAGGAAAATGAGGGTGAAAATGAAAAAGAGCCCATGCTGCCCGAGCTGATCGAGGGAGAAAAGGTGACTGTGCTTGAGCTTAAGCCATCGCAGCATTTTACCCAACCTCCGTCAAGGTATACCGAAGCGACCCTGGTAAAAGCCCTGGAAGAAAAGGGTATTGGACGTCCTAGTACTTATTCGCCTACCATCAGCACGATTATATCAAGAGGGTATGTCGTGAAGGATAAGAAATACCTGCTTCCCACAGAACTGGGAAAGATCGTGAACCGATTGATGGAGGAATATTTCCGAAGTATTATCAATATAAACTTTACGGCAAATATGGAAACCCAGCTGGATGACGTTGAAGATGGAAAGCGGAAGTGGAAGGATCTGTTGAATGATTTCTACAGGGAATTTGAAGTGATCCTGAAAAAAGCAGAGGATCAAATCAGTAAGATAGAGCTGCCCGTTGAGGAATCTGACGAGGAGTGCGAAAAATGCGGTCGGAAGATGGTTATTAAAATGGGAAGGTACGGTAAGTTTCTGGCATGCCCGGGCTTCCCGGAATGCAGAAACGCAAAGCCTATTCTGGAAGACGCTGGAGTTGTTTGCCCAAAATGCGGAGGGAAGATCTACAACAAGAAAACCAGAAAGGGAAAGAGTTATTTAAGCTGTGAGAATTATCCCACCTGCGACTATTCTTCCTGGGAGATGGCCTCCGACAGAAAATGCCCGGATTGTGGCAGCTTTATGACCAAAAAGTTCAAGGGCAATAAAATTCAGTATACCTGCAGCCTGGAATCCTGTGCTCATACTGTGTTGGAAGCGCGCCAGAAAACGGAAGAGGAAGCATCGGAGTGAGCGGGTGAATCTATTGAATCGCGAAACAATTACTGCTGCCGTGAAATATACAAAATTTGATTAGAACTGTTTCTGCCCTTGGAATATAAAATAAAAGTGAAATGCCTGAATGACGGGAATCTGCCATTCAGGCATTATTTTTCATCAACTGAACTGGCAGGCTGCGTGCCCGCAGGGGGAAAGAGATGACAGGTAAGGCCAAGGAAGGCAAAAAAGAAGGAGGCGCTGCAATACATGGACTGCCCCACAAAGGAGGATGCCAGGTAGGACAATATGGCCGCATAGAGGCCGATGATTTCCGGGTTCAGCTTTTTCAGGTTTTTTAGCAGCGGTAAAAAGTAAAAGAAGAGAGCACAGCAATAAAACACAAGCGCAGGAATACCGAGGCTTGCGGATAATTGTATGAACTCGTTGTGAGGCCGGTCATGATTCAGATCGTCCATAAGATATCGATCGTGCAGGTTATCAGGACCATACCCGAAAATCGGTTTCTCCAGGGTATACTCGATACCAAGCTTCCACAGGTACCACCTGCCGGATCCTGCTCTCGGTGCAGCCTCATTCCTCTCAATAACGTTACCAATATCATAAACCAGTATTTTTGTTTCATGTGTCAGATAGCTGCTTTTAAAGTTCATCCCCAAAGATAACAGTATAAATACCAGAACGAGCATACCTGCGCAAATTTTTGCCTTTTTTGCGTAGATCAAGGTGAATACCAAAAGAAAAATCAACCCCATGACCACTGCCACGTAAGGGCCGAAGGAATTGTTAGTGATCAATGCGGCAACCAATATGGCAAAGGGCAGCAGCCAAAAGAATGCGGCTTTATTCAGCCTGCCCTCTCGCAAGGACAATGCTGCAGCCAGCATGGTGGCCAGGCTGAGAAAATAACCATAATGATTGATATTCTGAAACATGGCGGCCCTGTAATTGAAGGACAGAAGGAGATTCAATGCAGGTTGGTTGATCAACATGAGGATTGACAGAACTGTGGCGGATAACACAAATATTCGCATCAGGTTTACACGGTATCTTTGTTCTTTCAGGATGTAACCACAGCAAAAGATTCCAGCATAAGCAAAATAGGTGATAATCCCTTCATTTCTATATTGATTGCCAAACAGAGAGTTGGCCGGGTTACTGGAAAATGCGCAGGAAAAAGCACTCCAGGCAAGCAGCAGGGAAAGAAATAACGGGACAGGATGTCTTTTTAACAGTTTTTCAAGCCATTTGCCCTGATGATGCATGATCATGTCTTTCCATATAACAAAAAGCATCAGGAATATGCCTGAGAATCCGATGAATCTTATAAGCTGAACCCAATAGAGCCCCAGCGTTCTTTGGTTGGTATTCACATAAAAATCGTCATGATATTTTAGCAGGATACTTCTTAAAAGAACATACATCGGTGAAGCAACAAGCACTGCCAGCAAACAGAAAGCAATGTTTTTGAATGATGATGAAGGAATGTATAGAATGAATTCACGGATGCTTTTCATAGATCGGATGTCGCTTTGAAACTGTTTGAATTCATCCAGAATTTTTCGTTTCATAGAGTGCCTCTTGTTCCCGCTTGCATAAGCGTTTCATGAGTGCTTGCGCGGATTCTGCGCAAAAATGCTGATGTCGCGGTACTTTCCTCGTGATCGATTCCCCTTCGGCATAGTCCTGAACCCTTGTTCGAATTATTTTATCATAGTTATGTTATCGGTTGCAATGAATTTGGGATGCAAACGGGACAATAATCATGAAGAATTCCGTAAAATGAAAGTGAGAAATCAGAAGAAATAAAAAACAGGAACGGTATAATAAACCTATAATCAGGAGCCGGCTCGGAAAGTCTGTTTATACTTTAGAAACACGCATAAACATGTAAAAATGAGCGGAACTATGCGGGTTTCAAGCCATGGAAAGTAGTGTCTTATGAATAAATATGCTTTTCCGAACGGTCTCCCATGGGATGATGTTTCTGTTCATGCATGTGTGGGGCATGTACCTGCACAATAACATCTGTTACTGTAAGAATTGAACTCTGGAAAGAGGTGTTTTATATTATGGCGATGACAATGACGCAAAAAATATTGGCCAGGGCAGCCGGGTTGAAGAATGTCAAGCCCGGGCAGCTGATTCAGGCGAAAGTGGATATGGTGCTTGGGAATGACATCACTGCACCAGTTGCGATAAAGGAATTTGAAAAGGCCGGGCTGGAAAAGGTGTTCCATACCGATAAAATCGCGCTGGTGCCCGATCACTTCACTCCGAACAAGGATATTAAATCTGCCGAGCAGGTTAAGATGATGCGGGAATTTGCTCGTAAAATGGAAATTATGAACTTCTTCGAGGTTGGCCAGATGGGGGTTGAGCATGCGCTTCTGCCCGAGCTGGGCCTGGTGACCGCCGGTGATGTTGTCATCGGTGCCGATTCCCATACCTGCACCTATGGTGCCCTGGGCGCTTTTTCAACCGGTACCGGCAGCACCGATATGGCTGCTGCCATGGCCACCGGTGAAGTCTGGCTGAAGGTTCCCGAAGCGATTCGGTTTCATTTGATCGGCAAGCCCTCCGAATGGGTAAGCGGGAAGGATATCATCCTTCACATCATCGGCCGGACGGGTGTTGATGGCTGCCTTTACAAATCCATGGAATTCACCGGGGACGGCCTGGACTTTCTGACCATGGATGATCGCTTTACCATTGCGAACATGGCCATTGAAGCCGGTGCCAAAAACGGTATATTTGAAGTGGATGGTGAAACATTGAAATATATCCGCGAGCATTCCACCAAGCCCTACGAGGTCTTCCAGGCGGATGAACAGGCGGAATACGTCCGGGAGTATACCATTGACTTAAGCAAACTGGAGCCAACAGTGGCTTTTCCGCATCTTCCTGAAAACACCAAAACTATCAGTGAGGTGGGTGATATACCCATTCATCAGGTGGTCATCGGCTCCTGCACCAACGGCAGAATGGAAGATATGCGCATCGCGGCAAAGATCCTGGCAGGCCGCAAGGTTCACAGGGATGTCCGGTGCATCGTTATTCCGGCAACACAGCGCATCTGGAAGGAATGTATGAAGGAAGGGCTGTTCGATATCTTTATTGATGCGGGCTGCGCTGTCAGCACCCCCACCTGCGGGCCATGCCTGGGCGGGCATATGGGAATTCTGGCCGCCGGGGAGCGTGCGGTTTCCACCACAAACCGAAATTTTGTGGGCAGAATGGGCCATGTGAACAGTGAGGTCTATCTGGCAAGTCCTGCCATTGCGGCCGCATCGGCTGTAACCGGCAGGATATCGTCCCCGGATGAGATCATGGCACTGTAAGCGGAGGGAAAGGTGATTGATATGAAATTAGAGGGAAAAGTAATTCAATACGGCGATAACGTTGACACCGATGTGATCATTCCGGCACGCTACCTGAACACCTCCGAGCCCGGCGAACTGGCCAGGCATTGCATGGAGGATTTGGACGCAAGTTTTGTAACCCGTGTTCAAAAAGGTGATATCATCGTGGGAGGCTTCAACTTTGGCTGCGGCTCCTCCCGTGAGCATGCGCCCATTGCTATAAAGGCTTCGGGGATCTCCTGCGTGGTTGCAAAAACCTTTGCCAGGATCTTCTACAGGAACGCCATCAATATTGGCCTTCCCATCGTGGAATGCCCGCAATGCGTTGAAGAAACACAGGATGGAGACAAATTGGGGATTGATCTTGAAAAGGGAATTCTCACCAACTATAGCAATGGGAAAACATATCAAATCGAGCCTTTCCCGGAATTCATACAAAAAATAATCGCGGCAGGCGGGCTGATGAAGCATATTCGGAAAGAATAAACGAATGTCCAGCTTTGCATATATTGATGCATTAACCAGGAAAATAAGCTCGGATTGATGACTGGTATTGGAGGGGAAAATGAAAGGTTATAAAATTGCGGTCATGCCCGGTGATGGAATTGGCCCTGAAGTTGTAAAACAGGCACTCAAGGTTTTAGACCGTGTGGGTGAAAAATGTGGTTTCCAACTGCAATACGAATTTGCAGACATTGGAGGAATCGCCATCGACAATACAGGAGAACCCCTGCCCGAAAAAACCCTCGCGGTGTGTAAAGCAGCGGATGCAGTTTTGCTCGGTGCCGTGGGGGGGTACAAATGGGATAACCTTCCGGGGGATAAGCGTCCGGAAGCAGGCCTTCTGGGTATCCGTGCCGCGCTTGCTCTTTTTGCCAATTATCGTCCGGCAGTGATCTATACCCCTCTGAAAGCGGCCAGCCCGCTTAAAGACAGGATTACAAAGGACGGCCTGGATATCCTGGTATTACGGGAGCTTACAGGCGGCCTGTATTTTGGTGAAAAGAAAAGATTGATCGATAGTAACGGGCATCCCGCCGCTTACGACACGATGATTTACCGCAAATATGAGGTAGAGCGCATCGCCAGGCTTGCCTTTGAAGCGGCAAGGCTTCGCCGCAAAAAGGTTACCTCGGTGGATAAAGCCAATGTATTGGAGGTCTCCCGTTTCTGGCGTGAAATCGTTGTGGATGTGGCGAAGGATTACCCGGATATTCAACTGAATCATATGTTCGTGGACAATGCCGCCATGCAACTGGTTATTCACCCCGAGCAGTTTGATGTGATAGTTACCGAGAATATGTTTGGCGATATCCTGTCCGATGAGGCTTCCATGCTGACGGGCTCTATTGGAATGCTGCCTTCGGCCAGCCTGGGCTCTGGGAGCCTGGGGCTGTATGAACCGGTTCATGGTTCTGCGCCGGACATCGCGGGCCAGAACAAAGCAAACCCGCTGGCAACGATTCTGTCGGTGGCCATGATGCTGAAATATTCCTTCAAGCGGGAAGATGCGTTTAAAATGATAGAGGATGCCGTTTTAAAGGTATTGAACGACGGTTTGATGACCGCTGACATTGCGACAGAGGGCGCGACGGTGATCGGCTGTGAGGAAATGGGTGACGCGGTAGCTGAAAGGCTATGATTTTTATCGAAATTGTTCAGGTGCATGGCACATTACTCAATGATTCCATGTTTATACAAAACGCTCCAAAGAACAGTGTTTTGATGAATGTGGCTGCACCTGCTGAACGACATGGAGGGGTTGTATTTTGAAATTAACTGGTGCGGAGATCATCATTGAATGCTTGAAAGAACAGCATGTAGATACTATTTTCGGGTTCCCCGGAGGGGCCGTATTAAATATCTATGATGCCCTGTATAAACGAGGCGCGGGCATCCGGCACATCCTTACATCCCACGAACAGGGTGCTTCCCACGCCGCCGACGGCTATGCCAGGGCCAGCGGGAAAACCGGTGTGTGTCTGGCAACCTCAGGCCCGGGCGCAACCAACCTTGTAACCGGAATCGCCACAGCCTATATGGATTCCGTACCCTTGGTAGCCATTACCGGTCAGGTGGCGTCCTCCCTGATCGGAAGGGATTCCTTCCAGGAGGTGGACATCACCGGAATAACTGAACCCATCACCAAGCATAATTATCTGGTGAAGGATGTTCACGATCTGGCTGAAACCATGCGAAAAGCCTTTGAAATTGCAGCAAGCGGCAGGCCAGGGCCTGTTCTTGTAGACGTGTGCAAGGACGCTACGGCAAATACCGCTGAATTCACACCCTTTGACGGGAAAAAGAGGCTGAGCCTTGAAATTAAAAACCTGTTCACCGAAGCAGAGCTGCAAAACGCAGCACAAGCGATACAGAGTGCAAACAGGCCTGTGATCCTGTCGGGCGGTGGCACCATTATCGCAGGGGTAACAGACCTGCTGTTAAGCCTTTCTGAAAAGCTGCATATTCCTATTGCGTCGACGCTGATGGGTACAGGCTCGGTTCCTGCTTCATATCCGTTATATACCGGCCTGATTGGTATGCATGGCACAAGGGTATCGAATAAGGTTGTTTCAGAGTGCGATTTGCTCATCAATATCGGCGCCCGTTTCAGTGACCGCGTGATCAGCGATATGAAACGGTTCGCGCCCAATGCAAGGATCATGCACATCGATGCGGATCCGGCTGAAATTAACAAGAACATCTCCGTGCAATTTGCCCTGACTGGAAACACTGATCTCATTTTGCAAGGAATCCTGGATAGAACAACGCCCGTTGATGAAACCGAATGGGCTATAACCGTGAAAAACTTGAAGGAAGAGTATAGGCTGCAGTTCCCGGAAAATGGAACGCTTCGGCCTTCCTATATCATTCAAAAGTTCAATGAGCTTACCGGATCTGATGCGATCATTACCACAGAAGTGGGGCAGAACCAAATCTGGGCAGCACAGTTTTATGAATACATGCGCCCAAGGCAGTACATTTCCTCCGGTGGTCTGGGCACCATGGGTTATGGCACAGGCGCGGCCATAGGCGCGCAAATGGCCAGGCCCGATAAAAGAGTGATCAACTTTGCCGGGGATGGAAGCTTCCGGATGAACTGCAACGAGCTTGCAACAGCGGTGCATTACAAACTGCCGGTGATCATTGCCGTTTTGAACAATGGCACCCTGGGTATGGTCAGGCAGTGGCAAACCATGTTCTATGAAAAAAGGTACTCCCAGACAACACTGGACAGGGGGCCGGATTTTGTAAAGCTGGCTGAAGCCTATGGCGCCGTGGGTATTCGGGTAAAAACCCCTCAGGAGGTTGGTCCCGCCATTGAAAAAGCGCTGGCCTGCAAGGATGTTCCTGTGGTTATCGATTTTGTGATCGATATCGATGAACGGGTGCTTCCCATCGTACCCCCGGGCAAAGGGATCGACCAGCTGATATACGCGTAGGCAGAATTGCTTACAGGTCAGGAATTATGTTATTCAAATACCCCTAGGACACCTGCCTCTATAGCGTATTTTTAGCTCTATAAGCAAAAAATGCGTGGGATTTAATTGATAATATCTTTAGTGGCGGATACCATCATCGATGATGATTAGGATTTTTAAATAAAAGGAGTGACAGAACAATGCGCAGTGATATAATTAAAAAAGGAATTGAGCGGGCACCCCACAGATCACTTTTTAAAGCCATGGGGTATACCGATGAAGAAATCGCCAGGCCGTTGATCGGTGTGGCAAACTCTGTGAATGAAATTGTTCCCGGCCATATCCATCTCGACAAGATTACCGAGGCGGTAAAGTCAGGCATTCGCGCCGCAGGCGGCACTCCAGTGGAATTTGGCTGTATCGGTATCTGTGACGGGATCGCCATGGGTCATCTGGGAATGAAATATTCACTGGCCTCCAGAGAGCTGATTGCCGATTCCTGCGAAGCGATGGCCATGGCGCACAGCTTCGATGGGATGGTTTTTATTCCGAACTGTGACAAGATAGTTCCGGGAATGCTGATGGCAGCGGCAAGAGTGAATGTGCCCTCCATCGTTATCAGCGGCGGACCTATGCTTTCCATTGAAAAGGATGGTGCTTATCTGGATTTGAACAGTGTTTTTGAGGCGGTAGGGGCAGTCAAGGCAGGAAAAATGACCGAGGATGAGGTTGCAGAATATGAAAACAGTGCATGCGTAAGCTGTGGTTCCTGCTCTGGGATGTTTACCGCAAACTCGATGAATTGTCTTACCGAGGTGCTGGGAATGGGGCTTCCCGGAAACGGCACCATTCCAGCCGTATACGCTGAAAGAATCCGTTTGGCCAAACAAGCCGGTATGAAAATCATGGAGCTTGTTGAAAAGGATCTGAAACCATCAGACATTCTTGTTCCGGAGGCCTTTGAAAATGCACTGACATTGGATATGGCCCTGGGTTGCTCAACAAATTCGGTGCTGCATCTGCCGGCCATCGCCCATGAGGTTGGTCTGGATCTGGATCTGGACATGATCAACCGCATCAGCTCCCGGGTGCCAAACTTGTGTAAGCTTGCGCCAAGCGGCCCTTACCATGTGCAGGATTTGTACCAGGCCGGCGGCGTACAGGCCGTTATGAAGGAATTGTCGAAAAAGGATCTGCTGCATCTTGGTTTAATCACGGCTACCGGCCGCACAGTGGGTGAAAATATTGAAAATGCAAAGGTTTCAGACAGAAACGTCATCCGAAGCATTGACAATCCCCACACGCAAACCGGCGGTATTGCCATCCTGAAGGGGAATATCGCACCGGACGGCGCGGCGGTAAAACGGGCTGCTGTTGCGCAGGAAATGCTGGTACACAGCGGCCCTGCCAGGGTGTTTGACAGTGAGGATGCGGCCATTGAAGCCATCTACAGCGGCAAAATAATAAAAGGTGATGTGGTGATCATTCGGTATGAGGGGCCCAAAGGAGGGCCTGGCATGCGTGAAATGCTTGGCCCAACATCCGCGATCGCCGGGATGGGTCTGGACAAGGATGTGGCGCTGATCACCGACGGTCGGTTTTCCGGAGCGTCCCGGGGGGCTTCCATCGGGCATGTTTCCCCCGAAGCAATGGTGGGCGGCCCCATAGCAGCAGTGTGTGACGGTGACATCATCAACATTAATATTCCGGAGGGAAGGCTGGATGTACAGCTGTCTCAGGAGGAAATCAACAGCAGGCTTCAGGGCTGGAAAGCCCCCGAACCCCGCATTAAAACCGGATATCTGGGAAGGTATGCAAGGCTGGTTTCTTCTGCCGACAAGGGAGCCATATTGAAATAGTAACATGGACTTAAAATATGTGCGGCATTGAAAGCCAATTGGAGCCAACCCAATGGTATGTTCCCGTGGAAGGATAAACCCAACTGGAACAATTCCCGATGAACGACCTGTAAAACTTTGAAAGTGAGGAGGAGCCAAAATGAAACATGTTCTGTCGGTATTGGTCAATAATCATGCCGGGGTACTGTCAAGGGTATCAGGGCTGTTCAGCCGCCGCGGCTTTAACATTGAAAGCCTGGCGGTGGGAATCACGAACAATCCGGGGATCTCCAGGATGACCATCGTGGTGGAAGGGGACGAGAGTACGGTTGATCAGGTCGAGAAACAACTGAGTAAGCTCATCGACATTCTTTGTGTACAGCGGCTGGATATTGAAAACTCTGTACATCGTGAACTGGCCCTGATCAAGGTGAACGGCGATACTTCGGTTCGTTCGGAAATTATGCAAATCGCCGAGGTCTTCCGCGCCAACATTATCGATATCTCGAAAAAGACGCTGACAATTGAGATCTCGGGTAGTGCTTCAAAGGTTGCCGCCATGCAGGAAATGCTCAAACCCTTTGGAATCCTTGAGGATGTCAGAACAGGCCTGATCTCGCTTGAACGCGGAGAAAAAACAATCAATGGATAGATACACGGAGAGTTTTCCTTTATATCTTAAAATAATATAAAGAAACCACCCTCTGTGTTGAATAGAAAGAAAGGATGAATGGAAATGGCAAAGATGTTTTATGACAGTGATTGTGAACTGAAGCTGCTGGAAAACAAAACAGTAGCCATCATAGGTTATGGAAGCCAGGGACATGCCCATGCATTGAACCTGCACGAAAGCGGTGTGAATGTTGTGGTTGGTCTGGCACCCGGATCGAAAAGCCGGGAAAAGGCGCAGGCTGCCGGCCTGAAGGTTCTTGATACGGCAGAGGCCGCAAAGGCGGCGGATCTGATCATGATACTGGTTCCGGATCAGGTACAGGCTGATATCTACAGGGATAGCATTGAAAAGAACCTTGAAGAGGGAAATGTGCTGTTGTTTGCCCATGGCTTCAACATTCATTTCAACCAGATTGTTCCTCCTGAAAATGTGGATGTGGTAATGGTTGCGCCAAAAGGCCCGGGCCATACCGTGCGCTCTCAATACACCGAGGGACGGGGTGTTCCTTCACTGATCGCCATCCATCAGGATTTCAGCGGAAAAGCCCGTGATTACGCCCTGGCTTATGCATCAGGAATTGGCGCAGGCCGTGCGGGAATTCTGGAGACGACCTTCCGGGAAGAAACCGAAACCGATTTGTTCGGGGAACAGGCTGTTTTGTGCGGCGGTGTAACCGAACTGATGAAGGCCGGGTTTGAAACATTGGTGGAAGCAGGGTACCAGCCCGAGAACGCATATTTTGAATGCATTCATGAAATGAAGCTGATCGTTGATCTGATCAACCAGGGCGGATTTGAATATATGCGTTACTCCATCAGCGATACAGCAGAGTATGGTGATTATACCACCGGAAAAAAGATTATCACCGATCAAAGCAGAAAAGCCATGAAGCAGGTTTTGTCCGAGATTCAGGATGGCACCTTTGCTTCGAAGTGGATAGCCGAAAATAAAGCCGGAGGGCGTGCCCAATTGCTTGCCACCAGACGCAAGGAATCAGACCACCTTCTTGAAAAAACCGGGCGTGAACTGAGGAAAATGATGTCATGGCTTAAAAGTTAGTGTATAATTTCTGAA
>LSQX01097507.1_pt1 | contig 16962 bp, 13 predicted proteins | sample 654561 | NCBI WGS metagenome assembly LSQX01 (sample SAMN04489861, study PRJNA283612) | anaerobic digester metagenome | isolation source: 4 biogas reactors fed with cattle manure at either 37C or 55C with and... | place: Denmark: Kongens Lyngby | collected 2014
CTCGAGTCGCTCATCGCGGGTGACACCCCCAATCAGATTCGTGTCGACGGGACTGTCGCGGCCGACTCGCGCGTCGCGCTCGAACGCATGCTGGCGGCCAAGCCATGATGCTCATCATCGGATCGGGCGTCGCAGGGATCACCTGCGCGCTCGCTGCAGCTGAGGCAGCACCCGATCTCGGAGTGATGCTCGTCGCGGCTGGTTCGATCGATGATGAGAGCGGCATCGCGTCTGCAGCCTCTGGGGGCAACACGGCGCTTGCCCAGGGTGGCATCGCGGTCGCGTTGAGTGCCGGAGACTCAGCCACACTGCACGCGCTCGACACGGTGCGCGCTGGTGCCGGGCTCGTGGACGAGAAAGCGGCGCAACTGCTGTGTGATGACGGCAGGCTCGCGGTGCGGTCGCTGCTGGCAGGGGGCTTTGGGCTCGACTGCGCTGCCGACGGGGGCCTGNNACAGTCTTGCGCGTGTCGTGCACGCTGGCGAGGATCGCACCGGCGCGGCGCTGCATGCCTTTCTCGCGGCGAGGCTCGTGCACGAGGTGCAGCGAGGTCGCATCATGCTCGCAGCTGACACCACGGCGGTATCGCTGCTGAGTGACGCCAACGTGGTCACCGGCGCGGTCTTGCGCAGCGTGAGCGGTGAGCTGAGTGTCGTCAGAGCCGACGCGGTTGTGCTCGCAACCGGTGGATACGGAGCGCTCTATGGTCGCACCTCAAATCACCCGGGCGCGCGCGGTGAGGGCGTCGTGCTGGCGGCCCATGTCGGTGCTGCCATTGCAGACCTTGAGTTCGTGCAGTTTCACCCCACCGTGCTCGAAGGCTCGGGCGCGCTCGTGTCAGAGGCGGTGCGTGGGGCGGGCGCGGTGCTGCGCAACGACGCCGGCGAGCGGTTCATGGTGGCCGAGCACGAGGCGGCCGAGCTCGCGCCACGAGATATTGTGTCTCGCGCGGCGCATCGGCAACTCTGTGCGGGCTCACGCGTCTGGCTGGACGCCACCGGTATCGAACGGGAGGGTGGCGTCGGAATACTCGCGGCGCGCTTCCCATCGATCACCGCTTCGACCCGCGCGATCGGTGTTGACTGGAGCCGTGAACCGGTGCCCGTCGCGCCCGCTGCCCACTACACGATGGGCGGTGTCCTGACCGACACAGAAGGCCGAAGCAGTGTGCCGGGGCTCTTTGCGGTGGGCGAGGTCGCATCGACCGGGGTGCACGGTGCGAACCGGCTCGCCTCGAACTCGCTGCTCGAAGGGCTCGTCTTTGGGCGCCGAGCAGCCGGCGCCGCGGTGCGCTACCTTCGCGACTCGCCGACCTCGCGCCAGTGGCAGCTCGGATCGGCGGCTGCGAATCTCGCGCAAAAAGCCGAATCGCTCGGGGCTCGGAACCATGGCGTTCCCGATTCCGAGCCGATGCGCGATCGCGCGCCGGCTGGCACCACCCGTGAGCTCACGGCAGGCAGTGCCCCCGCAAATTCGCTGCAGGCCGCGATCGATGAGCACCTCGCGATCGAGCGCGACGAGCAGGGACTTCGGCTGGTGCAGAGTCTGGCTACTCAGCAGCACAGTCCGGCTGCTGAGCTTGCAGGAATGGTCGCTCAAGCGGCGCTCGAGCGCACGGAGTCGCGCGGTGCTCACGCGCGTCGCGACTATGCGACGACGGACCCAGACCAAGGCAGTCGCAGAGCCTGGGTGCAGCAGTCTGCTGCGCCGCGGCCATCAGTCGCATTCACTGACCATGAATCACTCGCTCAAAGGAGCACACCCGCATGTTGACCCCAGCACTGATCACTGACTCCGTCGGTCGCGCACTTGCAGAGGATGCTCCGTGGGGTGACCTGACGGTGCAGCTGTCCATTGACCCCGACGCGCGCCTGAGCACCGCAGTCGTCGCGCGTGAGCCCGGCGTGTTCGCTGGTGGCCCGGTGCTCGTCGAGACCTTTCGCCAGGTTGACCCGCGCACCGAGGTGCGCAATCTCGTCAGCGAGGGGCGCCGATTTGCTGCGGGGGAGGTGCTCGCACGCATCGACGGCCCCGCGCAGGGCGTGCTGACCGGGGAGCGAGTCGCGTTGAACTTTGTGCAGCGACTGAGCGGTGTGGCAACCCTCACCTCGCGGTTTGTTGCAGCGGTCGCGGGCACCTCCGCTTCGATCGCCGACACTCGCAAGACGACACCGGGGCTGCGAGCGTTGGAGAAGCACGCGGTTGCGGCAGGCGGTGGCAAAAACCATCGCTTCAGTCTGAGCGATGCGGTGATGTTGAAAGACAATCACCTCGTGGCGCTCGGTGCGACCGAGGGGCCTGAGCTAACTCGCGCGATCCGCGGGGTCAAAGATCAGCTGGGTCACACCACCGCCGTGGTTGTCGAGATCGACCATCTCGGGCAACTCGATGCCGTGATTGATGCCGGGGTCACTGCCGTGCTGCTCGACAATTTCTCGCTCGCTGATTTGCGCACCGCGGTCGAACGTGTTGCAGGTCGCACGGTGTGCGAAGCGAGCGGCGGAGTGAACCTTGAGACGGTGCGTGGCATCGCAGAAACCGGGGTTGATGTGATTTCGGTGGGCCAGCTCACCCACGGTGCGGCAGCGCTCGACCTCGGTCTCGACGCGGTCGACGCGGCCGCAGGTTAAGCATGCGCGGGTATCTTGACGCGGCCGCGACCTCACCGCTGCTCCCAGAAGCTCGTGAGGCGATGATCGCGGCGCTCGATGCCGACGCTGCCAACGCATCGAGCGTGCATGCTGCGGGGCATCGCGCTCGAACGATCGTTGAACACGCCAGGCAGCAGCTTGCGGAAGTGTGTGGCGTGCGTCCCTCTGAGGTGATCTTCACCTCTGGTGGCACCGAAGCGAACAATCTCGCGGTGATCGGCTTGGCGCTCGCGAACCCTCGTGGGCGACACCTGGTGACCTCGGCAATTGAGCATCCCTCGGTGCTCGAAAGCTGTGCCTATCTGCAGCGGGTGCACGGCTTCGATGTCACTGAGATTGCGGTGAATGACCGAGGCATGACGGACCCCAGCAAAATCGAGAGCGCGTTGCGACCCGACACCGCACTCGTCACTGTTGGGCTCGCCAATGGTGAGGTTGGCACGGTGCAGCCGGTGCAAGAGATTGCGCGCGTCAGTGCGGCAGCGGGTGTGCTGGTGCACACTGATGCGGTGCAGGCTGCCGCCACACTTCCGGTGAGCATGTCTCAGGGAGGGTGGCCCGGAAACCAGGTGCAGGCGATGACCATCGCGAGCCACAAGTTTGGCGGCCCGCAGGGAGCGGGCGCGCTGCTGCTGCGGGATGGCATCGCGCTTGAGCCGCTGCTGCACGGTGGTGGCCAAGAGCATGGGCGGCGGTCGGGTACCGAGAACGTCGTGGCTATCGCTGGGTTTGCGGCGGCGGTTACCGCACACGCTCACCGCATCGGGGCTCGAGCGCTCGCGCTGGCCTCGAGCCGTGACGCGCTCGTCGAGCGGGTGCTCGCCGAGGTGCCGGGTGCGCAGCTCACCGGAGATGAGACCGAGCGATTGCCGGGGCACGCCTCGTTCACTGTGCCGGGAGTGAGTGGCGAGTCACTGTTGGTTGCGCTCGACGCCGCTGGCATCGCGGCATCTTCAGGCTCAGCGTGTGCCGCGGGCAACGATGAGCCCTCGCCCGTACTCTTGGCAATGGGGGTGTTACCCGAGCTCGCGCAGACCGCGATTCGTTTCACCCTGCCCGAGCCAATGGAACCCGCGTTGCGTGATCGGGTAGTGCGGGTAATGACGGCTGAGGTATCTCGGGCGCGTCGCCTGCGGTGAGGGTGATCGGTGGGGCAGCGTCACCACCGCCATCGCGCCACGCACGCAGCGCCTGCAGCCTGGCCTCGGGAATCGTGCGAGCAATCTGCTCAATCAGCTGGCTAATCTCATGACCTGGAGCAACACCGAGACCACGCTGGAGCAATCGATGCGCAACTGATTGCATGCCACGCATCCACCACGCCCAGGCGAGCATCGCAAGCACACCCGGAGTGTCGCTGTCTGGTGCGTGGGAGGCCGCATCGGCGAGGGCCGCGATGATTCCCGAGAGACGATCACCATCGGGTGTGACCTCTGAGAGCGCGTGCAGCACGCCCTCGAGGCTCGCGACTGCGGTGGGCTGCGGTACCTCGTCAGCGGCGAGAACCGTGGGGGCATCGCGCACCTGCAACCGTTCGAACAGCAGGGCGTGGTGGTCTGCCGCAATGTCGGCAACGAACCGCGAACTGGTGAGCGCGGTGAGCACCACCGCGCACCACTGGGTGGGCTCTCGCGTCGCGACGATGAGGCGGGCGAGCAGTCTGGGATCAGGCAGGTCGCCCTCACGGTGCGCCTCGAAGCATGCTTCTGCTGCCCGAGACACCCCGAGCAGCCACGTCGGAGGGTCGTCGGTGCCGGCATTGGAAGCAGCATGGGCAGCAGGAGCGGGAGCCTTGCGGCGTTTCACCTGCTCAAGTTCGGCGAGTCGATGAGCAACGAGTTGTCGTCGGCGCTCGTCGGTGGTTGGCAGGGAGCCGATGTCAACAAGGGGCGCCGTGTGGGCTGCGGCCGAGGCCCTACTCGCGAGATCGCTGCCAGAGATCTCGTCAAGACTTCGCTGCTTGGGGGCTGCGGCTCCGAGCAGGCCCGCCCAGCCGTCTGCTGCAACGACCGCAAGTTCTCGAAGCCGCCACCCTTCGCGTGCACACCGACGTTCAATGGTGCGCGCGAGGCGAAGATAGGGCACGCCGCGGCTCCCTGCGAAACTCTGGGAGGTCATCAAGACCAGGGCGGGGCTGTGCTGACCGCCGTCGGTGAGACGCAACAGCTCGATGAGCATGCCGCAAAGCGCACGTTCGCCCTCACGGTCACCATCGCGTGGCAGGTCGATACGCAGCACGTCTTCACTGCGCCGACCCCGAAAGAGCACCACGAACAGGCTGTTGTCGTCGGTGAACCCGGTGACAAAGGGCAGTACGGCAAGAAAGTCTGCGGTGCTTTCACACCGAAGCACCTGCCGAGATTCGTCACCCCGGTGCTGAGATGACGACGGGGGGAGTGTCGGCCCTGGTGCCGCATTCGAGGCCGGGTTGGTTCGTGTGGTGGGTGCTGCTGCGGTGTCAATCGCCGCATGCGGGGTGAAATCTGAACCTGAGCTGTTGGAGGGGTGTGAACTGGTCATGAGCCCATGTTCTCGGTGACCGCGTCTTTGGCTCCGAGTTATTCACAGCCTTCGAGCATTCTCGGAAGAAACAGGTGAAATTTAACCCTGTGACCTACGAACCAGTGCCCCGTGCTGAGTCAATCTGCGTGAGGTCTGCCTCGAGCGCTACCCATGCGAGCATCGCGCACTTCACCCGCATCACAAACTTGGCAACACCCTGCAGCGCAACTGCATCGCCCAGCAACTCGTCGTCGGGTTCAGTGGCGCCTCGTCCGTGAATCATCTCGCGAAACGCATCGATGCGCTCCCTGGCGCCGTCGGCTGTGAGCGAGTCTTCTTTCACGAGTTGAGACAGCAGCGATGCTGACGCCATAGAAATTGAGCAGCCCTGCCCGTCCCAGTTCAGCCGCTCGATTGCCCCGGTCGTGGGGTCGACGGCAACGCTGAGGGTGATCTCATCGCCGCAGCTCGGGTTGAACTCGTGATGTGATGCTGAGAGCGAGCCTTCGGGAGCTTCAAACTCGCCCTTGCCAACCGGCCGCTTCGAATGGTCAAGAATGAGCTCTTGATACAGACTGTCGAGTTCGCTCATGAGTGAACCTCCGCATTGAAGTATCGCTGCGCGCCGCGCAGCCCGTCAAGAAATCGTTCGACCTCATCGTCGGTCGTGGTCACATGCACGCTCGCCCTCGTGCTGGACGCCATACCGACGGCTCGATGCAGGGGCTGCGCGCAGTGGTGACCGACCCGAACCAGCACACCCTGTTGATCAAGAAACTGGCCGACGTCATGGGCATGCACACCGTCGACGGCAACCGCGGTGAGGGCAACTCGATCGGTCGTGCCCTGGGGGCCGAGCAGCCGGAGTCCGGGGGTGCTGAGCACACCCTCGACAAGTTGTGCAACCAAGTCGTGCTCGCGTGATGCAGCGCGCTGCATGCCGATCTCGGTCATGAAATTCAGCGCCTCGGCGAGACCCACCGCCTGTGACACCGGCTGGGTGCCCGGCTCAAAACGGAGCGGTGGCGGCATGAACTCTGCCTCGCTCATGGTGACCCTGGTGATCGCGCTGCCACCGGTGCGTGAGGGGGGCAGCGCAGCCAGCGCCTCAGCGCGACCGTAGAGCACTCCGAGAGCGTTGGGCCCCAGCGCCTTATGGCTCGAAAACACCGCGAAATCCACACCGAGTTCATCGAGGTTCACGGGAATATGCGGCACTGACTGGCACGCGTCGAGCACAGTCAGTGCGCCTACCGCCCGAGCTAGGCCAACCAGTTCGGCGACGGGAGCCTCGAAACCCGTCACATTCGACACATGCGCGAACGCGAAAATCTTGGTTCGGCTCGTGATCGCCTCGCGCGCGTCATCGAGCGACCAGGTGCCATGTTCATTCACCGGAATATAGGTGAGCGTGGCCCCGGTTTTCGCGGCCAGGCGCTGCCACGGAATCAGATTTGCGTGGTGTTCGGCCTCGGTGACGAGGATCTCATCTCCTGGCTCAAGCCGATAGCGCTCAGAGCCGGTCACACCGAGCCCCGCGTTTGCCTCACCGATGCCGAGCGCAATGATGTTCAGCGCGTCGGTCGCGCCTGCGGCCCACACGATCTGTTCGGGGTGTGCGGCGCCCACGAACGTGGCGACGGTCTGACGGGCGTCTTCAAATCGCTGAGTCGCCGTGCCGACAGCTTGGCTCGTGCCTCGGTGCACGGCCGCATAGTCGCGTTCGAGAAAGCCGCGCTCGGCATCGAGCACCCGGGCAGGACGCTGCGAGGTCGCGGCGGAGTCGAGATAGGCCACTGGTGTGCCGTCGACGAGCGGAAGATTCGCAAAGTAGGGAAACTGGCTGCGAATGGAATACACGTCGGCGGAGGTCAGTGGTGCGGGCATGCTTCCATTCTCCCACTCCACACCTGTGCGGGCAGGGGGAGCGTTGCGCCCTCAGCGAAGACCAGCGGTGGATGCGTGGGTGAGGATAAGGTGCGTCATCTAGGGCACCTGCAGTGGGCCGGTCGCCTGCGGGAGCTTGCCGGCCGGGGTGAGTAGCCAGTTCACGACGCCGGCGAGCAACGCGAGGATCGCGGCTGCCAGGGGCAAGAACAGCGCTGCCTGCGTGCTGACCGACTCTGCAACGATGCCGGTCACGGCTGACGCAAGCGACTGTCCCACGATGACCCCAGAGCCGAGCATGGTCATGACGGTGGCCGATCGTCCCGCGGGAGTGCGCGCGGCCCCAAACCCATAGAGCGTCACGAGGAGCGGCCCGATGCCGAGCCCGAGCACGGCGAGAGCCACGATCATCGATGAGATATCGGTCACCGTTTGCAGCAGCACCCCACCAGCAGCCAGCACGGCAGCGAACGCGAGCCAGCGATAGCGAAGCGTGAACTTTGGTGAGAACCAGGTCACTCCAACGGCGAGCACTGCAGACCCGACACCCATCACGCCATAGAGGATGCCAGTCTCATCGGCCTGACCGAAGTCCTGCATAAATGCGGTCAACGAGGTGAGCATTGCGCCGAAAAAGAGACCGACCGCAAAGATGCCCGCCACCGTGACGAGCAGTGGTGCGCGCCAGAGGTCGGAGGTTGGAGCAAGTGCCGTCTCGTGCTCGTTGTGCGCGCGCGCCGGAGGGCTCGTGTGGTGCAGCGCGAACGCGGTCACCGAGAACAGCGTGAGGGCAGCGGCACCCGCAAGCGGCGCCCAAGCACCAAACGCCATCGCGAGCACACCCACGATGACCGGACCAAACACAAACACCACCTCATCGGCAGCCGATTCGTAGGCAAGCGTTGCGTTGATGGTCTTCGGCCGCTGCTCTGCGGGCAGCTTCGTTTGGGCAATGCTCACGAGTCGCGAACGTGACATCGGTGCTACCTGTGGCGCGGTCGCACCGATCAGAAACGAGGTGGCGAGCATGACGAAATCAGGCAGCGGGCTGAAGGCGATCCATGCGAGCGCCCCAAGCCCGATGCTGTTGGCGATACCAACAGCCAACAGCGTCGTGCGCTGACCAAAGCGGTCAGCAGCTGCCCCAACGAGCGGTCCGAAGCAGGCAACGCCGGCGCCGACCATTGCCGAGGTGAGCCCGCCGAGTTCGACAGAACCGCGCGCCGCCACCACGAGTGTGAGCACGCCGACCACCATCATCGAGAATGGCACCCGCGCAATCAGTGCGAGTGGAAAGTACCCGAATCCGGTGTGAGCGAAGAGCGGTTTCAGTTGATCTGCTCCAGGAAGAATGCGCCGAAGGCTGCGGCATCAGCAGGGTCGCCCTCATATGGCACGCCGTTCACCAACGCCATTGGGGTGCCCTGTACTCGGATGCTCGGATCAACCGCATTTGGCACGGTGGTTGCAAACACCCACGAGTTGAGCGCCTGGGCGAACGTCACAAAACGCTCGCTCTCGATGCAGTCGACTGCCTGCGCGTTGAGCCCGCCAACGCCCTGATCGAGCACGCTGATGAGGTCGCTGTTGCTGAGACCTGGGCCACTGTTCGGTTGCACTTCTGGGCTGAGCAGAGACTGGTGTGCAAACCATGCGGCCTCAGGCTGGGAGTCGGCGATGCATGCCATCGCACCAGCGGCGCGCGACGAATAATAGCTGCTCTCATCCACACGATCCAGGAAGCTGAGGGGGACTATCTCAACCGTCGCACCCTCGGCAAGCGCAAGGTCGAGTAGCTGGCCGTTCGCCTGCTCAAACGAGAGGCAGTGCGGGCAGCGGTAGTCGACGTAGATCAGCACGTCGACGCCGTTTTCGCGGTCGACGGCGTTCGGCACCGGTGCGGTGCCTGCCTCGAGCGGAGAAGACGGCACGGGCATTGGCCCGGTGCCATCGAACGCGAAGATGATGCCGCCCGAAGCCATGTTCGACGGCCACTCAAGGAGCGCCTCGGCCGGGGTGTCGGGCACCCACTGCTCACCTTCGCTCGCTTGACCGCCACCGAGCTCGCTGTCCAAGCCGATTCCGATCAGCCCGGCGAAGATCGTGAACGCACCGACCGCGCCCACCACAATGGCAGTGAAAAAAGCGATCACACCAGAGACGAGACCTGTGATGCTCGCCCCCTTCGGCGACTGACGCTTCACGAGCGCGATGATGCCGAGCACCACAGCGGCCACACCAAGCACCGTCGCCAGGATCGCAAACAGCGGCAGGTACAGTGCAGCCACGACAGCGGTGAGCAGTGCCACAAGACCCACCGTCATCGCGGCGATCGCGAGCCCCTTGCCGGATGCCTGGCCGGCACCGGCAGCCTGAGCTGCTCCATAGGGATGCGGGGGTGGCACCGGGATCCACTCGCGCTCAGGTGTGCCAGTCTGTGCTGCGACCGCCGGGTCGGGCTGTGGCACTGGTGCCTGCTGAACCTGGGGCGCGTGCGGTGCCGCTGCGGGGACATCGATCGGCGCTGGTGCGTGCTCCGGCTGAGGGGGTTGCGCGCCCTGCTCAGAAGGTGGTGACCCGGGCTGCTGCTGTTCCGTCATGCCCTCTATTCTGGCAGGCGCAGCTGACGGTTTGCGTCGCAGAGGTCGCCCGCACCGGTCTGCTGGAGGCGTAGCATGGAGGCATGCTCTGGCTCGCCGCGACCCCCATTGGCAATCTCGGGGATGCTTCGACGAGGCTTCGCGAAGCGCTTGCGTCGGCAGATGTCATCGCGGCGGAAGACACGCGCACGACTGCCTCGTTGCTGCGTCTGCTCGAGATTGACGCGCGACCAGAGATGGTGGCGCTACACGACCATAATGAGCGTGATCGTGCGGCTGAGCTTGTCGATCGAGCCACGTCCGAAGAGGTGCTGCTGGTGAGCGATGCCGGCATGCCAACGGTGTCAGACCCCGGGTTTCGAGTCGTGCAGCTTGCGGCAGAACGAGGCGTGCCCGTCAGCGTGATCCCCGGACCGAGCGCGGTCATTACGGCGCTCGCCATCTCGGGGCTTCCAACTGACCGCTTTGCCTTCGAGGGGTTTCTGCCGAGAAAGGCAGGGGAGCGCGCTCGCGCCCTGCGCGCGCTCGCAACCGAGCCGCGCACCCTCGTGTTTTTTGAAGCGCCTTCACGCATCGCAGAATCGCTTGCGGCGCTCGCCGAAGCGTTTGGCGCTGACCGGCCAGCCGCGGTCTGCCGCGAACTCACCAAACTCCACGAAGAGGTGAAGCGGGGACCGCTCGCCGAGCTTGCAGCGTGGGCTGCGGGCGGGGTGCGTGGCGAGATCGTGGTGGTGGTCGCGGGCGCTCCTGAATCACAGGTGTCTGCGGCTGCGGCGCTCACCGAAGTGCAGCAGCGGGTCGCTGCGGGGGAGCGCTTGAAAGATGTGTCTCGAGCCGTCGCTGAGGCAACTGGACACTCTGCACGCGAGCTGTATGCGGCGGCGCTCGCGGCGAAAGAGAAGGGAAGAGCTCAATCATGAGTGCTTCGCACACTCCGGCACCATCCACGGCGCCAGCATCGCTCGGTGCGCTGAAGGTCGAACTGTGGCGGTTCGGTCTGCCGATTGTCTGGTTTGGTTTGGTCGCCGCGATCAGCTTCATTGAGGCGCCGCTGAAGTTTCAGGCGCCCGGCATCACCATTCCCCTGGGCCTCGGTATCGGGCGTCTCGTGTTTGCGGCGTTGAATGTGGCAGAGGCGACACTGCTGCTGGTCTACACGGTGCTGGTGTTCTTCCCTGCGCAGGCGAGAGTCGCAAAGCACCGGATGATGATCTGGGCGGCGCTTGTGCTCGTGTTTGTCTTCAAACTTGCGGTCGTGCGACCACCACTGAATGCGCGCACCGACCTGGTGCTTGCGGGGGCCGACCCCGGCCAGTCGCCGTGGCACTACGTCTACATCGTGTGCGACGTCGTGACGATGATGCTGCTGTTGGTGCTCGCCGTGCAGGCGGGTCGGGCGATTCTTGCTGCGGGTCGCTTTACCTCGCAGAGTCGGTAAGTTCTGGTTCGGTCACCCGCTGCAGCTAGGCGCCGCGGCCACCCTGGGCATAGGTTGCTGCAAGTTCTTGGCCGGTGAGATCCTGGATCGCAGCCATGATGCGGTCGCTTGCTTCGTGGCGCGCCCTTCCGCCTGGCAGGTGTGCAAGCCCCGAGAGGTCTACGGGTGGGCCGAACCTCAGCTCCACGCGCGGCGCGCGGCCGGTCATCGGGTCAGGGCGTCGGTCGGTGCCAATGAGGCCAATGGGAATCACGGTCGCGCCGGTGCTGAGTGCCATGAACGCGGCCCCGCCGCGCCCGCGATAGAGGCGTCCATCGCGTGAGCGGCTGCCCTCGGGGAACACCGCGAACACCTGGCCCGCCTCAAGCAGTCGCTGCCCGACAGCGAGTGCTGCCTGAGAGGCTGCGCTCGCCTCACGAATCACTGGGACCGCGCCAATCTGGTGAAAGAACCACGCGCGCACGCGCCCACCGGTTAACGACGCTTTGATGAGAAACTGCACTTTTCGCGGTGAAAACGAGGGAATCAGCACGGTGTCGAGCGTGGCGAGATGGTTGCTGACGAAGAGCACGGCGCCGGTCTGTGGCACATGTTCCGTTCCACTGATGCGCGGTCGATACCGCAGCCAGAGCAGCGGCCGAATCACCCCACGGCCGAAAGTGAACACCAAACTGGGGCGCTGTATGACTTCGGCGTTCCCCATGCGAAGTATTGTAATCAGGCAGCACTCAGTCCATTCATAGTCTGCGTGCGGCACAATAGGTTTCGTGCGCGAATGTGCACCCCACGACACGAAGAGGATCCCGTGAAACGCACTCGCGCCCTAGTTCTTGCCCTGCCCCTCGCGCTGACCGCAGCGCTTGCGATGACCGGCTGCTCGCTCGGCTCTGACACGAATGGCGGCGCTGCGGGTGCCGACTGTGTGGCAGCGGGCGACGCAAGCAAAGCGCTCAAGATCGAGGGTGAGTTCGGTGGCGAAATCACCCTCGCGTCAGAGACCCCTGTTACAGCCACCGAGCTGCAGCGCTCAGTGCTGATCGAGGGCGATGGCGACGCGCTCGCCGACGGCGACGTGGTTGACGCGACCTTCAATATCTTCAGTGGAGCAGACGGTACGCTGCTGTCGAGCGAAGAAGCGCAGGTGGTCAACAGCACCGACATGCTGATGCCGTGGGCGCTCGACGTGCTCGCTTGCTCTTCAATCGGTGATCGGGTTGCCGCGGTTGCGCCGGTAGCCGACATTCTTGACGCAGCAGTCGCAGAGAGCTTCTCGCTCGACCAGTCGTCGAGCTTGGTGCTGGTGTTTGATCTGCTGGGTGTCGACAAGGGCTGCGAAGCGACCCTGCCGCGTGACATGAACTACCCCGAGGTTGATCTCGGCGACGGCGCCACCGAGCCGCTCATCACGATCCCTGAGTGCATGGAGGCTCCGACCGAGCTCGAAATTGACGTGCTCGTCGAAGGCAATGGGCCGGTCGTCGAAGCCGATCAGAAGGTCATGACAAACTACGTTGGCGTCGACTGGAACGGTGCCGAACGCTTCGACGGTAACTGGAGCGAAACCGGCATTGAGTTCAGCACCGCTCAGGGCGCGCTCATCGAGGGATTCACCCAAGCAATGATTGGACAGAAGGTTGGCTCGGTGATCCTCGTCACGATGCCGCCAGAGCTCGGCTACAACGACGGTATGACCCGCACCTTCGTGCTCGAACTGGTGTCGCTCGTCAGCTAGTGTGAACGGCACCCTCAACGGAGAGTTTCACGAACGCCGCGGCCATCTCGCATATATCATGCGGGAGGCCGCGGCGTTCGGCTATTCACGGCAGAATGATGACATGAGACAGGTCATCATTCTCGGATCAACCGGATCAATCGGCGAGCAGGCGCTTAACGTGATTCGATCGAACCGTGATCGCTTCGCCGTGGTTGGTTTGGCTGCGGGCAGCAACGCGGATCGCCTGCGCGACCAAGCGCACGAATTCGGCGTGGAACACACCGCGCTCGGCACGACTGAGGCGACCGCGCTGGTGCGCGACGTCTCGTGTGATGTGGTGCTGAACGCCATCACCGGGGCTGCTGGCCTCGAGCCGACGCTTGCGACGCTTGACGCGGGGGCCACGCTCGCGCTCGCAAACAAGGAGTCGCTGATCATTGGCGGGGTGCTCGTCACCGACCGCGCTGCTCCTGGGCAGATCGTGCCGGTCGATAGCGAGCATTCGGCGATCGCGCAGGCGCTGCGGGCGGGGGATCGCAGCGAGGTGCGCCGTCTTGTGCTCACCGCGAGCGGAGGGCCGTTTCGCGGGCGAAACAGGGCAGACCTCGATGCCGTCACCCCTGCGGAGGCGCTCAATCACCCCACATGGAACATGGGCCGAGTCGTCACGACGAACTCGGCAACGCTCGTGAACAAGGGGCTCGAAGTGATCGAAGCGCACCTGCTGTTTGGGGTGCCCTACCGTGACATTGACGTGGTGGTGCACCCGCAGTCAATTGTGCACTCGATGGTCGAGTTCGTTGACGGGTCGACGATCGCGCAGGCATCGCCACCCGACATGCGGCTGCCGATCGCGCTCGGGTTGGAGTGGCCGCGACGGGTGCCAGGCGTGGGCGCGCCACTCGACTGGACTCAGGCACAGGAGTGGCAGTTTCTTCCGCTCGATCACGAGGTGTTTCCTGCGGTGCGGTTCGCGAAGCAGGTGGGTGAGGCGGCTCGCACCTACCCCGCGGTCTACAACGCCGCGAACGAGGTTGCGGTTGACGCGTTCCACGAGGGCAAGCTGCGGTTCACCGGCATCGTTGACACGGTGAGCGATGTGGTGGGGCGCCATGATGCGCCAGCTGAGCTCACGACCGACACGCTCGCCGAAGCTGATCGTTGGGCGAGGGAAACCGCAGTGATGCTGCTCAGGTGATGGCGGGAACCAGCCGGTGGGAATCAACTGGAGAAGGGGAGTGGGACATGGTCGACGCGACCTGACCCCTGAGCCCGCGGGCCTGCTATGCTGACACTCAACATCTGAATACCGGCCGTTTTGGCCGCTGCGGGAGAGTCCGATCACATCGGCGCCGTAGGAGCAAACCCTCCCCGGGAATCTCTCAGGCCCCCGTACCGCAGNNGGTGAGGCAACTCTGAAAAGTAGCGCGCGGTTCGCTCGCCGAAGGTGCAAGGGGTTTCCCCGAATCTCTCAGGCTCAGATACAGAGTGGGGAGGAGCCCTCATCCACGTTGCGCATGCAACACGGCTCCGGAGAATCCCTTGACCTCATCTTTCGCCCCACACGCGAACCTCACCTTCGCTGATCGCCACCTCGGTGTGACCTCTGCAGCCGATCAGGCCACCATGCTGGGCGCACTTGGCTTTGACACGCTCGAGTCGCTCGTTGATGCGGCGGTGCCCGCCGATATTCGAAGCGCTGAGCCGCTCCGCCTGCCTGCGGCGCGCAGCGAGGCCGAGATCCTTGATGATCTGCGCGCGCTGTCGCAGAAGAACGTGCTGAAAACTCAGATGATCGGGCAGGGGTTTTATGACACCCACACGCCGCCCGTGATCCTGCGCAACTTGCTCGAGAACCCGGCGTGGTACACGGCCTACACCCCCTACCAGCCCGAGATTTCGCAGGGGCGCCTCGAAACGCTGCTGAACTTTCAGACCATGGTGTCTGACCTCACCGCGCTGCCGATCGCGAACGCTTCGATGCTCGACGAAGGCTCAGCCGCGGCCGAAGCGGTGCTGCTGATGCGCCGCGCGAACCGCGCCGCCGCGGGCGGCAAGACCGTGCTCGACGCCAACATCTTCCCGCAGACCATCGCCGTGGTGCAGGGTCGCGCCGAGGCACTCGGGTTCGAGGTCGAGATCGCTGATCTTACCCAGGGTCTGCCCGAGGGCGACATCTCGGGTATCGTGCTGCAGCAGCCGGGCAACAACGGTGCGGTTGTGGATCACGCAGGCATCATCGCCGAGGCGAAAGAGCGCGGTGCAATGATCACGATCGTTGCCGACCTGCTCTCACTCACCCTCATCACCTCACCCGGCGAGCAGGGTGCTGACGTCGCAGTCGGCAACACCCAGCGTTTCGGTGTGCCCCTCTTCTTTGGCGGCCCCCACGCCGCGTACCTGTCGATCCGTGCGGGCCTTGAGCGTTCACTGCCGGGCCGCCTGGTTGGTGTCTCGAAGGATGCAGCTGGCCGTCAGGCTTACCGCCTTGCGCTGCAGACCCGTGAGCAGCACATTCGCCGTGAAAAAGCCTCCAGCAACATCTGTACCGCACAGGCACTCCTCGCAATCACCGCTTCGATGTACGTCGTGTACCACGGCCCACAGGGCCTCAAGGCGATCGCCGAACGCGCACACGGCCACGCCCGCAGCATTGCGGCGTCACTCACCGACGCCGGATTTGAACTCGCATCAGACTCGTTCTTCGACACGGTGTTCGTGAACACCCCGGGCAAAGCCCTGGAATTCGTTCGCGCAGCGGAGGTTGCGGGCATCAACCTCCGCCTCGTCAACAACGACACCGTAGGAATCTCAACCGACGAAACCACGATCCGCGACCACGTCGAAACCGTCGTGCGCGTCTTCGGGGCAACCCCGGTCGATACTCCAGAGGGGTACGGGTTTGATGCGAACCTCGTTCGCGAAAGCGACTACCTGACGCACCCGAACTTCAACACGATGCGTTCAGAAACCCAGATGCTTCGCTACCTGCGTCGCCTCGCAGACCGTGACCTCGCGCTCGACCGCACGATGATCCCGCTCGGCTCCTGCACGATGAAGCTCAACGCCGCCGCCGAGATGATGCCGGTCTCGTGGCCGGCGGTGGCCAACCTTCATCCCTTCGCGCCGGCGGCCCATTCGGCCGGCTACAAGGCGATGACCGACGATCTGGAGGCGTGGCTTTGCGAGATCACCGGCTTCGCCGCCGTCTCGCTCCAGCCCAATGCCGGCAGCCAGGGCGAATATGCCGGGCTGCTCGCCATCCGCCGCCATCACCAGTCGCGCGGCGAGCCGGAGCGCACCGTGTGCCTCATCCCCTCCTCCGCCCACGGCACCAACCCGGCGAGCGCGGCGATGGCGGGCATGGACGTGGTCGTCGTCAAATGCACTGAAAACGGCGACATCGACGTCGACGACCTGAAGGCCAAGGCCGCGCAGCATGCCGGGAAGCTGGCCGCGCTGATGATCACCTACCCGTCCACCCACGGCGTGTTCGAGGAAGGGGTGCGCGACATCTGCGAGACCGTGCACCGCCACGGCGGACAGGTCTATCTCGACGGGGCGAACTTGAACGCCATGGTCGGGCTGGCGCGGCCGGGCGACATCGGCGCGGACGTGTGCCACATGAACCTGCACAAGACGTTCTGCATTCCGCATGGCGGAGGCGGTCCGGGCGTAGGTCCCGTGGCGGTGCGTTCGCACCTTGCCCCTTATCTGCCGGGTGTCGTGGGCGCTGACGGGCAACTGCCTGAGGGCGCGCCGGTGGGCCCTGTGTCGGCAGCACCGTTCGGCTCGGCCAGCATTCTGCCCATTTCGTACATGTACGTGGTCATGATGGGGCCGGAAGGTCTGAAAGCGGCATCCGAGAACGCGATACTCAGTGCCAATTACATTGCGGCACGCCTGCGCGACCATTATCCGGTGCTCTATGCCGGCCCGAAAGGCTACGTCGCTCACGAATGCATTCTCGACATCCGACCGATCAAAGACGCCTGCGGCATCAGCAACGAAGACATCGCCAAGCGTCTGGTCGATTACGGCTTCCATGCGCCCACCATGAGCTTCCCGGTGCCGGGCACACTGATGGTGGAGCCTACCGAATCGGAAAGCCTCGAGGAACTCGACCGTTTCTGCGACGCCATGATTGCCATTCGCAAGGAGATCGCGGCG
>LSQX01367156.1_pt1 | contig 16962 bp, 13 predicted proteins | sample 654561 | NCBI WGS metagenome assembly LSQX01 (sample SAMN04489861, study PRJNA283612) | anaerobic digester metagenome | isolation source: 4 biogas reactors fed with cattle manure at either 37C or 55C with and... | place: Denmark: Kongens Lyngby | collected 2014
AATGTTGCTTCAACTGCCAATGGCGAACTTAGCATCTTATCCAACGATGTCAGAAGAAGACTCAATGGCAGTCCACTCCCATTCCCAAGCGATTTCGAAATGCTAATGGAAACAACATTGCCACTCCGCGACAGAATTAGTGATTATATCTACCAAAACAGAAATGTAATACAATAAAAAATGACTAAAATTCTCTTTATAGACTCAACACACCCTATTTTATATCAAATTCTGCAAGACCAATCTTTCCAATTAGACTTCGATTTTGAAAGTACAAAAGAGGAAATTATATCTAAAATCTCTTCATATCATGCTATTGTCATCCGTAGTAGAATGAAAATTGACAAAGAAATTATTGATGCTGCCAAAAATCTGAAATGTATTGCTCGTCTGGGTGCTGGTATGGAAAATATTGATATTGCTTATGCCGAAACTAAAGGTATTAGTTGCGTAAATTCGCCCGAAGGCAATAGAGATGCCGTTGCTGAACACGCCTTAGGAATGATTTTGGCTTTGCAAAACAACATAATAAAAGCAGATGCAGAAGTCAGAAATGGACTTTGGCTTAGAGAAGAAAATAGAGGTTTTGAAATTGCTGGAAAAACTGTAGCCGTTATCGGTTATGGCAATATGGGAAGTGCCTTTGTGCAACGTTTGCAGGGCTTTGATTGCAATGTAATAATATATGATAAATACAAAGAAAACTATGCTCCCACGTGGGCAAAGGAAGTTCAAGAGCAAGAAGTATTTGAAACAGCCGACATTGTTAGTTATCATATACCTTACAATGATGAAAACCACTTTTTGGTAAATAAAGAATATATCCGCAAATTCAAGAAACCTATTGTTTTAATAAATACATCAAGGGGAAAAATTGTAAAAACAGCCGATTTGGTTGAAGCATTGGAAAACAAGACTATTAAAGCAGCTTGTTTAGACGTTTTAGAGAGTGAAAAAGTGAATCTTCAAAACCTCGAAAAAGAGAACTGGGACGAAGATATGCACAAACTTGCAAAAATGCAAAATGTTGTTCTAACGCCTCATATTGCTGGCTGGACACAGGAATCGAATATTAAATTGGCTCAGTTTTTGGCTCAAAAGATAATGTCTTCCCTTGAAACTTAATCGTAAACTCTGCTAAGGAAATCTATTAAAGGTTTCAGAGCGAAAAAGGCATTTTTGACATAATCTAATCCCTTTTCGGAAAATAGAAGTTCGTTTGATATGGCACTCGAAACAACAAAACTTAAACCCAAACCCTAATTTATTTTAGGTATAGAAATTTTCATTTTTTCTAATAGGTTTTTGGTGAGTTTATTGGGTTCTGTGATAAGCTCTTTGTCTGTGTTGTATTTTATTTTCTTTATTGACTGTAGGTGCATTATAGCATCGTTTATTGAGTATTTGTGATTTAATGTTTGTTTTTTGTTTAATGTAGTGCCTTTCAGTATTTCAAAAAGCCTATAAATTATACTAATTTTAATTCTGTGTCTGGCTTTCTATCTTCGATAGCCCAGTGCGGATGTTTTGATTTCTTTTTCATATAAATATACCTAATTAAGTAATGCAAAGTAAATACAAAAAAAACCGAATAAACAAACTTTATCCGATTTTTTTTAGAAAATTACCTAATTTTTGTTAGGGTTTGGGATTAAGTATCGATAAATTTTTTAAACAATTTCTTTCTGTGCTTTGGTTCAGCAAGCTCTTTTAAAAATTTGGTTTCAAGATTGATAGGTGCGGTTTTTAAATGTGCTTGCAAAACAAAGCATTATTCTTTTAGAAATACTGTAACAATTTCCTTTTCTGGAATGCCTCCCAATAAATCCCAAATACTAAGTTTGTTTTCTTTTTTATCAAACAAAACTTTATGATTGCTTTCACCAATTGATGAAGTAAAAAAAATAAGTTCTTGTTTTTTGTCAAGGTGATAAGAAAATGTATCTATAGAAGTTGGCTTGATAAAAATTAGCACTTCTTTATTAAAAATTAATTTATGCTTATTAAAATGGTCGGTTTGCTCAATCCAACTTCCTGATAAATCATCAATATCAGGAAATTTTTCTTTTTTACAAGACACAAAAAATGTCGTTGTAAGTACTAAAATGAAAATTAATTTTTTCATGGTTTTTTTATTTAGATATAATGAGTTCTTTAGTTACATATATTGAATCTGTTTGTAAAATACAATAATAAATACCCGAAGGTAGGTTAATGCCAGTAAGTTTTATTTGATAAGTACCTGCCTCATGAAATGATTTGTTTTTAAGTTTGTATAATGGCTTCCCACAATTATCGTGAATACTAATTTCTATTAATTCTGATTTGTCTATACAATATTCAATATTAGCATTACCCAGTGAGGGATTTGGATAAATTTTAAAAACAATACACTCTTTTTTTGAATTATCAGGTACACTTACAAGTTTTTCAACTTCATAATCCTTAATTACAGGTGGAAAACTGCCATCATTATTTGTCATTTTACCCATAGGAAATTGTTCACATGTAAAGAATGGATCAACATAAGTTCGAAAATATCCACCCTGTCCTGGTTTTATATGAGTGCCTGGTTTTAAAATTACAGTATTTCCACCATGTAAGGTTACATTAGCGTCACCTTCAACAATATAGTAGCCGATTGGAACAGCATTGGTAACATCACTACCAGTTTCAATTTTATTCATTGCATTATGTACTTGTGTACCTGTTGAGACTGTTTGATTTTGCAAGTATATATCTGTTACCATTGCACTTAACACTGTAAAGTTAAATTTAACATTAGATGGATGTGTTGGAATCCATGAAAGTTGTTGACCTGACATTGTGCTTACGACTTCGTAAACCCATGTCCTTAAAGTTGCAGAAGTTTCGGATAAACTAACAACATCCATATAATAATTTCCATTATTGGGATTAGTCGCAGAGAACCCATTAACACTTCCAACAATAATAGGTGCTTGTGTATATGGAAAAGCTACAGATACTCTAATCTCACGACGTTTAACAACATATGTGCCTGCTGATAAATCAGAACAACCGCCACTATTTAAAATCCAAGTGAAATTACTACTAGCACCTTGATCGCTACCACTAACATTAAAAAATATATTTGTTTGTAAACTTATGGCATATTGAACTGCTTTAAAAGCATTGATGCGACCATACCCCATTTGATTATTCCACAAACCATGTGGTTTGCCCGGTATATAGCAATAAGCTCCAACTTTATCACAACTTGTTTCTAAAACCCTTCTTGCATCTTCTTGACTAAGACAACGATTAACAGATAAAATTAATGCCATAACTCCCGCAGCATGTGGGCAGGCACTTGATGTTCCATTAAAAGTAGCAGTATAATTACTAGTTTCATAACCAGCACTACCACTTATATCAGTAGTGTAGATTTTAACACCAGGAGCAACTATATCTAATTCATTCCCAAAACAACTGCCCCAATTCTTTTCTCCATCACAGCTTGATGGACTCTTTCTTTCATTACACATACTCATAGCACCAACCGCAATTGTATTTGATAAATTGGCAGGGTAAATGACGGATGTATTATAATTACCAGCTGCAAATAGCACCGGACAACCTAACCCATTGCGACCTTGTGTTGTAGCATTATTTATAGCAAGAGTAATAAGAGAAGATTGACTGCCAAAACGCCACGAATTACTTAAAATATCCGCTCCATTTTGCCACGCCCAATTTATGCCATCTGCAGCCCAATAATCATACTGAATTGAACCGTCTACAATTATTCTTACAGGAATTATTCTACAATTTGGAGCAATACCAGATATACCAATAATATTGTTTCCTTGAGCTGCAATTATTCCGGCACATGCTGTTCCATGTGCATCGTCCCCTTGTGGACCACCATTATTTCCACCACCTGTTGCATCAAAACCAGGTAATAAATTATTTATCAAATCAGGATGATTCAAATCAACACCTTCATCAATAACGGCTACTGATACTTCTTTTCTGCCTCTTGTTATTTGCCATGCTTGACAAATATTAATGTCTGCACCTGAAATGCCACTATGCTGACCCGTATTTTGAAGACCCCATTGCTGATTAAAGAATTCATCATTTGTACATTGCGTTCTAACGATGCGATAAAAAGCGGGCTCCGCAAATTCAAATTTACCTGTTTCAAAAAAATAGTTTGCCATCTCCAAGGCATTACCATTAGAATTTTTATCAGCAATGAGAATATACACACTTGGTTCAAATTCATTTTGTTTCAATAGTATTGTGTTTGTTTCCTTTGATAATTTTTCTAACTCGTTAAAATCTAAGGGTGATTTTAATTTTACAACAAACTGGTCTGTAATACCCTGTAAGGTACTATCTGGCATATATATACAAAATGGGTTAGAAACAATAACATCTTCTATTTTATTTAAACTATTGATAATTGTTTTTACCTCTGCTTTTGACTTGCCACTTGTAATGTCAAGAATTACAATATTATTAGGATGTGCAACAGCTTTCTTCTCAACAGGTTTAACAAATGGAATTGTGGCAATAATTTCTCGTTTTTCATTTTCTGTTTTACTCTCCTTAAACTTTACAAATACTTTTTCGTTACTTAAAACAAGTGGGACTTTTTCCCTTTCGTAATAATAAAAATACTCTTGTGCTACTGAAATTTTCAATAACATTAAAAGAAATAAAAATGTGATAAATACTTTCATGAGTATAAAATTTTATTTTTTATTAGGTCAATCCATCAATTTTGGTATAACTGCCGTGATAGACTTTCATCGTTTTCCTCCGTTGTTATAGCACACCTCATATAAATCTCGGACAGCCCAAAATTCACTATCGGTATGCAAAGCCCACCAATGTTTGTTCAGATAATCCCAAGCTCCGTATTTTTTCAAATAAAAAAAAGCGTCTTGAACATTCATTTTATAGGCTTCGGCAAAGGCAGGAACAATGTAAGTAATAAAACTGATTTTATCACGGGTTTGTTTGTCTATCGTTCTTTTTTGCACATTTTCCATAAATATATTTTAATCACCTATTTAATTTTTACACTCCAAAAGTAAAAACATTTTCTATATAAAGTAAAAAATTTTATGAAAATATTCAGTTTTAACATTAAGGCATTTTACGCTCTATCTCAGTTCTTCATCCATCTTGGTTAGTCGAGCCTTAAAAAGCCAATTTCCTCTGTTTTGATACAAAAACACCTCATATTGCTGGCTGGACACACGAATCGAATATTAAATTGGCTCAGTTTTTGGCTCAAAAGATAATGTCTTCCCTTGAAACTTAATCGTAAACTCTGCTAAGGAAATCTATTAAAGGTTTCAGAGCGAAAAAGGCATTTTTGACATAATCTAATCCCTTTTCGGAAAATAGAAGTTCGTTTGATATGGCACTCGAAACAACAAAACTTTTATTATTGAGAACATCAATATGCTCATAATCAATATCATAATCACGGGGGGCAGTTTTGAGTTTTCCATAATCAGACAATTCCTTGTAAAAACTACTAAATTGCTGACTTTCAAATATATCAAGAAACTCTTCCATATTATAATATATTTCTTGTCGAAGATTCTTCAAATCATCAACTGGCGGGACATGTATCCCGCCTCCCACAAAACTTTTGCCATCTTCAATGTGCAAGTAATAACCCGGAAAAGCGCCACTTCTGCCACGTGCCGAAAAGAAAAATCCAACATGGGTTTTATAAGGCGTTTTATCTTTCGAAAATCTTATATCACGATAGATTCTATACATACATTGTTTAGGTTCAATGTGCGATAAATTGGCATCAAACGACTTGATAAAACTAAGCAAATGTTCGGTCAATTCGACTGTTAGAAGCCTAAAATCATCATATTTTGCCCTATTTTCGGCAAACCACTCACGATTATTGTTCTTGTTCAGCTCTTGGAGAAAAGAAATTATTCTTTCAAATTGCATATCAATTATTATTGCGGATAATATTCCACAAAGGTATTATTATTATAAAAGAATAGTACTTTAATGAGCTTAATTTTTTCATCATTTTGTTCTTTTTTACTTTCAATATTAGCAGGACTTTGTGGCTGAGGTTGCTCAATTCTATCTTCTTCGATTTTATCAACTATTTCAATTTCAGTTTTGTCGATGATTTCATCTGCTGGATAGTCAATTACTTCATCACTAATTTCTTGATTTTCAACATCTTGAATACTAACATTAGGTTCATTGAAAGAAAAAAGGTCGTCTTCTAACTCATTTTCCTTGCTTTTTATGGGTACTTCGTCAGAAGAATTTCCATTTACGCTATTGTCGGAGCGATAAGCCTCACCATTTCCAAAAAGAAGCCAATCTGAATTAATTTCGGGAAATGCGACTAGTACTTTAGTTACGAAGTCTAAACTTGGATTATTTCTTCCAGAAATAATATGCGACATACTTGGTCTTTGAACATTAATAAAATCGGCAAACTGTGTAACAGTCATTTCCTTGTCGTTCATTATTTTTTCTATACGTGAAATCATAGTTTACATTTTTAAATAGCGAAAATTCATTTCAATTCACAAAGATAAATTTATTTTTTAAAATGACAAAACTTATTGTGTTTATTTTTGTAATTACTTCTATTTTCACAATCTATATTCAATATTAACTTTAAATAGTAAACATAAAACACTATATATCAATAAACTAAGATGCATATAACAAAAGATAGGATATATTTGTTGAAACTTCATATTTCTTTAATGTAATACTTCAAGTAAAGATACTAACTTACTGATTTTAAAACATTTATATTAACAATAAACAATAGTAACTATGTTTTCCTCTATTTACAATGATAAACAGTCTTTAAGATTGTTTACTTTTGTAAAACACGCTAAGAATCAGCTAAATAACATTTGTAATCCCCCTATTAGTTTACATTTGTTTATTGTTATTTACTTTTGTTCCGTTTAATTATTTTTGTAAACAGTCTTTTTTTTGAATATTTTTTGTAATTTTCCAAAAAATATTATTTATGCCATCTACAGGCCATTTAAATAAACTATTAAATTTGAAGAATAGCACAGCCCTGCTCCTACTCTTCCTGATTTCGTTTTTATTATATTTCAATACCATAAATCACAAATATAACATTGATGATACTTTTGTTAGTGCTGGAGACCCATTTGTAAAAAAGGGTTTACACGGTCTTAAAGAGATATTTACTACACCCTATTCCAATATTGAGAGTTTTGTTTATGGCTATCGTCCGTTGGCAAAAGCCACTTATGCTGTGGAATATCATATTTGGAAAGACAATCCAAAAAACAGCCATATTATTAATATAATATTGTATGCTCTTAATTTATTTGTTGCTTTTATTTTTTTAAAGTTGATATTTGGAGGACAAAAGCCATATATTTTATGGTTTATTATTTTACTCTTTGCATCACATCCCATTCACACAGAGGTTGTTAGCAGTTTGAAAAACAGAGAAGAGCTTTTGAGTTTCTTGTTTGGGATTTTTTCTCTAATTGCCTTCCTAAAACTCTATGAGAAAAGAAATTGGTGGTGGCTTCCTTTAGCTCTGGTTTCGCTGTTTTTAAGTCTCTTATCAAAACAAACTGGAATAATATTTTTTATTTTATCGCCATTGTGCATAGTTTTTGTCTCAGATTTTAAATTTACAAGCTTGTATAATCTATTCAAAATCAACAACTTATACTTTATCCTCTCAATAAGTTTGTGGTTTATTGCAACATGGTTGAGGTTGATTATCTATGAAACTCGGCACAATTTCAATTTGGATTGGCTTATGATAATATTACACACAATTTCAGTGATATTATTAGTTGTGTGGCGTTTAAAAAACACTCTTAAAGAGGAATCTACAAAGCGAAAACTTTTTGATATCCCCAATTTATTATTGATTGGTCTGTTGTTTGTATATATGATAACTCTCAGATTTTCAAATATTTATATTCAATTATATTATATCTTGATTCTTATCCCCATTGCAAATTTTAATATAGAAAACATAAATTATAATTTTAAAAACTTAAAAAAAGAGAAATTTATTGGTTTAAGCTCTTTTTTACTTCTGATTGTTATTTCGGCAATGGCAATAATTTTTGCTCAAAGAGGAATTGAGAAAACTGTTGTAATGGAAGAAATATCAAGGAATTATTTCTGGGAAAACCCACTTTTTATGGGTGCCGATCCCAATTCATCTTTCCTTATGGGATTATTTAGCTTATTTTACTATGTTCGTCTTTTGCTTGTGCCATATCCACTGCGTTTCTACTACGGCTATGCCACTTTAGACATTCCTCAATTTACCAATATTGGTCTGTGGTTGGGATTCTTTTTGATGATTTACGTTCTATCTTCGGCTTTCAAAATTTTCAAAGATAGAAAAATATACTCCTTTGGACTTATGTTTTTCTTGATTTCAATTTTTCCATTCTTAAATTTCATCTGGGCTGTTGCAGGCATTGTTGCAGAGCGACTTAGCTATGTTGCATCATTGGGGTTTGCCATATTTTTGGTTGGTATTATCTTCGAGATTTCGGAAAAATATCCTCAAAAACTCAAAAAGAATAGTGTATTTATAATTTTAACGCTTGTTATTTTTCTATTTTCCATCATGACTATTTCGAGAAATAGAGCATGGAAAGACCCTGATACTCTTTTTGCAACAGATATTTCTAAATTAGATAATTCCCTGAAAGCCAATGATATATATGCATCGTGGTTGCACAGAAAAGCCGAAATTTTAATTTCAAATAGAGGAAACACAAACGAAATAAAAAAGAATTTAGACCTAAGTTTATATCATTATAAAAAAGTTGTGGAGATTTATCCGCCACATCTTCAGGGTTGGAACAATGTTGGAATAATGCAAATGAGATATTTTAACAAATTTGATGATGCCATAGAATGTTTTCAGACAGCCCTGAGCTATGATTCTGCATTTACAAACTCATACATAAATATTGGAAATATATTGCTTTATACAAATCAATTTTTTGAAGCTAAGGAAAACTATTATAGGCTAATGAAAACTGACAGTACAAATCTTGATGGAATTAGTGGTTATGTGCAGTCTCTACTGGCACTCAACGACACCATAGAGGCAAGATATTGGAATGAAAAAATTAGAGATGAGTTCGGTCAAGAAGAGATGTATTATATAAATATTGCCAATTATTATATGTGGCAAAAAGATAGTGTAACGGCGATGAATTACTATGAAAACGCCTTTGAGGTAAATAAAAACAATATTGAATTATCAGTATTATTGGGTCAATATTTTTCTAGAAAAGCTTTGCACGAAAAAGCTGCTTATTATCATCAAATGTCAACACAGATACAGAATAACGCAAATATGAGATAGATGAATAAGCAATTACTTAATATTTTTTCAAATATAAATGAAAAGTCAAAATTGCAATACCTATTTTTGATTTTAATAGTCGCAATAGCATATATAATATATTCCCCTTCAGCTAATTACGGATTTATTTCAAATTGGGATGACAATATAAATGTGCTCAACAATGATTATATTAAATCTTTCGATAGTGAAAGTGTAAAAACTCTATTTAATCCCCATGAAGACATAAAAGAGCCAAGACTTGTTTGGTTCACTTATATGATTGATTATAACAGCTTTAAGCTTAATCCGTACTACTATCATTTGCACAATATTTTATGGCATTTATTGAATATTATTTTAGTTTTTATCCTTACTCGCTTAATTGTAAAACGTCCCATAAATGCTTTAATTGTTAGTCTTCTTTTTGCCATTCACCCCATGAATGTAGAAGCTGTGGTGTGGATAACAGGCAGAAAAGATTTAATGTACACAAGTTTTTACCTACTATCACTATTTTTTGCATTAAAACATATTAAAAGAGAGAAACTTGTTTACTTTTTAGCGGTTCTGTTTTTTGCCTATTTATCGAGTTTATCAAAAATCCAAGCCATAACAATACCCCTTGTCATTATAGCTTTTGAGCTATTTTATAGAAGGAAATTCACAACTATTTCTATTATCGAAAAGCTCTTAATTATTTCCATAATATGGTTACATATTTGGCCCATATATTTAATTCTATCTATTTTACTCTATATAATAATATTTTATACTGATAAACTCCTGACAAAGAATAAGTTAAATAAATATTTCGCACTTATTTTTCTGCTTATAATAGCTTTTGTATCATTTCAATTGGGGCAATTTTATGTAATAACAAATATTTCTATCTTCACTCTGATTATCAGCTATTTATATCAAAATTATATAAAGCATAAATTAGAAAATAGAAAGAAAAAAGTGTTTATTTTAGGACTTTTATTTCTAATTTTCATATCCCTATTTATCCTAATTTCGGAATGGAACAAAGTGTCCGTATTTTATCTTGTGAAAGAATCGCTGAGTTTTGATAGGTTTAGTTTTCTGCATAGAATTTTTATGGCTACATATAGTTTTTCATTTTATATAATAAAATATTTTACTCCTGTGGGTCATTCGCTAATACAGCCCTATCCTGCCCTAACAAACGGTTTGCTTCCATTTTACTACTATTTATCGCCATTTGTGATATTAGCTTTCGTTTTTGGTTTAAGATTGATATTGCAAAAACATATTTTGAAAATGTCAGAAATATTGTTTTTCAGTTCCATTATTATAATTTCATTACTTGCTGTGCTCCATTTACTGCCCATTCATGGACATTTAATAACAGCTGATAGATATTTTTATTTAACTTCAATTTTCATAACGATTTTCATTGTTTATATTTTTGAAAAAACAAAAATTAAGAGACAATATAGTCAAGTACTACTTATTGGCTTCACCTTGTTTTTTATTGTATCTACAAGTTTTAGGCTACCTCTTTGGGAAAATGAAAAACATTTTTTTGACAATGTTATTGCCAAAGAGCCAAATTTTTCACTTGCATACAACAATAGAGGTCATTGGCACTATTTGCAAGCAGAGATTGATTTAGCTAAAGCAGATTTTGAAAAAGCTGTGGAACTTGACTCCAATAATAGTTCGGCTAAATATAATTTGGCTTTAATTTTGGTTCAAAATGGAGATTTTGGAGCTGCTTTAGAAGTCATATCTAAAATTGAAGATATTGAAACATATATTGATGCTCTCTACCTGAGAGGATATATTGAGTATAAATTGAGTGAATTTGAAAAGGCTATTGCAGATTTTGATGCTGTTTTAGCCATGGCTCATGACCATATTTTTGCATATTACAACAGAGCTAATTCATATTTGAAAACTGGAAACAACACAAGTGCCATAGCTGATTACAAGACTACTTTGAATATTAACAGTAAATTCCATCAAGCTTATGATGCACTTTCTACAGCCTATTTCAGAGAGCAGAGACTTGATAGTGCTTTGTTTTTTGTTGACCAAGCACTAAGACTTGAAAAAAATATTGCAGATTATTACATCAACAAAATTGAATATTTGACTACAACCGAAAATGTTGAAGAAATTTGCGAAACTATTTCAGATAGTAAACACCTGCATAACAACAAATTAGATAGTTTGCAAAAGCTGTACTGTAATAAGTATAGCCATTAAGCCTTCTTCACAAATTGAGATTTCAATGCCATGGCTCCAAAACCATCAATTTTACAATTTATATTGTGATCTCCGTCTGTTAATCGGATATTCTTCACCTTTGTGCCAGCTTTTATAGGTTTTGGCATTCCTTTAACTGGTAAATCTTTTATCACCATAACGGTATCACCGTCTTGAAGTTCGTTACCATTAGAATCTACAACTTTTAGACTATTGTCGTTGATAGTATCTTCGGGATTCCACTCATTTCCACACTCAGGACAAGCATACAAACCATTTCCTGTTGGGTAGCCATAAGGCGAATTACATTGGTTACACTCTAATAATGTTTCTGACATAATTTTATTTTTTCCAAAAGTACAAAATTTAATTGACCTAAAAAAATCAACAGAAATTATACGAAACCATAAATAGTGAATTAATCTTTTGTTAAATTCTAAAATTGCTTTGAATTTTAGTCTAATTAACTTATTTTTTTATAAGACTTCAGAAATAAAACATAAATTTAAACCTATCCAATATGAAAAAACTATCATTTTTATGTGCTTGTATTATATACATAAATAGCATAAATGCACAAATAATTGCACTTCATCACGAAGGCGAAACGCAAATTTTCAAGGGCAACACTTCTTTTGCACAAGCTTATGAATCTTCGCAAAATGGCGACACTCTATATTTTTCTGGAGGCACATACTTTCCACCAAGTAAAATAGAAAAGGAGCTTACTCTTTTTGGAGCTGGTCATTACCAAGACTCTACACTTGTTACAGGCAAAACCATAATTAGTGGTGATGTTGTTTTAGAAAACGGTGCTAACAATTTTTATATTGAAGGTTTTCAAATTACAGGAAGACTTAGAGTTAGTACTAACCACACCATTAGTGGGCTTACTTGCAAACGCAATCGCATCACAAGTACCATTGATTTTGTTGGAAACCAGTCTAATCCATCTTCAAATATTGCCATTATTGGCTCTGTTTTTTCTGGAGGTGATTTTCAATATGCAGAGAATGTGCTTGTAAACAACTGTATTATTTCCAACGGTCGTTTTATTTATAGTTACGGAAATAGTTTTAGCAATAATATTATTCTATATAGTTACTATTCGTCTTCTGCTTATGTTTTTTCTGCTTCAAACAACAATAATATTTCAAACAATATAATTCACAGATCAGATGGTTATAGTAACAATGTTGCTACTGGAGATGGAAATGTGTTTTACAATAACCTATTTAGTATGGCAACACCAAATTTGGGCAATAATCCATCCACTTTAAACAATCAATATAATATTGAAATGCTTGATTTTTTTGTTAATCAAACAGGTGTTGATTTCAATTATTCTCACGATTATCATTTATCTGAACCAACGCAATACATGGGAACTGACGGCACACAAGTTGGAATTTATGGTGGAATCTTCCCCTATAAAGAAGGTGCTGTACCTTTAAACCCTCATATTCAAATAAATAATAGTTCTTCGAGCACCGATAGCTACGGAAATCTACCTGTTTATATTCAAGTTAAAGCTCAAAAAGATATAGATTAAAATCCATCAAAAATGAGAAATTTTATAACATTAATAATAAGTGTTTTTTTGTTACAAAATATTGTAGCTCAAACAACTATTAATGGATATGAATATTGGTTTAATGAAAATTATCAAGAAAAAACACTTTCGAATATAACAGCATCTGAAGAGTTTATTTTTAATGAGAACATTTCAACAGACGGACTAACAAGGGGTTTAAATATATTTTATTTCAGAACTTTTGACAATCTTGGTAATTTTAGTCCTTTATTTTCACAAGTGTTTTATAAGAATTCAAATTCTGAATACAATGAAGAGAAGCAAATAGTTAAATTTCAATATTGGTTAAATTCAGATTTGGAAAACGTACAAACATATACATTGGAGGAGCAAAGCTTAATAAATTTAGAGCAATTATTTGATTTTAATAATACTTCAGAGGGATTAAATAGATTAAATATTAGATTTCAGGATAATAATGGCTTGTGGAGCTCTGTTTTAACGCATCTATTTTACAAATTACCAATTATAAATAGTGCCGATGATAATCAAATTACACATTTTGAATATTGGATAGATGATGATTATGAGAATGCAATTCTGATTGAAGTAGAGCAACAAGAAATTGTTATTATTGATGAACTAATTTCACTTTCTGACCTTAGTCAGGGATTGCATAAATTCAATTTTAGACTTAGAGATAGAAATGGTTTATGGAGTAGCATTTTAACGCAAGCATTTTACAAATTGCCAATACAAAATAGTGCTGATAATAATCATATTACTCATTTTGAATATTGGATTAACGATGATTATAACAATGTAATTTCAATTGAAACAGAGCAGCATGAGATTGTTCTAATTGATGAGCTAATATCACTTTCTGAACTTAATCAAGGCTTGCATAAGTTCAATTTTAGATTTAAGGATAACAATGGTTTGTGGAGTAGTCCAACATCACTCTACTTTTACAAATTTGAAAACAGTAGTTTGATATTAAATTTGGAAATTAACACATATCGCTATTGGTTTGACGATGATAATGAAAGCATGCAAATCATTAATTTAGAGTCGCTTAGCGAAGATTTTTTATGGTCGGAAAGCTTATCTTTACCCAGTGATATGGAGGGTGGAAATCATACAATATATACCCAATTCAGAGATAATAAAAACTTATGGAGTTCACCATTGGAACACGATTTTTTCAAAAACTATGATCCAAGAGGAGAAATTATTGCAAATAATTTGAATTTATGTTTTGGCAACACTATTATACTTAGTGCAAACACTATAGACGTTGACACTGTTTTTTGGGATTTTGGCGATGGTTCGGATATTGTTGATGCTCTGCCAACAGATGAGATTAGTCATCAATATAACTCTGTTGGAGAGTATGAAATTACTTGCACTTTCAAACATGTAGAAAGCGGAAATACCACAAGTGAAGCAATTACGGTTGTTGTTCATCCTATTTATGATAATCTGTCAGTTGAAGAAATTGAAGTATGTGCCAATGAGCTACCATATATATTTGGTAATCAGGAACTTAACGAAAGCGGCTATTACGAAGAACTTTTTCAATCAGTAAACGGCTGTGATAGCTTAGCAAAAATAAATTTCGCAATTTTGGAACTTTCGTATGGAATTGACGAGATTATTGCTTGCAAATTTTATGAATGGATTGATGGCGAAACATATACAGAAAGTACCAACGAGCCAATTTTCACTTTAACAAATCAAGCGGGTTGCGATTCAGTTGTTACCTTAAATCTTACAATTATTCCGCTTCCAAATATCGAAGTAATTCAAAATGAAATTAGCTTAACAGCCACCGAAACAGAGGCAACTTACCAATGGTTGGATTGCAACAACAACTTCTCTCCCATTGCCAATACCACTTCACAGACTTTTGTTGCCACAGAAAATGGCAAGTATGCTGTTAAAATCGAGAAAGATGGTTGTAGTGCAATATCAGATTGTTATGAAATAACCACAGTGGGAATATTTGATAATGAACTAAGCAATATCTCAATATATCCCAATCCCAATGATGGTAAATTTGCCATTGATTTGGGCAAGGTTTATGAAGATATTAGTTATGAAATATATGATTTGCAGGGAAGAATTATTTTGGCAGAAAGCTATAAAAACAGAGAGAAGATTTATCTCGACTTAATCATTGCAAGAGGAATTTATACTATTAAAATTAAATCCAATGATGGCATAAAATCACTAAAAATTATTATTGATTAAATATCGCAAACACTGTATGAGAGAACGAGTCCAAAGACTCGTTCTCTTTTTTATGATTGAAATTAAAATTTGTTTTACAAACTTATTTAAATTACATTTGTGCAATAATACCAACCAAAACACATTCAAATATGAAGGCAAGTCAAATACTATTACTTATTTTTGTATTAATAAGTTTCAATCTGTTCTCACAAAGTGTTGAAGAATACTGCCAATTAGGCGAAGAAGAACTTTCCAACGATAATTTTCAAAAGGCTTTAGAACATTTTCAAAATGCATTTAAAATCGATTCAAACAAGGTAGAAGCAATATTAGGACTGGGGTCGTCATACTATTTTCTTGAAGATTTTGAAAAGTTTTTAGAGTATAACACCAAGGGTTTATCCCTTGTTGAAGAATACGACAGCACCCACGCCGTCTATTTTTTTCAAAGAGGTTATTACTACTCTACAATATCAGAAAATGAAATTGCCTTGGAGAACTATAATAAAGCAATTTCATTAAAAGAGAGCTATACTAATGCATACTTCAATATTGCTCACGTATATTTCCATGAGGATAAATTTGATGATGCACTTAATTTTTGTTTAAAAGCATTTTCCATAGCCGACTCACTGCAAGCTTACGATTATTACTTGCTCGCAGCAATATATTCCAATAAAAACGAATACAAAGAAGCCATAAAGGCATACAAAAAAGGCTTAAAACTGGATGATAGCAAGGCAGAAGATGTATATTTTTATTTGAGTATTCAATATGGCGAATTGGATAATGATTTATATTGGCAACACTACTTACACAAGGCATACAAGATGGGAAGCACCTTGGCAATAGATTACATAAATGAATATGAAATAAATATTGAATACGATTTTGATATACCCAACTATGAGTTGATTGAGAAAAATATTAAAGACAAAAAGTCAGATTTCTACTACCCCAAATTATGGAAAAGATTTACAAAACATGATACCACATTGAATGTCAATGACTTTCACCATCTATACTATGGATATAGCTTCCATAAAAAATACTCACCCTATTCCAGCTATGAAAATTTGAATAGAGCATTCGAGATTATGGATGATGAAAAATCAACTAATAAAGATTATAAAAAAGCTTTGAAAATTTTTGATGAAGCTCTCAAAATAGATCCATTTAGTATAAAAACACACTATTATCAAGCTTTAGTTTATGATTTAATGAAGAATTCTGCCATGGTGGAAAAGAAATCACTTATTATGGATTTTATAGTCCGAACATGGATGTATAGCGGAAACGGCTTAGACAAAGAGTTTCCCTTGCACCTTATTAGTGTGAGCAACGAATATGATTTGTTTTTCTTCTTCAATTTGCAAAGTCAAGAACAATCATTAGTATTTGGCGAAGAATCTACATTTTATGATGTTCACAAACTTGAAGAAAACGAATATGACATTGACTACTTTTATTTTGACATATCAGTTCCATTCAAATATTTGAATTCCATTTTTGGCGACTTAAAATAGTTACATCGAAAACTGTTTAGATTATTTTATTACCACATATAAACAATTACATATTTAATTAGTCGCCCCTTAAAAAGCCA